>Ga0308164_10002642_pt1 | contig 17415 bp, 16 predicted proteins | sample PhyTR2_FD_201031 | JGI IMG/M metagenome (GOLD analysis project Ga0308164, IMG submission 201031) | Phyllosphere microbial communities from UC Gill Tract Community Farm, Albany, California, United States - DLSLT.R2 | ecosystem: Host-associated > Plants > Phyllosphere > Unclassified | place: USA... | reverse complement strand
TGTTCAGGCCTGGTTTTGGTTTAGTGCCATTTGGATTTGCAGCAGACCATACATCCTCAGAAAGGTAGGTAGGGAAACCGCCCCAGGCAACCGGATCAAAAGGATAAGGGTTAAAGCGCTCCCCGATCGAATGACCTTGTCCCTGAAAACCGAGGACAAGTTCAAAGGCCTTATAGCCAAATTTGAAAGTCAGTCCATATACGATTTCTGGAAAAACTCCATAATCCTGGCGAACCATATCAAGTGAGTTGATCACACCATTATTATCCACATCTTTTATGATTAGATCGCCTGCTGCTGCACCGTCCCGGTGTGCAGTAGCTGCTACTTCGGCAGCATCATTATATACTCCTGTAGTCACATAAAGGACCGGACTACCCAGTGGTTTGCCTTCGGCTTTTTGCCATTCCGGTACGCCCGGAACTTCGTCCTGGAATACCACATCGTTCTTTGTGTAGGTAAAATTACCTGAAACAGTGTATTTAAAATCTTTGCCAATGTGGCTGTTGTGAGAGAGCGACAGTTCAATACCTTGATTCTTTACGCGCCCAAAATTTTCGTTAGGTAGGGTTAGCCCTGTGTAGCCTGGTACCGAAGCATTTCTAGTTGCCAGAATATTGCTCCGGTTGGTTTTGAAAACATCTATCTCTCCATTTAACAATCCCTTCATCAGCCCAAACTCCAACCCGATATCAGTTGTTTTAGCTACCTCCCAGGTTATATTTGGATTAGGGGCACCGGTTTGCACTAAACCCTGATTCGTGGTACTGTTGAAAACGTAGTTAGACCCATAGGTGTAAGAAGTTAAATATTGGTAAGCGCCAACTTTATCATTACCCAATTCCCCGTATGAAGCACGCAATTTCAGGTAATCAACAACTTTTTGCCCTTTCATGAAATTCTCATTTGCAATGTTCCAGTTACCTGAAACTCCAGGAAAGAAACCATAACGTCTGCCGGCAGGAAAGTTCTGCGAACCATCATATCTGAACTGGAACTGAACATTATAGCGGTCGCTAAATGAATACTGCACTCTACCAAAGTAATTGTCCCGTCCGGTTTTTACCGAAGAGCCGTCGTTGTTCTGGTAAAGTTTATTGGCACTTCCGGCAAACAGTTCCTCCAGGGCTCCACTGGCATAAATGGTTCTGCCTGCCGTAAGATTATACTGCTGCGTTGAATTTTGTTCATATCCAATAAAAGCATCTATAGTATGTTTTTGAGCAAAAGTTTTCCTATAAGACAGTTTCAGGTTTGCTGTGAGTGATGACAGCTGTGGGGCACTAACGGCCAGGCTTGGTGAGGCTGCCGCAGAACTTTGCACTTTATCATACTCACCCGTAGCCGGGTTCAGCTGATAATAATAAGTTAGTCCTGTCCAGCTTTTGATATAGTTGTCATCATTATCGTAAGCATAGGTTCCCTGCACAGACAAGCCGTCCAGGAAAGGAATCTTATAGTCTGCAGCCACCGTTCCGAAGAAAGTACCGTTTTGCGTATTATTATAACCGTAGTTGCGATCTCTTGAAGCCAGCAGCTGATTGTTTCCGCCTCTTGCATTGGGTATCAGTCCATTGGGATAAAGTCCAAGGGTTGTAGGTATTCCCAGGTAAACACTGGGATAGTCGAGCTTGGATGTCTCAAGATCACGCTTTCTTCCGGAGAGATCCAAAGAGACCTTAAAATCCTTTGTCACATTGAAATCCAGATTGGAGCGGACAGAGTACTGTTTGTTGTAAGTGAAACCATCAACAAAAGGCGAGTTTGCACTCAGGTAGCCTCCTGACACAAAATAGCGGCTGTCTTTACCTCCTCCTGAAATAGAAATGTCTGCTTTGTCCTGTGCCGACCAGTTTTTAAAAACCAGTTTTGCCCAGTCGGTATTCGGATGATTAACTGGGTCCGAGCCATTCTGGTAAAGCTCCAGATCCTGGGCAGTGTAGAGTTGAGGCAAACCTTTGGTCTGCTGCTGTAGGTTTGCCATCGACGCATAAGTAAAAGCGTCTGCTATTTCAGGGATGCGCATCTGCTGAGATAAGCCATGATTATAGTCGAATGTAATCTGCGGCTTGCCCTGCTCGCCACGTTTAGTGGTAATCAGGATCACACCATTGGCTGCCCTTGATCCATATATCGCGGCGGAGGCGTCTTTCAGTACAGAAATCGATTCAATCTCATTTGGGTTCAGATAGTTGAAACCAGAATAATCACGAACAATTCCATCAATCACATACAAAGGGCTACTGTCACCAGTAGTACTCTTTCCACGGATAAATACTTCAACTCCCTCCCTTCCAGGCTCGCCACCGCGTGCATTGATGGTTACTCCGGAGACACGACCGGCCAGTCCGGCGCCGAGGTTGGCAGCAGGGCTCAGCGCAACGTCCTTGGATGAAACCTTTGTAATTGCATTTGAAACGCTTGCCTTGGACTGGGTTCCATAACCAACTACCACAACTTCCTGTAATCTGGAGGCTTCCGCTGGTTGAAGTAAAATGTTAAGGGTCTTCTGATTATTCAGTAATATTTCCTGGCTCTGATAGCCTATATAGGCAAACGTTAATATGCCGGATGAAGATGGGAGGCTGATCTGAAATTCCCCTTTCGCATTTGTAGAAGCTGCGGTACCACTCTCCTTGTGCTTGACAATGACGCCGGTCATGGGCTCATTTTTCTCATCTTTTACGGTACCGGTAATAATGACTACCTGATTTTCTGCTGAAAGAGGTGTTTTATTGATGCTCCGGCGTGCCGCGAATGCGGGACTTAATTGTGCTAGCGTGAGCAAAGTAATCAGTACTGATATTCTGATTATGAGCCACGATCCTGGGAATAGCCGCCCGGCTACCCCCAGTTGAGAGGTAAAGTTTTTGTTCATTTGGTTAGTTTAGGTCTAATATTTATTTGGTCATAAAAACGGGCAGCAGTGATCGGCCTGCCCGGTATTGTTTACTAAATTTTAGGTTTTTTATAAATCAGAGGATTTTGTTTGTCATCGTTCAACTTGTCACCAATTTTAAGGCCGTCCAGATATTTTTTTGGCAATACATTGGGTATTCCATTGTATACATTTCCGTCTGGCATGTAGGCACAGGTCATAGCTCTTCTAGAACCCGGGGTCATATTTGCATGTGCACCGTGGATAGTAAGGCCATTGTGAAATGAGCAGCTGCCCGCTTTCATTGGGGCGGCAATGGAGCCCTTAGTTTTAAATTCAGGATAGATTTCAAAGATTGAATCCATGTTTTTGCCGATTCCCGGATTTTCAAAACTTGTTTTTTGGTGGGATTCGGGAATGAAGAACAGACAGCCATTCTCCAGTGTAGCATCATCCAGCGCTACCCATATTGACAATGCCCTGCGATCAGTAAAAGACCAGAAAGGTGTGTCCAGGTGCCAGGATGTAGGATTAGCCCATGGCTTTTTGAAAAGTGCCTGATCATGCCAGATCCGTATTCCATCAACGCCCGCCAGCTCTGCTGCCATTTTACCGATGCGCTCATCTATCATCAACTCCTTCACTGCCTCGTTCGTTTGCCATAGATTAATCAACTGATCAAATACCTTACTAAAGTATTCTGCATCATTATTGATCCCATCATCTTCGTTTATGGTTGCGACCTTACCCGGCATCTTTTGTCCCTTACGGTCTGTCAGTGCGGCCTCAACGGCATTCCTCCAAATATTCAGCTCTTCTGGACTAAGAAAATCTTCTATAATTATATATCCGTTCTGCTGATAAAATTCAATTTGGTCTTTAGTAATCGATGTATTCATAAATATTCGGTTAGTTATTGTAAGTAGTTGATAAACCAAAACTAAAGACTAATGACTTATTTCTATTTTACCAGATACTTGTATTATTTGCATTTTTTGATATTATTGTTTTTCTTTATCATAATTTGGAGATCAGCCTCTATCAACCGGGCAACCTTAGGGGGCCCTAAAAGCATAAAAACGACATATATTTACTTAATCTTCATTTTTTAGTTTTTCCAGGAAAGAATTAACAACAGCAAAAGTATTTTTTAATTTCACATTTTGACATTTTTACCTTTATACGAACTCAATGCAGAATTATCATAAATACCTCAATATTGGCCAGTCTGAATTAAACTGGGGATTGTATGTAAATACAATTGGTTGCGCAAAGGTGGCGGCGAGCAAAAATTACCCGAACAACAAATCACATCCCACAGACCATACTTTTACCTGGAACAACGGGCGTATACTCAACGGTTATTATATCGTGTTTATCACTAAAGGTGAAGGTGTCCTTGAATCAGCAAAAACGAAAGCCTGTGAAATGAAAGCTGGAACTTGCTTCCTGCTGTTCCCTGGGATATGGCACAGATATAAGCCACATCCGCACTCTGGCTGGGAGGAATATTGGGTTGGATTCAATGGTAAAAGCATTGACGAGCTAATGAAAACCGGCATTTTCAAACCTGAGAGTCCCTGTATAGAGACCGGTTTGAATGAGGAGCTGCTTCAGCTATTTCACCACCTCCTTGATATCGTTAAAACCGGAAAAATCGGTTACAGGCAGGTCATTCCTGGTATCGTTCTACAAATATTGGGATTGCTGAATGCGGTATCAAATTTCCAGAACGATACAGGTAACAGGAATGAAAGAATCGTTTCGAAAGCTAAATTTTTACTGCAGGAATCAATAGAAAGTCCGGTAAGCCTGGAGGATATTGCCAAAGAATTGCCAATGGGATATTCCAATTTTAGAAAAGTATTCAAAGAGGTTACTGGCCTTTCTCCCAATCAATATCAGCTAGATCTGAGGCTAGAAAAGGCAAAAAACTTACTCACTACAAGCAATTTAACAATCAAAGAGGTTGCCTGTCAAACAGGATTTAAGTCTATATTTTATTTCTCGAGAATGTTCAGGCAGAAAAATAATATTACGGCGAAAGAATACCGGGGCGAGTAGTGGCATTTTAGTGACTTGATTCCAGCACACGCCCAGCGCGGCCTCATTAAACAATGCTTTACAGGATTGCAAAAGATTTCCGGCATTTCGAGATTAAGAACTGACCTTCACCTGTAGAACTTCATTTTGATTTACGCACTTATTCGGGTATAACTTGAGAGCTTAGCGTTCTTCCATCCAGGCCAGAAAACTATGAGATTTTTCTTTATTTATCAGCAGTTTTTCAGGAGTTTCAATGACAAGCTTAACATATAGCTTTCGCAAAAAATAATGCTCAACCTCCTTGATTGCTTTAAAATTTACCAGAAATTGCCTGTTTACCCGAAAAAATTGTTTAGCTGAAATCGAGCTTGCCACCTGATCAAGTGAGCGAGTTATGGCATACTCCCGTTTGTCGAAACACATTATTGAAGTGCTGTCATTACGGATATAAAAATAAGCGATATCATCAATCTGTATTGTCGCGTATTTTTGATTTTTAAAGACCAGAAAACTGGTTTTGCTTGTAGGCGAACCTAATTTTACCAAAAGATCTTCCAGGTCTGGCAGGACTTTTTGCTGGAAAAAATTTTTCAGGTCATCGACCTTTCTGAAAGCTTCCTGAATATCATGTGTTGAGAATGGTTTAACAACATAATCAACACCGTTGCGTTTGAATGCCTCCAATGAATATTCGTCAAAAGCTGTACAAAATACTACCGGGCAAGTGATCTTTACGGCCTTAAAAATCTCAAATGACAGCCCGTCAGCTAATTGTATATCCATAAAAATAAGATCAGGCTGACCAATTTTGGACAGCGCCTCAATCGAACTTTCAACGCTTTGATATTGCCCCACGATCTTCGCATCCGGACGTAGGCTCAGTATCATATTTTCAAGTGACTTAGCTGCTTTAAGCTCGTCTTCAATGATGATTATATTCATGTATGATAGGAAGTTTAATTTGAAAAATTTTACCGTCGTTAATCACCTCTATTTCCCGTTCCAGCAGGTGTTCATACCTTAACTGGACATTTTTAAGGCCTACACCAAGAGAATTCTGATCACCGGTTTTCAGGCGGATGGGATTTTCAATAATGATCTGTTCATCTGTCGAAAAGAGCCTGATGTTTAGCGGCTTATCTAATGAAATCACATTATGTTTCATGCAATTCTCTACAAGCAGCTGTAGTGTAAATGGCGGTATAAGCGTGTTTAGTACATGTTGAGGTAACTCATCCTTAAAAGTAAATCCCCCATCAAAACGCGCGTTCTGCAGAAAAAGATAAGCGGTAACAATTTCCATTTCATCCGCAACATGTATAAGGTCTAACTTTCTGCTCTCCAGTGTATATCTGTAAAAGTTTGAAAGCTTCAGGATAAAATCTACAGCGTCTTTGTCAGCCATTTCCACCATTGCCTTCAGCGTGTTCAAACTGTTAAAAAGAAAATGAGGGTTTACCTGCTGTTTTAGCAATTCATATTGTGCGCCAAGGTTGTCACTCTTGATCCTTTCCAGTTCCATATTCACCGTTTGGTGCTCATAATTTTGCTGGATAAGGTGCAGGAACATGTAGAACACGAGGTTGATCAGGATTCCCCTAACCTCAACCATCAGCATAACAGGTCCGAAATTAATATGTGATAAAATAAGTTGCTGGATCGATGCCAGACCAAGCATTACAATTAATCCAAAAAGCAGGCTTTCGATGAGCCGCGCATATGAAATGGTCTGTTTTATTTTTTTGACCCGATGCCGCGATAACATATAGATGTTGAAATACCACATAACTATTGCAAAGATGCTGGTAATTAAAGCATTTACTACAGCTTCCGCTGCGTTGAAGTGCGTTGCAGCGATCTGCGGAACTGATGACAGTAAGCCTAGAAATATCGAGCTACCCCAAATGACTGCCGGCGCTATACGGATTTTATCATTCATAATTTTAGAATTCATATCTGGTAACACTCATTAATGAAATGTAAATAATTAATTACCAAGCGATCAAAAGCACCAGGTTGCCCAACATTGCTTTTCAAGCTTTCGTAGGTTATACTAACAAGGCAGCTTCGATTATCGCATCCGCGAATGCCTTAGGTGCTTCCTGAGGAAGATTGTGCCCAATTCCCCCATTCAATGTATAATGTTTGTATTTGTTTTTGAAGCGAAAAGCATAATCTGCCGGCTTAGGATGTGGAGCACAATTGGAATCACCTTCCAGGGTTATTGAAGGTACCATTATCGCAGGGAAAACTGCTAACCTCTTCTCGTATTCATCATATCTGCTTTCTCCCTCAGCGATTCCAAGCCTCCATCGATAATTATGTATAACGATATCCACGTGATCGGGATTATTGAAAGATGCTGCCGAGCGAGCAAAAGTTGCCTCATCGAAGTTCCATTTTGGTGACGCAGTTTGCCAGATCAATTTAGCAAAAGCGTTGGTATTGGCCTTATAGCCATCATAACCACGCTGTGTGGCAAAGTAATATTGGTACCACCAGGTGTATTCAGCTACAGGCGGCAGGGGGTTTTTATTCCCCTGCTGGCTACCAATCAGGTATCCACTTACCGAAACCAGCGCCTTGCAGCGTTCCGGCCATAATGCGGCAATAATGTCAGCCGTGCGGCCGCCCCAATCAAAGCCGCCGATAATTGCATTTTTTATTTTAAGCGCATCCATAAATTCAATGATGTCAGATGCGATCGCGGCCTGCTGTCCGTTACGGGCAGTTTCTGCGGATAAAAATCTGGTCGTACCGTGTCCGCGCAAATGCGGGATCAGTACGCGGTAGCCTTCAGCTGTTAAAAGGGATGAGACATCGGCAAAACTATGGATATCATAAGGCCAGCCGTGGAGCAGGATAACTACAGGACCATTAGCTGGTCCCTCATCAGCATAACCGATGTCCAGCAGAGCAGTTTTGATCTGCCTGATATTGGTAAATGTTCTAAGATCCTGACCTGGTTTGATTACATTGGCAGGTTTTACAGCAGGTTTGGCCTGTAATGAATTGATGCCGGTAAATTGTGCTATCGCAGCCCCCATGGCGGCGATACTTAAAAAGCGGCGGCGGTTGAGGCCCGTTTGGTTTTCCATGTGATTAAAGGTTTACGTTGTTTTTCATCAGAAGATCAATAACGATCGGCTGGCTGAACAAATGTAGCCTCAGGTAAGCCTGATGGAAATCGTCTAATCCCCGAAGTGGACAAATTGGTAGACTAGTCAGGCATTTCATTGCACGAACGTCCCCGGCGATATATATTAGTAACGATCCCTCAACAAATCTAGCCTGTCTTAATTTTCTCCCGGTGCATCTTCCCCCAATTGATCATTTCCAGGATAATACCGCCAAAAGACATGCAATAATCAGTTTCTGTGTACTCGACCATAACCGGTGTTGTAGGCATCACCGTACGCTTAATCAGATGATTGGCTTCCATATCCTTTAATTCTCGCGACAGCATTCTGGTAGTGATACCAGGTATACTTCTTTCAATCTCGCGAAACCTTTTATTGCCGTTGCAGATGGAATTGATAATCAGTAACCGCCATTTGCCGCCTACAACGTACATCGTGTCTTGTAAAGCCTGAACCTCCTCTTTTTGGTTTCTCGGGTCTGAAAGAACCTCGCCGGCTTTTCTGATTAATTCTTCATTTACCATCTCTCCGTATTTATTATGCTGCTTACAAAATTATGTTATCTGGATCAAATTACTAGTAATCTACTGTGAAAATAAGGCCTGCCCTAACACGGACAAAAGCGCAGTTATATTACCTGCGCTTTTGTCGATCCAAAAGGCCCGACCTTACATATACTTAATAACTTACTTCGTCACTACGAAACTTTCCGTACACAGATTAAAGGCTAAAGCCACCATCAATAATTATTTCCGCACCTGTTATAAAAGTCGCAGCATCTCCTGAGAAATAAGAAACAAGTTTGGCAACATCCTCTGCAGTACCTAACTTTTTTAATGGGGTTTTAGAGATCATCAAATCATCTAAACCCTTGCGTGATGCATCATCCAAACCAAGTTTGTTTAATATCTCTGTTTGCGTTGGGCCAGGACTAATCGCGTTTACACGGATCTTACGCGGTGCCAATTCCGCCGCAGCAATCTTCATTACAGAATTAATCGCAGCCTTGCTTGATGAGTAAATTGAAGAATTGACAGCATTCATGCTTGCTACGTTTGAAGAAAGGAACACGACTGACGCACCATCATTTAAGATCGGGATGAAACGGCTCAACGTAAAAAATGCCCCCTTAAAGTTTACGTCCATCACGTAATCAAAATCTTCCTCTTTTGCACCTTCAATACTCGTTCCGCCTAGAACGCCTGCATTGATGAAAAGTATATCCAGTTTACCAAATTTTTCCGTTACCTGAGCTGCCAGACTTTCAATAGCGATCACCTTGCCCTGATCCGATACCAGACCAATTACACCAAGTTCAGCAGCTGCTTTTTGCACAGCGTCTTCACGTCTGCCTGTAATGATCACTTCTGCACCCTGTACTTTTAACTCTTTAGCGGCAGCATAACCAATACCACTATTTCCACCTGTTACCAGTGCTTTTTTTCCTTTTAAATTTTCCATTATTTCTTTTATTTTAACTTGAAGCAAAGGTAATATGCTATTGGTATCATTTTGTTACCAGTATAACAGATGATACCAGTGAACTCCTACCCATATGACATCATTTTAACAATTGAACTTCGCTTGTATAGCATTTCCGATGGTCTCCTGCACCGGACACCGGGTTGCTGGATCAATTATTTAATCGCCGGGCGCAACGTTTTAAATGCTTTGCGGATTTCTTCTGAGAACAACTGAGGTTCTTCCCAGGCAGCAAAATGCCCGCCTTTGTTCACTTCGTTAAAATAAATCAGATTATGATAAGCCTTTGTAGCCCAAGTTTTTGGCGCTTTGTAGATTTCACCTGGAAAAACCGTAACTGCGACAGGCAGCGTCAGATTCACTGCATTAAAATTATTGGAGTGATCTTCCCAGTAAATTCTTGCCGAAGAGGCTCCGGTGTTTGTTAACCAGTAAAGAGATATATCGTCGAGCATTTCATCCCTGGTCAGCGATTTTTCAGGATCTCCCCCAGAAAACGTCCATCCTGCGAATTCATCATACATCCATGCAGCCTGTCCAACAGGTGAATCCCCTAAACTATACCCGATAGTCTGGGGCCTGGTCACCATCATACCCGAATAACCAGTGCTTTTCCGGTAAAAGATATCAATCGTGTGATAAGCTTCCAATTCCTTAGATGACAGGCCGGCAGGTGCCTTTTCACCGTTGGCTAAGGCATTCGCGATTTCCGCTGGGATGGTTGCCGGCATGTTTACATGTATACCGATCAACCCTTTCTCATGGTTTTTCGCCATCCGCTGCGAGATAACTGAACCACAGTCGCCGCCCTGTGATACATACTTAGTATAACCCAACCGTGCCATCAACTCTGCCCATGCATGTCCGATATGGTCAGAGTCCCAACCGGTAGTTTTTGGTTTGCCCGAGAAGCCAAAACCTGGAATGGACGGGATAACCAGATCGAAGGCATCTTCCGCCATGCCCCCGGAGGCTACAGGATCAGTCAACGGATCGATCACTTTAAGAAGTTCAAATACGGAACCAGGCCACCCGTGGGTCATGATCAAAGGCATGGCATTCGGATATTTAGACCGAACATGGATAAAATGAATATCCAGGCCATCTATCGTAGTGACAAACTGTGGAAATGCGTTAAGTTTCGCTTCGGCCTTTTTCCAGTCGTAATCTGTAGCCCAATAATTGGCGAGTGCCTTCAATTTTTCCAGCTTTACACCCTGAGACGCGTCCGTAACCGTTTCTTTTTCCGGCCAGCGGGTGTCTGCTATTCGTTTTTTCATATCCGCAATTGCGGCATCGGGGATGCTTGCTGTAAAGGGCCTAATAGATTTTTCTTCGTTGCCTGCTGTTGCAGAAATTCCGGAGGCATTTTGTGCAGACACCGAAAGGCTAGCGCAGATTAAAATAATGCCGGCTACTGCCCTGCCTAGGTTGTTGATTGTTGTTTTCATTTGTAAAGAAATTTTAATGCATAATTGTGTTTTGTGAGATCAAAAGTATTTTTAGATAGCCTCCCCGCACATCATTAAAAGGCTTAACCGGACGTTTTAGATGGTATATCGGGCAATCCGGGGTCCGAAAACACAACGTGGGGAAACTGTCATATCAGTCGCATACCAATTCGCCAGGTGGAGCCTACACCATTAAAAAATGGTCGCGTCATAAAGTGGCTTTTTAAAGGCTCAAATAGTCTGGTTCGGGCTTCTTATGCTGGTAAAAAATATGATTCAGCCGAGCTTTACATTATTAAACCATAAAAAATACATACTATGACACTTAAAACAACAAAGACAATCTACTGGATCGGTGCAGCATTAACATCTTTATGGTTCGGCGCAAGCGGAACAGGAGAACTGGCGAACAACCAGGTTATTTGGGATATCACCGTTAAACTTGGTTATCCTCCCCATTTCATTTACATTCTGGGGGTGGCGAAACTTGCAGGAGTAATGGTACTATTGATCCCTAACCGATTGCTCAGATTAAAAGAATGGGTTTTTGCAGGGATATTTTTTGATATCACTTTCGCTTTCCTATCGAAAATCGCCGTTTTGGGTTTTCCGGCAACTACAGATGCAATCATTGCATTTGTTATGGTCGGGGTCACATATACCATGTTTCGCAGGCTTTATCCGGCCAGATATGAGAAGGCATTGGTTACTGTACAAGATCTGGTATAACAGTAGTAACCACATCTGTTGCGAATAAAATCGCAGGGTAATATATCTCCGCTGATTGCAGCACCTTTTGGGCCCTGTGTAGTGTTTGGCTTGCCATATATAGCCGATCTCCCAAAACTTCGTTTCATGTCGATACCGTAATCAAATATCCGCGAAATAAAGTGCTGAAATCGAAAATACATTCTAACACAAAATACTGTTTTACAGATATATATAAAAAACGGCACAAGCTATGTATAATGCTGAATATAATTTATCAAAACAAATTTTCAGCATTCATAAGATGAGAAATTCACCAAAAAAAAGGACCGCTTTACCCAACGCTAAATACGCCCTTGCAAATTTAGGGAACCAGATCACAAAATATCTGGGAGCACGGGAAATAAATGGCAATATAATTAGCGGTTATCTTTTCAAAATCTATCAAAGGCTCATCCAGATAATAAATATCATTTATAACCAATATTAATCACACAGAATATTTCAAAATGACGAAACCATCATAGACATCCTTTTGAAAAAAGGTAATGCCTTCCCGACTTTCAGCTTGAGAGGAAAATTAAAAGGTGCTTATGAGAGCTTCCTAACAATTAAAAATAAATTTATAATGAAAATTTCAACTTAAGGGAAGCTAATAGCTTCCCTTTTTTATTCTATTATTACCGCCAAGCCACTGATCAAATTCTTTAACGCAATTTCTATTTTATTTACCAACATTTTTTATACTTTCGTTTGGAACCCACTCACTATGGCCGAGATAAAAACGTATTCAATTTCAAAAATACAGCGGGAACTGGAAATACATTCCGGCGCTAAAGACTACTTCCTGGTTGATAGAGGTAAAGGACCAATTTATACTGATGAACCATTCCGAACAGAAACCTACGCCTTTTTACTTCTAAAAAAAGGTGAGATACATATCAATACTGGACTTATCAGCCATGTGGTAAAAGCACCAGCCATGATAACTGCGGCTCCAGGAATCCCCAGAAGATTTTCACCAACTGAAGAGACGCCAGAAATCGAATTGTTATTTTTCACCGAATCTTTTTTGTCCGAAAGCCAGCCGGACGTTTTCTTCCTGACTAATTTTTCTTTTTTTGAAGACCCTGATAAACTGGTGATATCCCTTCAAGACGAGGAAATTGCCAGAGTGCAGTCCATATTTGCTGAATTAAAAAATTACCATATTGATAATTCTATTCACGAGCGGGCTATTGTCCGCCATCTGATCCACATATTAATTTATAATGCCGACCTATTCCAGAAGAAACATGTGTTCCCCGAAACAGATAGCTACCCAAAAAACCAACTGTTCCAAAAATTTAGAATTTTGCTAAGAAAAGATTTTCGCAGTGCCAGGTCCCTCAAATATTATGCTAACGCTTTAAATGTTACCCCTAAACATTTGTCTGAGGTAGTAAAGCAAAATAGCGGAAAAACTGCGCGAGAGTGGATAGATAAAGTGGTGCTGCTAGAGGCCAAACTTCTGCTTCGGGATAATTCCCTTGATATTTCGCAGATCAGTGAGTATTTAAATTTTATTGATCAGTCAACCTTCGGAAAATACTTCAAAAATCTGCAAGGAATCTCACCCTCACAATACCGCAAAACAAGTTTGTAAATCTCCTTACCCAATCTCATTTAAACGTTGCTAACCGAGAAGTTAACCAACATTACCGCATTGTTAACCTTTTTTGAATATGAACGTCGAGGATATTTGCTATTGCAATCGGCTCATCAGGCTGATGCCTTACATATATGATTCACATAGCTGAAAATTCGCGAATATTTACAGACAAAATCAATCTTAAAGTTTATCAGTACATCCATCCTACTATAAGTTTAGCTGATACAAGTATATTTCCCCCTGTTATTTCTTTAAATCACAAGATTCTTGCCCGGTTATCTGGCCCTGTTCCGAACAGATATGCATTTGCAGGATGTACAATATTGCTCTATATAATAGCTGGTAGTATATCTTACAGGGATACCACTGGATTTAAATCAACTTTGCAGCGTGGAGATCTGCTAAGGTTTGACGATCAGTACGGCAGTTATGAAAACTGCCTATTGAATTCCGGCGATGAAACTGAAGCCGAGTTAATTGAAATTATTGTCCCCACAGCTATCAAAGCAGATAAACATTACCATCATATTTGTTCTTCTTCAACCCGCATGAACGCGCTGAAAACTATATCAACTGCATTACCAGAACCTAATACAAATGCTGAAGCTGTATTGGCATATGAAGGCAGATTTGAAGATAACATATTGGTTGTTCATAATAGGGCTCATCCCGATGGTAAGATCGTATTAATAAATTTAAGAGGAACAATGATCGCCAACGAAACACTTTTAAATAGATATGATGTTTTGATAATTGATGACGGAGCTGCTTTAACATTAAATATGCTTCTAAAGACCACGTTCCTTTTATTTGAATTCAAATAATTGCGGTCCACGCGTGCTGGCCCCCCATTAAGTTGTGCACTGGACCACTAGTAACCAACTAAAGCGTAATAAATTTGCGGTGTTCACTATTTGATTAATTTAAATTTATGAATTGGTTCACAACATTTTTATTAAGCTCCCTTGGTAAAAAGTTTACCATGGCACTGACCGGTTTTTTCCTGATCAGTTTTTTAATTGTTCATTGCTCCATAAATGCAACAATATTTTATGATGATGGTGGTAAAATCTTTACCATCTGCGCGCATTTTATGGCCACGAACCCAATTATCAGAACTCTTGAAATTGTATTGATCTTAGGGTTTCTAATCCACATTATCCAGGGCTTGTTGCTGTGGCGACAAAATAAAAATGCACGGCCGATAAAATATGCGTATGATGATAACTCAGCCAGTAAATGGTACAGCCGAAGCATGACTTTGCTGGGTACCTTAATCCTTTTGTTTTTAGTTATTCACACCAGGAATTTCTGGATCCCAAACCGGATCCATCAGTTTAATACTGGAGAAGAACTTCCTTTATATCAAATGATGCTATCGAAATTTCGAAGTCCAATAGAAGTTATTATCTATCTTTTTGGCTGTTTCTCCCTTTTCTGGCATCTTTTACACGGATTTAAAAGCGCATTTCAAACGCTGGGATGGAATCACCGCAGGTACAATGGTCTAATTTCTTTTTCAGGAACCGCATTTTCGATTATTGTCCCTTTTATACTGGCAATGATGCCTGTTGCTATATATTTCCAATGGCTGAAATGAAGATTAACTTTCCAAATTCTGAATGTGTTTAGTGATAATCAACCTATCGGTATCCGTATTCGCGAGTGCCATGGCTTGCTTATAATGATCCAAAGCAACCACATTATCAATTCCTGTATAAAGGTTACCCAATAATGAGTAATAAAATTGATTGTCGCTAAGGTTTAGCTTCTCTGCTTCAATAATCGCCGCAGTTTTGCCCTCTACCTTCGCCAGGGCGTAAGTCCTGTTTAAAGCAACAATAGGAGAATATTCAACAATCAACAGGTTGTTATAAAGATGAAGTATTTGAAGCCATTTTTCAGGCAGGTCTTCCTTATGGGTATGCCAATAAGCTATGGCAGCCTCCAAATGGAATTTTGTTAGCTGATTACCACGGGCAGACAAGCCGAGATAGTATTTGCCCTGTTCAATCATTTGATGATCCCACAGACTCTCATCCTGGTCGTGGTACAGGATTACTTCGCCATCTGAATTTGCCCGTGCATCAAACCGGGAGACATGAAAGCACATCAGGGAAAGTAATGCGTTAACATTTGGAAGGTTGGTTTGCTCCTGACTCGCTAACAGGTATACTAACCGCATCGCCTCTGCGCAAAAATCCCTTCTCAGAATAGAGTTTTTTGTAGTAGAGTAATACCCTTCGGAAAACAATAAATATAGGGTTGTCAATACGGTGTTCAACCTTTCCGAAATTTCGGTCAGCCCAGGTTGTTCTATTTTAACATTTACTTCCTTTAATTTCGCCTTTGCCCGTTTCAACCTTTTATACACAACCTCTTTATTAGTAAGGTAAGCATCGGCTATTTCCTGGATACCAAACCCACAAAGCAGGTTTAACGCAAGTGCGATTTGAGATTCTAAAGATATCTGGGGGTTACATACAGTAAAAATCATCGCAAGTTGACTATCGCCAATATTTTTTGAGGACAGGTCTATTTCAAATTCTTCTGTTGTTGCGGCAAGATATTGAATTTCGGGGGATAGTTTGTCCTGAAATAGTTTATCCCGTTTCAGGTGGTTTTTCGTTTTGTTCTTGGCTACGGTATACAACCAGGCTGTTGGATTTTCTGGGAGGCCCCTGGTACTCCAAGCCTCAGTAGCAGAAAGGAAAGTATCACTCACGATATCTTCGGCTGTTTCTATTTCAGCGATACCAAATAAACGAACGAGTACGGAAACAATCTTTTGGTATTCACTTCTGAATAAATTAGGTATCAATTCTTGTTTTTCCATATCGTAAAATATAAAAAATTGCCTTTGCAACGTTCTGCAAAGGCAATATAAATTATCCCTCTGGATTGTCGGCCATACGCACTTCAACATTACCGCCCAATTCAAGGATTGGGCAATTTTGTGCGATCTGAATGGCCTCCTCGTAACTTTCTGCTTTGATAAGGATTAATCCACCTATCGACTCTTTGATCTCGACATAAGGTCCATTGATCACATGTTTGTCTGATTTTACAACTTTCCCGGCTGTATCCCATCTTTGCAGCGGCCTGACTAGTTTATTCTGTGCAGCAATACCGCCAAACCAGTTTTGCCAGGCTTTAATGGAATTCTGCAGTAATTCAGGCGACGGCTGCGCCTCTTTGTTCATAAAATCTCTTCTGAAAATCAATAAAAAATCATTCATAATTTATAATTTAATAATACTTCGTTTAGGCATCACAATGAGCTCCATATACGCAACGCTCTATCACCAATCCGGAGTTAACGCCTTTCCCGTACAATGTAAACGCCGGAAGATAAAAATTAACACCTTCCGGCTTAATGATTAAAATTTTGGAATTCGGGGATAAGACTGTACTATCGCATCCTCTGGATCTTTTGCGGGATAAATAAGATCTGTATTGATCCACATTTTAATTGCTTTTGCGTCGCCTCCTGTCTTATGCAAGACGCGGTCCCATCCATCAGTCACCAACGCATTTTCGCCTCCCAGATCCAGGCAGGTGTTGTATCCATTCTGAACATACTTCATCATTTCCACACCAAATATATCATTGACTGCGTTATGGCCAGCCCATCTGCCCTGGAATTGTGAGAACTGGCATGACATCACCGCGGTTTTTTCCTGGCCAACTTTGACATTTGCAACATCCCCTGCTATAATCACGTTGGGATATTCAGTCAATTTCAGAAAATCGTTTACCACAATTCTGTTCAAGTCATCTCTTTCACCTCTAAAAAATGTAGTGAGTGGGCTTGCAACTAGTCCGATCGTCCAGATCACAGTACTTGTTGGGATGTAGCTATCATGGGTTAAGTGCACGGCAGATGGTTCAACAGCAATTATTTCTGACTCAGTGATAACCTGTATATTTTTAGACTTAATACTTTGGTTCAAATAGTCTTGCGCTTCAACTGAATAATACGACCCGACTTCAGCACTGCGCTCTACAAGTATCACTTTTACCTCTTTTATTTTAGTGGAATACAAGCCCTGCATTTTT
>Ga0308164_10002640_pt1 | contig 17422 bp, 12 predicted proteins | sample PhyTR2_FD_201031 | JGI IMG/M metagenome (GOLD analysis project Ga0308164, IMG submission 201031) | Phyllosphere microbial communities from UC Gill Tract Community Farm, Albany, California, United States - DLSLT.R2 | ecosystem: Host-associated > Plants > Phyllosphere > Unclassified | place: USA... | reverse complement strand
ATCGGAAAAGTCGGTGGGTGTCCGGCTGATGACAATGCGCGACGTCTTTCCATCAAGCCCGTTGTTGCGGTTATAAACGGCCTGGTAATCGCTGGTGCTCGCATCGGACTCGAAACTCGGAATGACTACACGCTCGCCAATGCCAATGTTGCGCTTCACGTCGATGGTGATGTGGTCGTCCTGGGTATTGCCACTGCCACTGTCGAACAACTGAATGCGGGTTCCACTGGCAACCCCCGACAAGGACATCGACCTCGCCTCATCGTTTTCACAACCGTTGGCCTTGCGATTGACCACCCCGGTGCTGACAGGGATCACGCAGACAATGTCTTGGGACCGGCTTGCATTTCGACCTTCATGCAGAAAGATGCCGCCGTTGTTGAGCGCAGCGGTATAACGCTCTGCCTCACCACTCTTGTAATTGTTGATACCAACGTAGTTGGGGGCAACACCACAGTTGTCCTGGCGGCGCTTGAGGTAAGTCAGGTTGTTGTCGTAGCTGGCCGAGTCGAAGACGGTAGATGTGCCCGGGTGAAACTGATTCATGAGGAACAACCGTTTCCACTGCTTACCCGTCGAGGCGGCTACCCTTTCAGTGTTGAGCGGCAACCCACCCCAGCGCGTGGGGCAAGACCAGTCGTGAGTACTTTCAATGCTGCTGGCAACGTTCCCCAAGGTGTCCCACTTGTTCTGCACAATCCAATCCTGATCAAACATGACCGTGATCTTTTTGCCCTGCACCCAGTAGTCGCCTGCGACCTCACGTTTGTCCGCCAACAGGATCAGACGGTTATTACGTGCCGCCATTTGGTTGAGCGTCGGCCACCGATCCGCAGCGAAGTTTGCCGGGTCGAATGAAACGCTCGCCAGCTCCGGCAGGGTATTGAATACCTCCTGCAGGTGTTCCCGGTTGACGTAGGTTTCGAGGAACAGCGTGACGACCTCACTTGGATTCCTTTGCAGGAAAGGCAGAAATTCTGTTTTCAAGTGATTGGATAACGGCCCGTAGCAGGCCAATTGCTTATGGCACACTTTGATGCGTTCTTCGGGGCGAGGATTTGTGTTTTCTACATAAAGATCAAGCATGAAACCCCTGACGCCATCGTTGAGTTGGCTCGGCATCTCCTTCAGGTTTTGATTGATCTTTTCATAGGAATTATGGGTGGTGACCCAACTGTATTCATTGAATGGGTTATTCCGCGAATCGAGCGTAGTCGCGTGTGCCTTGAGTGTGGCTATGCCAAAAATTGCCGCCAGGGCAATCCGTGTGTAATTGAACGTCATTGTCGAAATCCTTTTCGATAGGGTGTTTCCGGTAGGCGTTAAACGCATCCATGCCAATATCGGCATGTGCTTAGTAGTAGTTGTGTTTTGTGTCAGCGCCACCCTGCCGCCAGAAGGCTATGTTGCAAAATGCGAGTGATTTTCGAGCAAGGGGACTGGATCGATTGGCAAGGCAACGATGAAACCGATCCCCTTAATTGATCATGCCTACTTTGTGCGACCAGCCTTTAATCGCACAAAGGGCAAACACGCTGGTGCTGCACGCACCGCTATCCATTGCCGACTTCAGCGCCGCCACATCGACATTATTGATGTAGGCAATCCCGCGCTTGAGGCTGTCTTCGTCGCCATAACCGCCGTGCTCCATCTCATCCAGCGCCGCCTGTTTGCTCCAGCCCTGGGCGACGATGCGGTACATCGCTGCCACCAGACCGGTTCGGTCCAGGCCGTGCTTGCAGTGAATGAGCACTGGCCCGTTTTGTTGCGCGGTCTGTATGGCGCGCAGGCTTTCGATCACATCGGCATCGTCAATGTGAACCACTTGTAACGGAATCTGGACCTGCGCCACGGAGGCGTCGGACAGCCATTTGCTGTCACTTTCCTTGAGGAAGTTGATCACCGTGTGTACGCCAAGCTGTTGCAGAAGTGGCTGTGCGGCAGCGTCAGGCTGGCGACTGCGGTAAAGCGTTGGCGTGATCTGGTAGAGGTTGTAGTGCGCATCCACCAGCTGCGCCCACTGCGAAGGGCGTGACCATTGCGCCGGTGAAACATCCTCGGCTTTAGCGAGAGAGGCAGATGACACGGCCAGCATTAGGATGAGTTGAGCAGCGAGCGGGCGAAGGCGCATGGAAGACGTACCGTGTAAAACCAGCCATTTATCGATGCGGCAAGTCTTCGCTGCCTTGGGTCAAGGCGCTGTGAGGCGCGTGTCAAAAGTTGGTGAAAGCCGTTGATCGGCGCCAGGGTTTTTTTCCGGGTCTGCGCGTGAAGGGCATGAGCGTTTCGCGATACTGTATGCATAACCAGTTATCGAGGAGCCGTCATGTCCATTCACTTGCCCCCGCGCGGGCGCGGCACCGCGACCAACCCGCATAACCGCTTTGCGCCCAACCGATCCGTGGTCGAAGACGACGGCTGGTACCAGGAAGTGCCGCTGACCCAAGGCACCACCGTCACGCTGGAGACGGCCAAGAGCATCATCGCGCGCAACTCGTCGCCCGACATTCCTTTCGACCGTTCGATCAATCCTTACCGGGGATGCGAGCATGGCTGCATTTATTGCTACGCCAGACCGAGCCACGCTTATTGGGACATGTCGCCAGGGCTGGACTTCGAAACCAGATTGATTGCCAAAACCAACGCTGCCGCTCTGCTGGAGCAGCAGCTGTCCAAACCAGGCTATAGCGTTGCGCCGATCACCCTGGGCGCGAACACTGACCCGTATCAGCCCATCGAGCGCGGATACGCATTGAGCCGGGCGACGCTGGAAGTGCTGCTGCGCTATCGCCATCCGGTGACGATCATCACCAAGGGCTCGCTGATTCTCCGGGATCTGGATCTGCTGTCCGAGCTGGCAAAGCTGCGGCTGGTGTCGGTGTTCATCAGCCTTACGACGCTGGACGATGAGCTCAAGCGCATCCTTGAACCCCGTGCTGCCGCGCCTAAAGCCAGGTTGCGGGCGATCCGGGTCTTGCGCGATGCCGGTGTGCCGGTGGGCGTTTTGCTCGCGCCGATGATTCCGATGATCAATGACATGGAGCTGGAGAAGCTGATGGCCGAGGCCAAGGCCGCCGGCGCATTGAGTGCGAGCTACGTGATGCTGCGTCTGCCCCTGGAGGTTGCCCCGTTGTTCGAAGAGTGGCTCCAGGCGCATTATCCGCAGAGGGCCGAGCATGTGATGAGCCTGGTACGACAGAGCCATGGCGGTGAGGTGTACGACAGCCGCTTTGGCTCGCGAATGCGCGGTGAGGGGGTGTTCGCCGAACTGCTGGCGCAGCGTTACAGCCTCGCCATCAAGAAGCACGGCTTGAACCGGCGGGAAAGTTTTCAGCTGGATTGCAGCGCGTTTTGCCCGCCCGGTGGTCAGATGTCGCTGTTGTGACTCGAGTGGCGTCTTACAGGGCGAGATCGCTGATCTTGCGGCTTGAACCGGGTTGCCATTGCAGGAGCGCGAGCTTGCGGTTTAGATTTTCTAACGCAAGACCCGTGATCTAGAGCCATGCATTCAGTTTCAATTAAGTTTGCGTCGTTAAGGTGAGTCGGAAGTGACCGATTGGTCTTGTAGGAAAAGAGTCGTACGAAGGCCAGAAAAAAGTGGGTCATCCACAGGATTCGCCGGAAAATTCACTTAAATCCGTCAGAGAGGATGAAACATGAGTGACCAGGATAAGCAGCCTCAGGCTGCGACGACAGGCGTAACGCCTCAGGTGGAAACCGCCGAAATGGCACTGAAGCAACTCGTTGATGGCTTCAAGCAATTCCGCCATGACGTCTTCCCTCAGCAGGAAGAACTGTTCAAGAAACTCGCCACCGCCCAACATCCCCGGGCCATGTTCATCACCTGCGCCGACTCGCGCATCGTCCCGGAACTCATTACCCAAAGCTCGCCAGGCGATCTGTTCGTCACCCGTAACGTGGGTAACGTCGTCCCGCCTTATGGCCCCATGAATGGCGGCGTCTCGACGGCTATTGAATACGCTGTCCTGGCCTTGGGCGTGCAGCACATCATTGTCTGTGGCCACTCCGATTGCGGGGCCATGCGCGCCGTTCTCAACCCCGACACCCTGGAAAAAATGCCGACGGTCAAAGCCTGGCTGCGTCACGCCGAGGTTGCCAAGACCGTTGTGCAGGATAACTGCAACTGCACCAGCGAGCATGAAACCATGCACGTGCTCACCGAAGAAAACGTCATCGCGCAGCTGCAGCATCTGCGCACTCACCCTTCCGTGGCGTCCAAGCTGGCCAGCGGTCAGCTGTTCATCCACGGCTGGGTTTACAACATCGAGACCAGCGAAATCCGCGCCTACGATGCCGAGCAGGACTGCTTCCTGCCCTTGGATGGCGACCATCCAGTGCCGATGGCGTCGATCCCCCGCGGGCGATATTGATCGCCGGCTGACCCGCTGCGCCAGAGTGCAGCGGCGTCGGCCCTGACGGTTCCACCCTCATACAAGCTCGTAGCGGCCGCGCATAGCGCGTGCCGCCGGGCGTTGTCACGTCTGAATTCCGGAGAGTCGTCATGGCTACTACTGATCTGAAAGCGCTGTTACCACGGGAGCTGCTGGCTTCCGTGGTGGTTTTTCTGGTGGCCCTGCCGCTGTGCATGGGGATCGCCATCGCTTCCGGCATGCCGCCCTCCAAGGGTCTGATCACCGGCATCATCGGCGGTCTGGTGGTGGGCTGGCTGGCCGGTTCGCCGCTGCAGGTCAGCGGCCCGGCGGCAGGTCTGGCAGTGCTGGTGTTCGAGCTGGTTCGTGAGCACGGCATGGCCATGCTAGGGCCGATTCTGCTGCTCGCCGGTGCGCTGCAATTGCTGGCTGGACGCTTGAAGCTCGGCTGCTGGTTTCGCGTCACGGCGCCGGCGGTGGTGTACGGCATGCTCGCGGGCATCGGCGTGCTGATCGTGCTCTCTCAGGTTCACGTCATGTTCGACAGCGGGCCCAAGCCTTCCGGGCTCGATAACCTCGTGGCGTTCCCGCAGACCGTCATGGGTGCGATGGGGATGGGCAGCGCCATGCAGGCTGGTCTGCTCGGGCTGGGGACCATCGCAGTAATGTGGCTATGGGAAAAGCGTCGGCCCCATGCACTTCGGTTCGTACCGGGCGCGTTGCTCGGCGTCGGCATTGCGACGGTGGTGAGTCTGGTGATGAGCTTGCAGGTCAAGCGCGTCGAGGTTCCGGCCAACCTGGCCGAGGCCATCGACTGGCTGCGCCCTGCAGACCTGCTGAACCTGGCTGACCCTGCCATCCTGATCGCGGCGATTGCCGTCGCCTTTATTGCCAGCGCAGAAACTCTGTTGTCGGCAGCGGCAGTGGATAGGATGCACGACGGCCAGCGTTCGGACTTCGACAAGGAGCTCAGTGCCCAGGGCGTGGGTAACATGCTCTGCGGTCTGGTCGGCGCTTTGCCGATGACCGGCGTGATCGTGCGCAGTTCGGCCAACGTTCAGGCCGGTGCCAAGACGCGGCTGTCGGCGATGTTCCACGGTTTGTGGCTGCTGGCATTCGTGCTGTTGCTGTCCAGTGTGCTGCAAAGCATTCCCGTGGCGAGCCTTGCCGGCGTGCTGGTCTACACCGGCGTGAAGCTGGTGAATGTTCAGGCGCTCAAGGGGCTGGGACGCTACGGCCGCATGCCGATGTTCATCTACGGCGCGACCGCCAGCGCGATTGTCCTGACCGACCTGCTGACGGGTGTGTTGATCGGCTTTGGCCTGACACTGGTGAAGCTGGCGCTGAGTGCATCGCGCTTGAAGATCAATCTCGTCGACCTGCCGGCCGAAGGGGAAATGGAGCTGCGCCTCAACGGTTCGGCCACGTTCCTCAAGGTGCCGGCTCTGACGCAGACGCTGGAAACCGTGCCGCCCGGCACCACGCTGCATGTCCCGCTGGGCAACCTGAGGTACATCGACCATTCCTGCCTGGAGCTGCTGGAGGAATGGGGTCGCGCCAACGCCGCGCAGGGCTCGCGTTTACTGTTGGAGCAACGGTTGCTCAAGCGTCGCGTGGAAGGAAGGATTCGCACGTCGATCGGAGGCGCTGCGCTGCATTAAGGTCCGCGTGGGTGGAGTGCGGGGTCAGTCTTTCCCGCACTCCAGCTCCAGACCAACGCCCAGCTGACGTGACAGGCTGGGCCAGCGTCTCCACGCCGCATCGGTGTCCGGGCTGGCGAGGCGTTCGCGGTAGGCTTCCACCGACTCCAGCGAGAAGCTGTCGTCATCGAGCATCTCGTCGATTGCGTGATGGACCACTTCGTCGAGCTGATTGGCAAACGACTCGCCGATCAGTTGGTGGGCGATGACGCTGGCCACGGTGGTGTTCACCGGTATCAGAGGCTGGCCGAAATGCTTGATGTACAGATCATTCACTTCTTCCACCAGGCGGTGGGCCAGATACGCTTCATCCAACAATCCATCCAGCCCTTCGTGGCCCGCCATGATGGCGGGCGGCGCGGTGAAGAATTGCTCGGCGATTTTCAGAACCGGCTCGATCTGGCTTTCGATGCCCGCCTGCAGTGCTACGTCATGGGCGGCATCCAGCAAGTCCGGAACCTGACCGATATAGGCAATGACGAAACGCGTCAGTACGCCTCTGGCGTCTACGTCAGGCAGGTGAATGGACGGGTGAAGATGAGGAAGTTGCGATTCCAACTGGAGCAATAGCTGACCGGATTGGTTTTCGTGTTCCTGGGCTCGGGTGATCTGCTCGCGCAATGCGGCGGTGTTCATGGATGCTCCATAGGCAATGAAACCAGGCGGTCATTATAGGGAAGTCATACCTTAGCCTGCTCACGAATGAGGCTAAGACGTAATTGTCATAACAGGTTCACGCTTATGTGCATAATCGCGCGCTCCTGGATCACTGATGTGTTGAACCCATGACCCGACCCCAGAAAGCTGTCTTCATCCTTGTGGCCATCGTGGCACTGGTGCTTGGCCTGACCGCCTACCGTGTGCTGTCCGGAACGGACCAGGGCGACCAGGCCGCCCATATCGATGCAGGGATTATCCTTCTCCCGCAGAGCCGCGCTGTGCCGGATCTCTCGCTCACCGATCAGGACGGCCAACCCCTTTCATTGAGCCAATTGAAGGGCAAATGGACGGTATTGTTCTTCGGCTACACCTTCTGCCCGGACATCTGCCCGACCACCCTCGCCCAGCTGCGTCAGATCAAAAGCGAGCTGCCCCGTGAGGCCGTCGACAAGCTGCGCATTGTGCTGGTCAGCGTCGATCCCGATCGCGACACTCCGCAACAGCTCAAGCAATACCTGGGTTATTTCGACAAGGAGTTCGTCGGCCTGACGGCGCCGGTCGACACGCTCAAGAAGCTGGCGAATGCCGTGAGCATCCCGTATATCCCGGCGGATACCAGCAAGCCGAATTACACCGTCGACCACAGCGGCAACCTCGCCCTCCTCGGCCCCGACGGCACCCAGCGCGGGTTCATCCGCGCGCCGTTGAACGGCCAGAAGCTGGTAGCGCAGTTGCCGGGGCTGGTTGAGAGAAAATAAGGACTGCTGATCTCGGCGTTGCGCCGAGATCATGGGCGTGTGGCGATCAGAACGCCGGGACCACGGCGCCTTTGTACTTCTCAACGATGAACGCCTTGGTTTCCGGGCTGTGCAGTGCGGCGACCAGTTTCTGGATGGCCGGGGCATCCTTGTTGTCTTCGCGGGTCACGAGGATGTTCGCGTATGGCGACTCCGCCCCTTCGATGACCAGCGCGTCCTTGGTCGGATCCAGCTTGGCGGTCAGGGCGTAGTTGGTGTTGATCAGCGCCAGGTCCACCTGCGTCAGTACCCGTGGCAGCGTCGCCGCTTCCAGCTCACGGAATTTCAGGTTCTTCGGGTTCTGCTGCACGTCGCTTGGCTTGGCGGTGATGCTGGTCGGATCCTTCAGGGTGATCAGGCCGGCCTTGACCAGCAGTAACAAGGCACGGCCCTCGTTGGTGGCGTCATTCGGGATGGCCACGTTAGCGCCATCCGGCAGCTCGGCCAGACTCTTGAGCTTGTCCGAGTAAGCGCCAAACGGCTCGATGTGAACCTTGGCCACACTTACCAGATGCGTACCCTTGCCCTTGTTGAACTCATCCAGATATGGCTGATGCTGGAAGAAGTTGGCATCCATGCGGCTCTGGTCGACCTGTACGTTCGGCTGAATGTAATCGTTGAACACCTTCACGTTTAGCGTCACGCCTTCCTTCGCCAGCATCGGCTTCACGAACTCGAGAATCTCGGCGTGGGGCACAGCGGAGGCCGCGACGGTCAAGGTCTCATCGGCATGGGCAGACAGGGCCGCCACAGCAGCGAATACAGCCAACAACTTTTTCATTTCTATTGCTCCTGAAATGCACGCGCAGTCGCATGCATCTGCCGGTCAGTGACCGGCGAATTCGGTTAACGGTGTGAAAAGTGCGCGACCAGTCTGTCGCCAACGGTTTGCAGGATCTGCACCAGCACCAGCAGCAATACGACCGTGACAAACATCACATCGTTCTGGAAACGTTGGTAACCGTAACGAATCGCCAGATCGCCCAGGCCACCGGCACCGACCGCACCGGCCATCGCCGTGAACGACACCAACGCAATCGCGGTCACGGTGATTGCGGCGAGGATGCCCGGGCGTGCTTCAGGCAACAGCGCCTTGATCACGATCTGCCGGGTTGTGGCGCCCATCGCCTGAGTGGCCTCGATGATCCCGCGATCCACTTCCCGCAACGCGGTTTCCACCAGGCGCGCGAAGAACGGCGTTGCGCCTGCGATCAACGGTGGCAGCGTGCCAAGAATGCCCAGTGAGGTGCCTGTGATGATTTCCGTGAGCGGCATCATCACGATCAGCAGGATGATGAACGGCAGCGCCCGCAGCATGTTCACGATCAAGCCCACGGTGGTGTAAACCGGCTTGTTCTCAAGCAACTGACGCGGAGAGGTCAGGAACATCAGCACGCCAAGCGGCAGGCCCAGCAGGATGGTGAACGCCAGCGAGACGCCAAGCATGATCAGGGTGTCGCCGGTGGCCAGCCAGATTTCGTACCAGTCGACGTTGGAAAACAGATTGAGAAAGGCGTCCATCAGCGCAGGACCTCCATGTGAACGTCGGCTGCGGTGAAGCGAGCAAACGCGGCGTCCATGTCACCACCGGTGATGGCCAGCGTCAGTTGCCCGTAAGGCGTGTCTTTGATGCGGTCGATACGACCGGCCAGAATGCTGTAGTCCACGCCGGTTTCCCGCGCGACCGTGCCCAGCAATGGCGCGTAGGTCGCTTCGCCCTGAAACGTCAGGCGCACGATGCGGCCCTGAACATGGGCGAAATCGCTGTTCAGCTGGTTTTCGTCGACCTCTTCGTCTTCCTGCACAAAGCGGCGAGTGGTCGGGTGCTTGGGGTGCAGAAACACATCGGCCACAGCGCCCTGCTCAACGATGACACCCGCATCCATGACCGCCACCTGATCGCAGACGCGACGGATCACGTCCATTTCGTGGGTGATCAGCACGATGGTCAGCTTCAGCTCGCGATTGATCTCGGCCAGCAGCTGCAACACCGATGCCGTGGTTTGTGGGTCGAGGGCGCTGGTGGCCTCGTCGCACAGCAGAATTTTCGGTTTGGTTGCCAGCGCGCGGGCGATGCCGACGCGTTGCTTCTGGCCGCCGGACAATTGCGCCGGGTACTTTTTGGCGTGATCGGAAAGACCCACGCGGGCAAGCAGCTCGGCCACGCGCTGATCGATCTGCGCGCGGGACATGTCCCCGGCCAGCGTCAGCGGCATGGCGACGTTGTCGGCCACGGTTTTGGACGACAGCAGATTGAAGTGCTGGAAAATCATGCCGACCTGGCGGCGGAAGCCGCGCAGTCCGTCGGCGTCCAGCGCAGTGACATCGACGTCATCGACCAGGATCTTGCCGCCGCTCGGCGCTTCAAGGCGGTTGATCAGGCGCAGCATGGTGCTCTTGCCGGCGCCGGAGTGGCCGATCAGACCAAACACCTGGCCGTTTTCGATGCGCAGGCTGATGGGGTGCAGCGCGGGAATTTCCCGATCGGCGACCCGATAGGTTTTGTGGACGTTTTGAAACTCGATCACGGAGCGAACCTTGTGGGGCGCGTTGAAAAATCAGCGTGGAGACTCATGCCTTCATCACGCTGCTGAGCGATGCCATTTCGGCTTCGGCTGGGTAAACCGGGCGCGCATTTTAGCCTGTCGAATCCGGGTTGGGCCCAGCCTTCTTAGCATTTATTTCGCACTGCACCTGCCGAACGGTCATATGGATGGCCGACTGTCGGGCTGACGGTGGAAATCAATGAATTGGAAAAACAAACGGAACGGCTGATTTCATCGTCAGTCACTTACTTAGCGCCTGAATAATGCCTGACTTCGTGTCAGGCATTTCTGCCTACGAGCTCCTGCTGCCTCCACACCATGGAATGCCGAACAGGGAGCCGCTCGAACCGAGGAGTTTTGTCTGATGAGTAAGAACACCAATCCACCTGTTAGCGCCAACGCCAACAGTGAACTGGCTGGCACTGACACGCTGGATCGTGGCAATACCAACGCCAAGATCGAAAGCCTTGAAACCTTCCGCTCCGACGCCACCGGCGAGGCTCTGCGCACCAATCAGGGCGTAAAGATCTCCGACAACCAGAACACGCTGAAAGTCGGCTCGCGCGGCCCGTCGCTGCTCGAAGACTTCATCATGCGCGAGAAGATCACCCACTTCGACCACGAACGCATTCCGGAGCGTATCGTCCACGCGCGCGGCACGGCGGCTCACGGTTACTTCCAGACCTACGAGAACCACTCGGCGCTGTCAAAAGCTGAATTCCTGCGCGACCCGGGCAAGAAAACCCCCGTATTCACGCGTTTCTCCACCGTCCAGGGCCCACGTGGCTCCGGCGATACCGTCCGTGACGTACGCGGTTTCGCGGTCAAGTTCTATACCGGCGAAGGCAACTACGACCTGGTCGGCAACAACATGCCGGTGTTCTTCATCCAGGACGCCATCAAGTTTCCCGATTTCGTACACGCGGTGAAGCCAGAGCCTCATAACGAAATCCCTACGGGCGGCTCGGCCCACGACACCTTCTGGGACTTCGTTTCCCTGGTGCCGGAGTCCGCGCACATGGTGCTGTGGACCATGTCCGACCGTGCGATTCCGAAAAGCCTGCGCTCCATGCAGGGTTTCGGCATTCACACGTTCCGCATGATCAACACCGAGGGCAAATCCTCGTTCGTCAAGTTCCACTGGAAGCCTAAGTACGGTACGTGCTCTCTGGTGTGGGACGAAGCGCAGAAGCTTGCGGGCAAGGACACCGATTTCCACCGCCGCGACCTGTGGGAGTCCATCGAGATGGGCGACTACCCGGAATGGGAACTGGGCGTTCAGATCGTTGCCGAGGAAGACGAGCACAAGTTCGACTTTGACATTCTGGACCCGACCAAAATCATCCCGGAAGAGCTGGTGCCGGTAACACCGCTGGGCAAGATGGTGCTCAACCGTAACCCGGACAACTACTTCGCCGAGACCGAGCAGGTTGCGTTCTGCCCAGGCCACGTCGTGCCGGGTATCGACTTCTCCAACGATCCACTGCTGCAGGGTCGTCTGTTCTCCTACACCGACACGCAGATCAGCCGACTGGGTGGGCCGAACTTCCACGAGATTCCGATTAACCGTCCGGTCTCGCCGAACCACAATAACCAGCGTGATGCTCAGCATCGCACTACCATCGATAAGGGTCGCGCTTCCTACGAGCCGAACTCCATCGACGGCGGCTGGCCGAAAGAAACCCCTGCAGGTCCGGAGGATGGCGGTTTCGAGACGTATCCAGAACGTATCGAAGCGCACAAGGTGCGTGAGCGCAGCCCGTCGTTTGGCGATCACTTCACCCAAGCCACGCTGTTCTTCAACAGCATGAGCGAGCACGAGAAAGAGCACATCATCGCGGCGTACAGCTTCGAGTTGGGCAAGGTTGAGCGTGAGCACATTCGCGCCCGTCAGGTGAACGAGATTCTCGCGAATATCGACCTCACACTGGCTGCACGTGTGGCTGAAAATCTTGGCTTACCCGCCCCGAAAGCGGCTACCTTCAAGGCGCAAGGGAACGGCAAGTTGAGCGTCGACAGCTCGCCCCTGCTGAGCCAGGCGAACCTGCTGCCTGCTGACATTGCTTCGCGCAAAGTTGCCATCCTCGTCGCGAACGGTGTTGACGACAAAGCTGTAGAGGCGATGAAAGCGGCGTTGGAAGCCGAAGGCGCACATGCCAAGGTCCTGGGTCCTACCTCCGCGCCGGTCAAAACTGCGAGCGGCGCGTCCCTGGCAGTGGATGCTTCGATGGAAGGTTTGCCATCGGTCGCGTTCGACGCTGTATTCATCCCGGGCGGCGAAGCTTCGATCAAGGCCCTGAGCGGCGACGGCGTGGCACTGCACTACGTGCTTGAGGCGTACAAGCACCTCAAAGCCATTGCCTACGGCGGTGATGCACAGAAACTGATCGACCTGCTGCGTCTGGAAGCCGATGCCGGCTTGCTGGCCGCTTCGGACAAAGCCTCCTTCAAGGCATTCTTCGAGGCGATGAAGCAGCATCGCGTCTGGGCTCGTGAGCCGAAAGCGAAAGCGATTCCTGCGTAATTTGTAGGGCTAGCAGTAACATAAAAGGCGTTGCCCGCGAGGGCAACGCCTTTTCTTTTGATCAAAAATCGATCAGAGCTGAGCGGGTTTCAACACGATTTTCGCCGGCTCAGTGCGCTCGATTTCGCGCTGCATCTGCAACTCGAAATCGGGGTTGATCTTCGTCACGCGCTGTCAGTGCGTGACCAATCACAACGAGCCTCCTCCCACTGCGCTGCAATTAGCACGTTGAAAAAAGGCAAAGAACTCTTCTGAGACTTCAGGGCATAAGCGCAGCAAACCATAATGGTCCGCGCCTTTAATTTACTGGCTATTTTTATCGATATTCAAAATACTTTATCATCATTTCAGTTGGTAGGTTCCTGTCGACGTTCAAAGCGTGTAGCAGCTCGAGAAACCATGACAGGTTATCTCCTAGGTCCGAGCGTTTGGTCTCATCCCAGTAGAGAAGGCAGATAGCAAGTCTTGCCATTAATATATTGCGGTCTCGGAATTCACGCACCGCTGCTGAATCCCCAATTATTGACCACCAAATTGAGGCTTTAGCAGCAAGTGTCTCAACAGGGATCTTGTCTTCGATGTAGTCCCTAACTAACTGCGTCGGATCGTTTTCGGGATTTGAAAAATGAATATCCAATGCGTCTAAAACGCTGACAAAGAACGTAAGCTGATGCTTAAGCGCATTAGAGTCCCCGGCAGGTCGAACTATTGAGTTGATACTATATTTTTTAAAATGTTCGAGATCCATAATTTATTTCCAAAATTACTCAAGGCGGTTGAGCGATACTGGCTGTATGAGCCGCTTTCTTTTTCTCATCCTCAGACTTTGATTAAACAGAACCGAGCTCTAGTACCTAGGGAGGCTGTCCACCTCGAATCAGCAAAAAACCCGAGGCCAGCCCTTTTAGGAAATCACAGAGAAGAAAGAGGCCGCTATTTAAAGCCTAATCCTTGGTAAAGAACTCAATTAGAAGCGGGGGGATTTCGGGAATGACTTTCTTCAAGTAGACCAAGTAGAGATATACCGCTGTTGGCTCAGTTGAGTCTCCTTCTTCCCATTCCTCTTGAGTTCCATAGCAGACGATTACACACCTAGCAAGATTTGAAAGGGCGGCGTTTGGTCCACATTGCTGGTCGTGCAAAACCCAAAGTTCATGCATCAGTTTTATTATTGCTGGGTCGCGTCGATCTATTTTTCGACAAGCGACCGCTTTTTTTAGATGAGGAACAAGATTTGGCGTTCGCTCGTCAAAAACAGAGCTAATAATAGTTAAAGGGGTCCGTCCCCTTTAACTATTAATTAAAGGGTCCGTCTACATCAACCTTTCGTCATCCTTTAACCCTTTGACTACCCCAGCACTGGTGAGTTAAAAATCAACGCGAACCGCATCCTACGACTGAGAGGGGGTGAGCCCTTTTAGCCCTTGAAAGAGCGCATCAAAGCTTTGATTAAAATCGCCGACCACATCTGCCATTTCAAAGAACCAGTCAAACAGTTCCATCACAAAGTCGTCATCTCCTACCTGTTCAGGATACATGATGCACAGCAAAGCTCGGATGGTGGCATTAGACCTCTGATTAACGTGAGAACCCTTCTCCTCGCTTTCTAAAAAATTCCAGCAGTCTATTCTGGCTTCGACAACAGCATCCGCATCACCCACTCCCATATTCCAATAGTTATTCGCTATTGAAAATCCAGCCGTAACGACAGGGTGCTGTTCCACTTTACCGGCGATCAACTCGAAGCAGTTGCATAGAAATCTCATCATGTTGCGAGGGAATTCATCCGCAGCCGTGTGCTCGGCTGAAATTTTGAAATATCGCACGGCGTTAATGCTACTGATCATAATTGACACCTAGACTATCGAGTACAGGGCTGCACGTTCTGCAGGCTTTTTTGGGAGTGCCGTGTCCTTTGCCTGATTCGCCGATATTGATTGCCCTGCTCGTTCCGCCAGCGGGATTTATACCTGCGTCGTAGGCTTGACTTAGGCAGGAGATTTCTGCGCATTCTCCGTGCCATGGCGCTCGTTTCTTAATCGGTACTGCGTCTAATGCCTCCTGCACTGTGGGATGTATAGGGCGCCCGGAGCCACTTACAGCGACGAATACTCGATTGCCAACATGCAATTCCGAAGCTGCACCCTTGATCTTCCCGTTGTTGAAAGCAGCATCCGCCACGGATTCTGCTGACGACAGTCCCAGTGGATCAGTCCATGTCGTCGGATTTTGGGCATATTCGAAAAGATTCAGGCCGCCCAAATACCCAATCGGATCCTTACTGATGAAGCGCCCGACCCTTGGATCATAGTATCGATGCCGGTTGTAGTGCAGGTCGGTTTCGTGGTCGTGGTATTGGCCTTGGAAGCGGATTGGGTTGGTCAGGCCGATCTGGTGAGCGAATTCGGAGCGCTGTTCAGTTGCCTCCCCCCACGCTTTGTATTGCGCGCTCCAGGCGGTGTTGCCGTTTTGGTCGGTGATTTCCTGCGGGGTGCCGAGGTGGTCGCATTGGTACCAGGCGAGTGCGTCAATCGGCAGCGCCACCGGTTTGTAGGTCCAGAGCGGGTCTTCTTTGAAGTTGTAGCGCCCTTCGTAAGTGGGTTGGCTTACGAGGCGTATGGTTTCGTGGCGGATGGCCTGGGCCACCGGGACGAATGTGCCGGGCTCGTGGATGTAGTGGACGGTGCGGCCGAGAGCTCCGGCGTAGGCAGGCGGGCTGCTTTCCCAGGCGAGGGTGTCGCCGTCCCAGCCGTACAGCGTGAAGCCGCAGCCGAGTTCGCGTTCCTTGCGGGCGTGTTCGTTTTCGTTCCAGCTGGTGCCGGCTTCGGGGCGTGGGCGGTAGTGGGCTTTTGAGAGTTTGTAGAGGCGCCTTCCGAGTGGGTCGTAGCCGAAGTCTACGGTAAGGCGCGGATCGCAGAAGTGCACCAGACGATCGAAGAGGTCCCAGTGCAGTTCGCTGCGCAGGCCGTTGGTCCAGCGCTCTGTCTGGTTGCCGCGTTCGTCGTATTCGTAGTGGCCGCCTGCGTAGTCGCGCAGGAGGTTGTCCACGAGTTTGTTTTGAGTCGGTTTGGGGTCTAGTGGGCGGCGGACCGGCGCGGCGGTTTCGTTGAGCAGGTTGCTTGCAGGGTCGAAGGCGAAGGTTTCGGTGCCGAGGCGACTGGTGGCGCTTAGCACGCGGCTTACCGGGTCGTAGCGATAGGAGAGCGGGCCGCGACGGCTGTCGTTGATGTCGGTGAGCTGGCCGGCGGCATCGTAGGTGTAGGCGCGTTTGATGAGCGTGGTTTTATCGTCTGCTCGGCCCAGTAGTTGTTCTTGGAGGCGTCCCGCCGGGTCCCATTGCTGGGTTTGCAGCAGGTTATTGCCTTGGTGCCGGCTGATCTCGCGGTGGAGGTCGTCGCGCTCGTAGCTGAGCAGTTCATGCTCATCGAGCTTCAGGCCGAGCAGATGACCGCTGCCGTAGGTGAGCCAACTGACGCGGTGTCCATCAGGCCTGATAGTCGCGACGCGGTTATTCAGCGCGTCGTACTCGTGCTGCCAAACGGCAACCAGTGGCTTGTCCAGATTCGAGTAATGCTGATGCTCGCGCAGCAGGTTGCCGGCCGGGTCGTGAAACCATTGCAGCTTGCTGACGGCGTTGGTCGCCATGATCAGATGGCCATTGCCGTCGTAGGCAAAGGTTTCGCTTTTGGACTTGTCGCCGAGGGTGGCGCGGCGTTCGGTGAGGCGGCCTACTGGATCGAACGTCAGCGCGATCGTGCGCTGGCCGTTAATAGTTTCGGCAAGCCGGCCGGTTTCCGGATCGTACTGATAGCGAGTCGAGCGATTGTCGAAGCCGCGCTCTTCCAGCAGCCGGCCCACAGGGTCGTAGTGAAAATGCGCGCTGCGTTCGTTTTCATTTTCCAGCGAAACGAGGCGCCCAAGCTTGTCCCAGCGGTAGCGCAGGGTTTGTTCTGCGGCGTCGACGCGCTCGGCGATAAAACCTGCAGCGGTGTAGCGCCAGGTGGTGCAGCGTTCCAGGCCATCGGAGTGGGCCAGCAAACGACCTTCGGCGTCGCGGCTAAAGCGTTCTTCGGTTTTGTCCGGGTGCTTGATCAGGACAAGCTGACCGGCTTTGTATTCATACGTGGTGCTGTGCCCGGCCGGATCGGTGAAGCGAACCATCTGGCCGCGTTCGTCGTATTCCCACGCGCTGACCTTGCCCGAGCAGTCGATGTACTTCAGCAACTGGCCCGCAGCGTTGTACTCAAGTTTCTTGGTATTCCCGTTGGCGTCCTTGATCGCGGTAGGAAGGCCGAATTTGTTGTAGGCGTATTCGGTAACGTTCTCTAGCGGGTCGATCGCCTCGATCAGATTTCCGCGAAGGTCGTAATCCCGTTTCCACAACCCGCCTTCGCCATCGCTGATCTTGATCAGGTGGCTTTTATCGTCATACGCGTAGTTCATCACGCTGTGATCAGCGCGGGTGTGCTCGGTGAGGTTGCTCAGCTTGTCGTAACGATACCGGTCAGTACTGCCGTCGGTGTGGACGTGGCGGATGATGTTTTTCGCCGCATCACGGAAGAACCACTCCGAGCGCCCGTCGGCATGGCAGATGCGATAGGTGTAACCCAAGCTGTCGTAGTAATGCCGGGTTTCATGGCCCAAAGCATCCGTGACGTAGGTCAGACGGATGTTTTCGTCCCAAGCCAACCGAGTATCAAAGCTGCCGTCATCGGCCCATTCGCGCACGGCTTTCGCGTCAGGGCCTGATCCCTGCCATTGCAAATTCAGCCCACGGTTAGTGCGGTCGGTGTAGCGGGTGATC
>Ga0308164_10002638_pt1 | contig 17437 bp, 34 predicted proteins | sample PhyTR2_FD_201031 | JGI IMG/M metagenome (GOLD analysis project Ga0308164, IMG submission 201031) | Phyllosphere microbial communities from UC Gill Tract Community Farm, Albany, California, United States - DLSLT.R2 | ecosystem: Host-associated > Plants > Phyllosphere > Unclassified | place: USA... | reverse complement strand
TGCTTGTCACTCGTATTTGAAATGCAAACATTTAATTTCAATGAATCCGTCAATGCTCCTGGTAGTTCTTCGGGCATGCCAACTGGAGATAGCGGGGGCGGTGGCGTCGGTAATAACCCTGAGCCGTGGTGCGTGGATTATGAAACTACCAGGCTGCCTGATGGTCGGTTTGCGCGCGATGTGAAGATTAACGACCTGATGGAATGCTGGGACTTCAATCTGGAAAATCCAGGTGTCGAATACGCACCTGCAAATAAAGTCGCGTTCGGCGAAGAAGCGAGCACCATGCTCGTGACTAAAACCGGCGTGCAGATCATTCAGTCGAACTCGACGCCGATGACAGTGCGCGACGGCCGCGTCGTTCTGACCCCGGGCATGCTGGGCGAGGAGGTCGTGGTCAAGCGTGGAAACGATCTGGTCTGGGAGCCAATCACTCAGACGTTCGACATGGGTGTGCGCCGTGTCGTGAAAATCAGCCTGCACGACCGTATGTACTTCGCGGGCATGGACCCGAAGGCGACCATTGCAACGCATAACCTGGAATACAAACCATGACCGGCGAAATCTACGGGCCGCCCGCGCCGCCGAAAGAGCTGCCTCCGCACGAACTGCGGGATATTCCGATGCCGAAACAGTTTGCGCGGGTGCGTAAAGAAACCGGCGACGTTACTGGCTTCTTCATGCAAGTCGCTCAACCGGATGCAACGGACGATTTTTTCTTCGTCGTTGTGGAGCCGCCGTTTTCCATGGCCACAAACCCGCGCCCGTCACGCTCGCAGGTTCTGCGCTACCGAGGCGGGAACGTGCTGGTCTGGGAGGACGAAGCCACAATCGACCAGAAGCGCGAAGGCAGGATCGAGGCCATGCGGGTCGCCTGTGAAACGCAGATCACAGCAGGCTTCATGTGCTCAGCCTTGGGCCAGGAATACCTGTACCCGGCCAAGACGCAGGACCAGGCGAACCTCATCGCATCGGTGACTGACTCGCTGATGGCCGGCAGTGATCCCGACTGGCGCACACAGTTCTGGTGTGCCGATGCCAGTGGTGCGTGGGAATTCCGGGAGCACACCGTCGATCAGATCCAGCAGGTTGGCAAAACTGGAAAGGCCGCAATCCTCGCGGCCATGGGCAAGAACGAACTGCTGCGCCGGCAGATAGGCGCGGCAGCGACGGCAGCCGAAATCGAATCAATCACCTGGTGAACACTGTATGCCCAATCTGAGAATTCTTTCCGACAATGTCATCGAGCGCGCCACCCTGTCTGCATATGGCACGGCGGGCGACCTGGTCGTCAGCAACCTTGCCAGCGCGCAGGTCTATCCAGTCTGGCGATCAACCCTGCGCTATACACAGGTGATGGCAGCATTCGCCGATGCTGAGACGATCGGCTTTGTCGGCTTCCCGTTCTGCAACCTGTCGCCGACGGCGCAGCTGCGCGTGCGCCTGTCGAACGAGGCGGCCATCACGAACAACCACATCCAAACGGAAGCATTCGACAACGCTGCCTGGACGAAGAGTGCGGTCACGGTGGCAGCCAACGCGGCGGCGGCGCCCGACGGTGCGGTCTCGGCCGATCGCATCATTTCCACTAACACCAGCGGCGCTCACTACGTCCAACAGTTGATCGGCGCGGTGGCGCTCAACGGGCTACACACCGAATCGTTCTTTGCCAAGCGCGACACCGGGGAACGGTACCTGCGCCTGCAGTTCGGTACCGGGTTCACCAATTCGTTTGCAGACTTCGACCTTGACACCGGTACTGTGGTCGCTACCTCGAACTGCACCGCGCGGGTGGATGCGCGCGCGGGCGGCTGGTACCGCTGCAGCATCACGGCGTCGGCCACGTCGGCGGCTACCTCATTTGTTCAGGTCTACACCAATCGTTCGACCAACGGGGCCGCTTACGCTGGTAATGGAACGGCCGGGATCCTGCTGTGGGGTGCGATGAGCGTGGCGGGGCCCGCGACCGGGTCGTACTACCCAAGCGGGAACGCCGCGGCGACGCGCCCGACTGGTCACATCGACAGCTGGCAGTCGTACGACTACGACAGCGGCCTGGTGCTGGCCTGCCCGGCGCCAGAGGTCCGGCTGCGCGGCTTCACGCCAGCGCAGGCCGCCAGCGCGTACGCTTACGGTGGCGGTGCGTACGCGCGCCACTGGCTGCCGGCGCAGGTCACCGCGCGTGCCATGGTTGTTGATATCCTGGATCCGGACAACCTGCAGGGCTATGTCGAGGCCGGTTGCATGGTGGCCGGTTCGTTCTGGTCCCTGACCTACAACGCTTCGGCTGCGTCGGTGACGGTGGTCGACCGCACCGAAATTTCGCGCAGCGCCGCCGGCGGCCAGCTGGCCGACCCGGGCACGATGAGCCGCAAGGTCCCGGTCGATCTGCGCACCATGCCGCCGGCGGACCGGGCCAGGTTCCTCAGCCTGGCGCGCAACAGCCGTGCGCATCCTATCCTGCTGTCGGTGTTCCCGATGGATGCCGACGCCGCCCTCGAGCGCGACTTCATGGTCTACGGCCGCCGAACAAAAGATTCTGACATCGCGTATCAATATGCGAATGCGTATTCGACGACTCTGGAGATTGAAGAAATCTGACCGATAAGGAATTGCGTTTGGATCGGCGACTCAGTAGCGGGAAGATGCAACATGTTGATCAGAAATTGTCTCAGTCTTCCGAGAAATGAGACGGCGTTATAGCCAGACTGGTGTTTCCCGGTGGCTCGACATGCAACATGGCAAATGAGTTTCTTGCCGGGTGACGCTTATCCTGAAAGAGACACATGAGCGAATCAATTTCCGGCACTGCCGCCGTCCGTCGCCATGCTGGCCGGCATCCCGTCGAGAGGCAGCAATGAGCATGGCCACACCCACTCCGCCCGAAATCGGCAGCTACGCTGGGGCCGCCGTAACGGTCGCCACGTCCCTGACCCTGACGCAGTTCGGCGTCATCGTCGGTATCGTCACCGCGCTGCTGACGTTTGCGCTGAACGCTTGGTACACGCACCAGCGCAATACGCGCGAGGACCAGCTGGCCGAACTTGATCGCCGTGAGCGAGAAGTTCGCCTCGTGCAATTCCTCGCTCAATTGCAGGCCCCCGAAGTAAAGCAACAATCCCATCACCAGCTCGAAAGGACAGCGCCGTGAAATTTATCGACGACGCACGCGCGCAGTTCCCGAAACTCTGGTCGGTACGCTTCGCCCTGCTGGCCGCCATCGCCTCGGCCATCGAGGCCGGCATGAACCTGTACGCCAGCGGCACAGCGCCGCTCCTGGTGGTGGCCGCCGGCCTGACCTCGCTCGGCGCCGCGATCGCGCGCGTCGTGGCGCAACCGTCGGTGACCGGCGAATGAAGCGCGCCCGCATCCTGGTCAGCAGCCTGGCGCTCAGTGCGGCTGCTTTCGTCGGCATCCTGTCGAGTGAGGGATATACCGAGACCGCCGTCATCCCAACAAAGAACGACAGGCCGACTGTCGGGTTCGGCTCGACGTTCAAGGAAGATGGCGCGCCGGTCAAGATGGGCGATCGCATCACGCCGGTCCGCGCCATCCAGCGCGCCGCTGCGCACTTATCGCGCGAAGAGCAGTCCTTCCGCGCGTCGATCCCTGGCGTCGCGCTGCACCCGGCCGAGTATGACGTCTACATGGACTGGATCTACCAGTACGGCACGGGCGCCTGGTCGACGTCGTCGATGCGGCGCGAGCTGTTCGCCGGCCGCTACTCGCAGGCCTGCAGCGCGCTGCTGCTTTACAAGAAGTCCGGTGGCTACAACTGCTCGATCCCTGGCAACCGGATCTGCCCAGGCGTGTGGACGCGCCAGCTTGAGAGGCACAAGAAATGCATGGAGGTTCAGTGAGCAAAGTAGAAATCAGGGGCTACGGCCATCTCTCGTTCAAGTGCCCTGGTTGCGGCCAGACGCACACTATCGGCGTCGGTGCCGGCCCTGGGCCGCGGTGGGACTACAACGGCAACCCCGATGCGCCGACGTTTATGCCGTCGGTATTGGCGCGCTCGGGCCACCACGTCGATGGCGACATGGTGAACTGCTGGTGCAAATATAACGCTCAGCACCCTGACGAGCCGGACCCATTCATATGCACCATCTGCCACTCGTTCGTGACTGACGGCCGCATCCAGTTCCTCGACGACTGTACGCACGCGCTGGCTGGCCAGACGGTCGACCTGCCGGATTGGGAGCAATCATGATCCCGGTCCAGCACCGCGCGCTGGCGGCTGGCCTGGGCCTGCTGCTGGCCATGGCCCTGGCGGGCGCTGCCGGCTGGCTCACGAACGGCTGGCGGCACGATGCCGAGATCGCCGAGCTGCAGCGCGCGCACGCAGAAACCATGCGCAGCCAGTCTGAGCTGGCGTTGACCACGCTGCACGCCGACGCCACGCGCATCACCACGGCGGCCACCGAGTTCGCCGCCATTCAATCCACCCTGGCGCCGCGAATGTCGGCGCTCACCAAGGAGCTGCGCAATGCACCGAAACTTCCTGCTGGCTGCGTGCCTGACCCTGTGCGGGTGCGCAACCTCGACGCCGCAATCGACGCCGCCAACCAAAGCATCCCTCGATAGCGCGCTGGCGGCACCGTGCCCTGCAGTCGAGCGCCCGGGCGCCGACGATTACGACGCATGGCAGGCATGGGCAATCGAGTTGCTGAGCCAGTACGCTACGTGCGCCGCGCGCCATGCGAAGACGGTTCAGGCCTGGCCAAAGTAAAGCCACGGCGCGGCCCACCCTCCACCAGCACCCGCTGCACCACTGCCGGCGGCGTCTTCTGATCTCGTAAAACGCGCAGGCCGGCGTCTAGCCCAAACGAGATGACGATGTTGACTGCCAGGTCAACGTATGCGGCGGTGAGACGGTCGGTTCGTTGTTCCATGGGCTGATTATGTCAGGCTATGTGCTCGCTTTTATCGCCTGAGTAAAATTAGCCAGTGTGCATTGACGCCTTGGCGCGTTGCGCGAAGACAGTTCAGGCCTGGCCGAAGTAGGGGTTCTAGCTCTCGATCTCGCCAGCGACGCGGGTGATGGCCCGACGGGTAGCGGCGCCGGCGTCGTCGCCGTGCGGCTCGTTTGCCAATTTCCGATCGGAAGTCATCGCCGAGGTGTCGTGCTCATGTATGTAAATCTCAAGTCGAAGCCGCACGGCTAGGTCGAGCGCGTCACCGTTGAACATGAGCGGGTTCCAGCTGTGTATGACCGAGCCGTCGGCGAAGTGCAAGTTGACATAGCCTTCGCCGACGACCTCAGCAAAGCGCACCGCGCCGATCGCGTGCGCCGCTCGCTGCAGCAGTATCAGGTCGGACTCCGGAATATCCACCCTGGGCTGCCCTGGCAGCTTTTCCATGTCGCCATCGATCTCGTTGTCCATCATCATCCTTCGTCAGATTTTATCGGCGCAGCCCCGCTGCGTCGCGGCCCTCCATCACTTAGAACGCGCTGCACCACGTGCAAAGGCGTCGTCGGCTGCAGAACGCGCAAGCCAACATCGAGGCCGAACACGGCCGCAACATTTGCTGCCAGATCGACATAGGTCGCGGTGAGGTGATCTGTTCGTTTCTCCATGCGCCAAGTATGGCAGGGGAAGCCGTCGGCGCTTGATGAGAGGCAAAATTAGGCAGGCTGCATGCCACGGCTGCTACACTGTATGGATGAACAGTATTCCAGCCACGCGGTTCAAGCGCGCGCTCACGAAGGACGATCTGAAAGCGATTCAGGATCGCAACCCGGACTCGCCTGACGTGCGCGCGCTGCTGTGGGAGGTGGCACGGCTGCGCGCGCTGGCACTTCGGACGCACGACTACTTCCGTCAGGGCTCGTCGTCAACTGCGCTCATCCTCGCCGAGTCCCTGCACACGATACTCGAAGACGAGCCAGCAATCCAGGAGGAGAAAACATTGTGATACTGCCGCGGCGTAACTTGCGGCGTAACTTCCTTAAAACTCTGCTTTGCTCCATAGGCACATACCCCCATGCATCATGGGAGTCTTTTAAACTGGGACCATTCGGCAGCTTTGCTAAGGATTTGCGAAATCATGAGCGACCGCGGCGAACACAACAAAGACGATGCTTGCGATAATAGCAAGTATTACTTGGGTGACTCCGATCCAGAGCGGTGGCGCGGTGCCAGTCAACACGATTGCTAATAAGACCATCGAAGGCACAAGTCCAAAAACGATCAAAAGGGAGATTACAAGCGTGACCGCAGGCGAGTTGGCGTTTACTGATGGGTTCAATACCCCTTGCACAAGTTTCACTATTGACTGCCCGAACAGAAGCGCCGATGCGAAAGCCCACTCAGGTGCCATGAGGTAAGTTGTCCACCCTTTCTCCTGATAGGTGAACACTATAAAAACCACCGCAAAAGGAAGCAGAGCGAAAAGAAGCTCGCTCACCGCAGCTATAAAAGCGAAGTCCACAGATTTGTCTTTTATCGTTGACATGGTCAGTACGGTGTGAGCCGAGCAGGCTTTAAGGGTTAGAAAAGAGCTTAGGATCTTCCAAAATTTGGAATTTATCTTCCAAAAAAACAAAAGGGCTACAAGCCGAAAGCATGTAACCCTTTGTTTTTACTACTAATTCTGTGGGGTGGCTGATGGGGCTCGAACCCACGACAACAGGAATCACAATCCAGCCGTCAAATCGCCCTTTCGGTTTATTAATCAGATACTTGCAAATCTGACTTTCCAACGACAGTATCAGAAACCACCCCAATCCATGCGGGTTTCAAGAGACCCGTTGGAAAGTTTTGGCGCTTTCGAGCGCGCCCGATCCGGTCATTCCGTGGCCTTGGCGCGTCGCTCGGTGCGCCGGTCGTAGTGCCGGTGGGTCGTGGCCGGGTTCGCGTGCGCAGCGAAGTCGTAGGCGTCATCGGTCCGGTTTCGCAGCTTCGTCGTGATCGCTGCAGGGCGCACGTCGGACAGGGCGAAGTAGGCTGGATGGTCCGTGAGCTTGTAGCCCTCGTACGGCGCAAGGTAGGCGCCGGTCTTCCGCGCGGCACGGTACAGCACCTCCCACTCGCGCTTGGCCACCAGCTCGGCGGCCACCTGTCGATCGAACGACGCGATCCAGTCGAACATGGCATCGGTCCACACCGACCCCCATCCGCTCTTGGAGTAGGGCGCGCCCTTGGCATTCGCGAACAGGTACAGCCGGCTGGCCGAATGCGCTTCCTTCGCCCGCGCCACCACCGCGCGCAGCCGCGGTGACCACTCGCGCAGCTTGCTCACCTCATCCTCCCCCATCTTCCTTTTGGCGCTGACCACTCGCACGCCTTCCTTCTGCAGGCCGGCCACGTGAAACGGCCGCACCTCCGCCGCCCGAAATCCCGTCAGGTACGTGAACATGCTGGCGCATCCCAGCACCTGGTAGCCGGGCGACTGCTTCAACGACCACAGGTAGAAGCGTACGATCTGGCTCCGCGTGATCGTGCGCACGTCCTTCTCCGTCTTGTTCTGCATCATGTCCGTGAACGGGTTGGCCTCCATCAGCCCCCAGCGCACGGCGTAGTGGCTGATGGTCGACATCAGCGACAGCTCTTTATTCGCCTTCGCTGGCGCGCCGGCCTTCGCCCGCGCATCCAGGTATTGGTAGCCGTGCACCGTCTTCAGTGCCATCGGCCGCATGGCGCCGAAGAACTTGATCAGGTTCGCGTAGGTGCCGGTGCGCACCGCCAGTCCGTCCTTCGACTGGTCGCGGTAGTGCGTCGGCGCGACCTCATCCCGGAAGCGCTCGATCAGCTCGGTAACGGATCCGGCCACTACCACCCCTTGCTGGACGTCGAGCGCCTTGCGCTTGGCACTGCGCTCCGCCTCGAGGATGCCTTTCTTGTCGCCGATGTCGGCCGTGCCCAGCGTCTCGCTCGTCCCATCCGGGTGCTGGTAGTACCACGAGACCTTCCGCTTCCCCACGCGCTTGTAGAGGCGGTCGATCCCGGTGCGCTCTTTACGAGAAGGCGCTGAGGTTTGGCGTGTCGGCATATCGTGAGCGCGTCGATTCTTCGGAGATACCCATTTTCTTGTCATGATAGGCTCTGGCCACGCGCGGCAACCCCGACGCGCCGATCTCGAAGCGCCACTTGTGCGACGAGAGCCAAGTCACCATCCTGCTGCGCTGGTTCGGCTTGCAGTCGACCAGCTCGGCCAGCTCGCTGGCGCTGAGGTACCCAGCAGCGGCCATCGGTTTTTCTTCTGTGCTTGCCATACTATTTACCTTTCTTCATGCCGGCGGCCAGGCCGGTGTAGCACTTGCTGTGAAACGCCTTCTTGGCCTGCGCGCCACCCGGCGACTGCGCGCGCACGTACCGCTCGCCAGTCAGCACGGTCAGGCCGCAGAAGGCGCACAAGTGATCGCGGCGCGCCGTGTGTGTGATGCTGTCGAGCTTCACTTCTTCGCTCCCGAGGCCGCGCCGGTGCCATCGGCCCGGTCTGCCTCCATCGAGGCTGCGACCGCGCTGGCCAGTTTGTGCAGTCGAGCGTTGAACCAGCGGCGCACCGCATACGAACGCACCACGCTGATCACCGTGTAGATCAGGCCCATCAGCAGGTTTGCACCTGGCGTAATGTGAAACCCGAACATCGGGAAGATGAACATATTGGCAGTGAAGTTGATCGCGAAGCCGATAGCCACGTTGATGATGGCTTCGATGAATGAGCTGAGGCGGGTCTGGCTCATCGCGCCTCTCCCTGGCCGCCGTCGAGCTGGGCGGCGCGCTCGTATGCCGCACAGATGCCGCACTTGCGGGTGACGTGGCAAGGCTGGTTGCTTTCAAACTTGATCGTCTCATCCTTGTCGGCCAGCTTCCGCGCCTTCTGCTCGGCTTCCTCCATGCTCGTCGCGTGCACGCCGACGCCAGCCGCCATTTTCGTTTTGCCCACGTAGCAGTCGAAGCGGTACAGGCGCGGCAGTTTGGCCGGCGCTTCCGGTGCGCCGGGGGCGCTGGGTGCGGCAGCAACCACGGCGCGGCCCATGCTGTCGCCAACAGGATGCGTCCCGCCGTAGATCACAGTGGTGGTGCCGTCCGCGTGCGGCTGCATGATGCTGATGGTGGCGCCCTGCGGTGCCGCGACGCCGATGACCAGCTGCGCGCCGGGTGCTGCGGCTTGCTGGGCGGCAGGGGTTGCGCGATCGAACAGGGGCGTTACGATGTAGCCGGAACGTTCCCATGCCTTCATTGCCGAACGGGACATCAAGCGACTTTTGCCGGTGTTCGGGCTGGTTACGCGGTACGCCGCTGGCTTTTCCTCTTTGCCGCTCTCTGCAGGCTGGGCGCCACAAAGAGGCGACAAAGTGGCGGCAGGGGCGAAACGGGCTTCCGCTGCATCCAACACTTTCTGCCAGAGATTTGATCGGGTAAGTGGCCCGCCCTGCTGCAGCACGAATTCATAGGCCCACTTCTCGGCCGCCTGCGACAAGGCTTGTGGCGCTTCGCCCTCTGGCTGGGCGCGGCGAGCAAGGGCGATGAGCGAGTTGCGGACGGCGCGAAATTCCTCGTTACGGTAGCTGCCTTCGGCGTAGATGCGCGGCTCGTTCAGGTTGTGTCCATCGAGCTTCAGGTAATCGATGCAGCCCTGCTCGGTAAAGCAGGCCGTCACGAATTCCCACTGGTCGATGTATCCGGTCCGCTGCCATCCGTCTTTGGCGCGGCCAGTGTCCTGATACTCAGCTTCCAGGGCATCAGCTTCCTCGACACTTGCCTCGTTGTATTCGTCTTCGCTGCACAGCCAGATGAAGTTTTCGCAGTACCCCGTATCGAGGCCGTACATGCGCCGACGCTGCTGCACGATGAACATCGGCTGATCAGTGATGCGGTTGTCCTGGGTCATGATCAGGTTCCCGATCTTGCGCAGCTTGTCCAGGTCCTGCAGTTCAAGGGATGCGGTAGGGGTGGTGGTCATGCTGCTGCTCCGAAAACGATGGTAAAGGGCGCATTGACGAATGCGTACCAGAGGATCAGGACGCCGACGCCGCCGAAGACCAGGACCGGTGGCCATTCGACCTTGCCCGCGAAACCGACTGTGACGAAAGCCGCACCAATCGCATAACCCACCAGCACCAGGCCGACCATCACGAGCACGATGAATCCGAGTATCGCCATCACGCGCCGCCTTCCTGGCGCTCGCCTGATGTAGATGCCTGCATGGCAGCGTCAATGGCACGGTCAACGCTCGCATCGAAGCGTTCGCCGCCCCAGTCCTTATGCGGGTCATGATCGGGCGCCGGGATCGGCGCGCGCAGGCTCATCGTCGTGTCAATGAGCTGCCCGGCGATGAACGACATGCGATCACGCATCCAGCGATACCGCGCAGCGTCCAGAGCATCGCCGGTTGGCTGGGGCTCCCCGTTCATGGCCAGGTCGTCGTCGACGTCGGTCGGGCCCAGGTACATCGATCCCTCATCCGGGTAATCGCTGAAGAAGGCGTACAGGCCATCGTCCATGTCGGCCCACGCCGCGGGCCGCTGGAAGACCGAGATTTCAGCATCGTGCCCGCCGAACGTGGCCACCAATTCTTTCGCCTGGCGCAGCGTGATTTCGACGCGCGGAAGGTCTGCGATGCAAACGTGACCGGTTGGCAGAACTGCGGCTGCCTGATCGGCCTGCACTTCGACGGGCGCGGCAAACAGTTTGGTGCCGACGCGCGGCATGTTGTCGCGATCGAACCAGGTCACAGCCGGCTCGCCGTCGACGTAGCCCTTGAACTCGGCAACCGGTGCACGTGTGCCAGCTGGCGCCTCAACCACCAGCACACGCTCGTGCTTCTCGGGTGCGTGGCTGAATGTGCAGCCGGCCGGGCCGACGGTGCCGTGGTTCTCGCTGGTCATGCACAGCGACCAGGTGCGCGGGGCGCCGGGGGTGCGGCGGGGGAGTGCGTTGTCCATCAGTCTTCCTCTCGATCTCGGTGGGCACGGCGCGGTGCCGGCGGGTTCAGTTTGTTTTCGGCGTTGGCGCGGAGTGCCTGCTCGAGCGCGACCTGGGCGAAGAGATCGCGGGCCATCTGCTCGGGGCACTGGTAGGTGATGCGCAATTCTTCGAAGGTCACGGTCACAGCGGCCACCCGTGGGCGATCGCTGAGGCGCACGCGGCGCAATACGCGACCACCACCGCGCACTTCCACTTGATGACACGCAGGCGGTGCTCGTTCATGGCATCTCCTCCAGGATGGCCAGGGCCGCACGCAGCTTGAGGGCAGCCGCCTCGCGATCCCGGCGCGCTTGGTCGACCACGGCCAGCGCGGTGAGCACGGCAAGGTTCGGCGCCCGCATCAGGTCATCCATGCACGCAGCGAACAGCGTGCGCAAGATGTAGATGCCCGGCTGCGACTTGACTTCGTCGAGACGCTCCTGGGTTTTGATGTCCATCCAGCGACCGTCGCACCACGCCAGGGCGCGGTACTGGTAGACGATGCTCGACGGCGGCAGCGGAGTTCCGTTGCTGATGCTCATGGTCATTTCCTCGGTTCGGTTGGGCGTGCGGCGGCGTGAGCTTTTTCGATCGCCACCTCGCGCTGGTAGCGGCTGGACTGCGAGTTGATGCGCGCTTGCCGGATGGCCGCACGGTCCGCCGGCGTCAGGCTCTGCTCGTCGGCGGTCAGCGCGCGGGTGCGCTTCTTCGTGACCATGGTCAGCCCTGAGCCATCACGGTGACACCCAGGGCGCCGTCGTCATACGCAGCATCGATCAGTGCATCACGGTCGCCGATGGCGGTGTAGGTGGTGCTGCCGGCGCTGGTGCGGGCGGTGATGCGGAAAGTCATCGTGGTCCCCTGGTGGTGGTCGGTTAATGCGCAGCGCGCAGATCGGTCAGGCGCTGGATGGCTGCACGGACGATTGCGGCGCACGCGGCGGCATCCTTGCTCGGGTGTTCGGCATACAGCTCGGTCACGTTGCGGCGCCCGCTGCCGACACCGACCGAGACCGCGCCTTCTTCATCGTCGTAACGAATGCTCAGGCCCAGGTAGGCGCTCAGTGGGCCTGCAGCGTCCCAGGTGCGGCGCCAGAGGGGTGGCACCAGAACGATCTTCGTCGACAGCATCAGGCGCGGCGAGGTGGCGCCCGTGTAGTGCGTGCTGGCGCGCGGGCTGTAGATCAGCTGCGCATCCATCAGCAGGGCGGCAGGTGCCTTGAAGGTGCGGCGCCATTGCGGATGTATCTTGGCCAGCGCGATCTCGTCGGCGAAGGCTCCCTGCAAGTATTCCTCGTCCCATTCCTTGGTCATGCTCATTTCCTTTCAGTTGCGCCGGCGCTGGCCGGGGTCGATGTGCTACGCGCCGATGACGATCAGTCCGGAACGGTTATCCATTGCGACGTTTTTGCGGTCGGTCATGTCTGGCATGGCGAGCGACTTGAAATCGCCATGCTCCTCCGGCTCCTGGTCGCAAGGGAAAAAGGCGCGGCCGAAGCTGCTGCCCACGGTCTTGCCTTCGAAGTGCCAGTACGAGTAGTCGGTGGTGCCGCTGTCGTTCCATGGCCACGGCCAGCCTTGCTCAGGCAGCGTCACGTCGGTGCGGCTGCTGAAGAACGACGCCACTGCCGCACGGAACGAGTCCGCGTCTACCGCCTGCAGCACCTCGTCGGCGATGGCATCGGGATAGCCGCCCCAGCTGATGCTGCCGATCCACTCAGCATCCTTGCCTTGCCCTACATAGAAATCTGCACGTGTGCCCATCTCATTTCTCCGGTTGTCGCCGCTGTGCGGCTAATTGTTGGTGTGGCGGCTGCCAGGCCTCGTACTTCAGAGACGATGCAGGCGCCTGAGTCCTGCCAGCTACCACACAGCGCGACTCGGTCCCTTGAATTACTGATGGTTGGTCGAGTACTTCCCAAGCCGCGCTGTGTGGCCACCCCTTACGAGGGTGATGCGAATTTCACGGTTACTTGCGATGGGTTGGGTTGTACGGCTTGCGGGCAAACGTGCCCCAGAGGATCGGAGCGTTGGCGATCACGAGAAACAGGTAGATCACCGCCATCTGGCCGGCAGTACTCAGCGCCCGAAACTCAGTGATGTAGTGATCGCCGAGCGCCGGTCCGCCGATGAACATCAGTGGGCACCAGAAGGCAAAAAGGAATATGGCGAAGCGGTTGGACACGATGTTCTCCAAGTAGCGTCTCGGCGGATGCCGGGTTAGGCTGCAATCAACAATTTGCATATTACGCATACTATTAATATGCGTCAAGCGCAAATTTTGCGATAAGATGAGATTTTGCTCGAGGCGGGTTGGGCATCGAGTCGCGCGGTTCGAACTCAGGGAGGCAGGAATGGACGCTGGATTTAGAGAAAAATTTGAGCAACGGTTTGTAGTAACGCCAGGGTGCTGGTTGTGGAGCGCTGGCCGGGACAATCACGGATACGGGAAAATATCCTGCTTGGGAAAGCCGATGCGCGCTCATCGGGCATCGTATGAGCTATACGTCGGGCCGATACCATCAGGAATGCACATCCTCCACAGGTGCGACAATCCGCGCTGTGTCAATCCTGAGCATCTTTGGGCGGGAACTCATGCCGAGAATATGGCTGACAAGACAAGCAAGGGAAGGGCAATCGGCGGAGCGCCTGGCGAAGGGTGCTATAAAGCAAAACTCACGAGAGCGCAGGCGCGCAGCATTTTGCATGACCGCAGACTGCATGCAGTAATTGCACAAGAGTATAGTGTTGCAAGGTCAACTGTCGGCGACATCAAGACTGGCCGCTCGTGGGTCGGACTTCTTTGAAATACCCTCGCTGGGTAGGTGTGACAGCGTCGCTGCAAAAGCAAAGGCCACCCGAAGGTGGCCCGTTTGTCGCTACAGTGGGTTGCAATCCCCTGCCTATAGAGGCCTTCCGAAGAAGGACTTCAGCCTGATGCCTTGGCAGCGCAGGAAGTCTGGATTGCCTTTACCAAGAGCGAATGAGATCTTTGATAACTGGGAGCAGTTGAGCAAGAAAAATTGCCACCACAACCCACGCGATAATCTTTGTCTGAGACTCAGCGATTGCGACCCGCACCTCTGCAATGTCCGACTTAGTTGCGCCATTGGCCTTGATCACAGCAAGATCAATTTTGATCGCAGTGAATTCACTTTCCAGTTTGGACACGCGAGCATTCATGCCGCCATCATCCGGCGGCTCGCCGTCCCTGTCAAGCTTCTTGCCCATCCTGTCAAGGAAAGTCGTATCAATTTTGCTCATCGCTGTTCCATTCCACGCGCACTAATTCAACGAAAAGATCTATTTCCTTTTCTATCCGCTCCTGGGCGCGCTTGAACTCTACGGCCCGTTCGCTCGACAGTAATTCGACCAAGCTCAAATTAAGGTCTAATTGATGCACTAGAGCTTTTCCCAATGCGAGCATCATCTTCTTCTCGTTTTTATTCATCGCCCAGTTTTCTATATGCTAAATAAGTATTACGGCGTGCGGTAGCGCCTACTCGTTATTTTGAATCCACGGCACCCGGGTCTTTTGGAGCTTTGCGCACCAGTTGATTCGAGAGCTGTGCATATACTTCAAGTACGCGCTGAATGTCCCGGCGCTCGTTCTTGGTGACCTCATGGTCACGTCGCCACTGGTCGCCGGAAAATCGCATAGTGGCGCTGTTTCCTCGGGCGATTGCGATGAGTGCGCCGAGTTCGTCGTCGCCCACCACGTAGTCAGCTGTTTCCCAAACACTGCCGCCGGCGTTTTGCCGGACAATATCGGGCCGCTGGAATTTGCGACCATAGACGACTATGTCATCCACCATTGTTTTCACAGAATCGAAAAAAATCCAATCATCGCCGAAATATGTTGCTCTAATCCGAAGGAATGGCAATTCATCATCGGAGAGGCCGATATAGCACTCGATTTTAGTGGCGCGCGAATTGCGATTTTTTGTGGAATAGAAGCTGACCTTTTCCATCTTGTCGCGATTGAGAACAAGGCCTTTCGTTGCGTTTGAAACGATGCGTTGCCTTTCTGGACCGGTCACAATTTCGACTTTAGCAGCCAGTGGTGGAGAAGGGGCTGCAGGCAGACTCTTCGCCTCCGGCGCGCTGGTTCCAAAAACCGTCATTTTTATTGCGGCAGCTAGCGAGAGGACGAAAATTAGTCCCAGAATAAATTTGAACAGATCCTGCCTGCGGTTCATATTTATCTCAGCTTGTTGCGGTGCTCAACAACGACGCCGAGGACAGTTAGCTTTTCGGTGTCACTGCGCATTGTGGGGTAATCCTCGTTGAGTGGCACCAGCTCGAACACAGTATTCCCATTCTCATCCATCCCACGCGGTCTGTACTTCTTGAACGTCGCCTGATTCGTACCGTTCCGCGCCACGACGAAATTGCCGGGGTTAGGCGACAGCTCGGGATCAACTATCAGCAGATCCCCGTGCTGAAACCTTGGCAACATCGAGTCGCCATCGACTTCGAGGGAAAAGGTCCAGCGCGACAATGACATGTCATCGGTGTAGATGACTGCGTAGCCGTCGCCAGGCTCATACGGGCAGTCCATGTCGCGCAATGCTCCAGCCTGAACGGATGAGATAACAGGAATAGGGCGGGTGCCCATTGGGACTCGGATGACATTCTCATCGAACGGCTCCGAGCGCTTGCGGCTTTGATCTACCAAGTCCATCAGCATAGAGAGTTCTGCTTCGTCCTCCGCGAACAACGCTGCGACTGGAACGTTCAGGGCGCCCGCAATCTTGCCAATCATCTGATCACTATAGCCTTGCTGGTCGCGCTCAAGACGCGACAAATTACCTGGGTCGCTCTCAATGAGAGTGGCCAGCTGATTGAGGGTTAGCCCCTTCTCTTTCCGCAACTTGCGGATCGTTTTGCCAATAGTCATCCAACCATCATCCTATTTTGTTGCGGGGGACGCAAAGCGTATTGCGCAAATTTTGCAGCGAGCGTAATATGCGTCATACGCAAATAAATCTATGGGATAGCCATGAAATCACCACTCCGCCTCATCCGTGAAAGCAAGGGGCAGACCATCGTTGAGGTTGGCCGCGCCGTTTCAGTTGACCCGGGGAACCTGTCCCGGATCGAAAACTGCAAGCAGAAGTCGTCCACTGAGTTGGCGGAAAAGCTCGCCAAGCACTTCAACCATGAAATCACCGAGATCGAAATTCTCTACCCAGATCGCTTCGTGCCAAGCACTCCGTCAGCAAGCTCATCAGTGAGCAACGAGTAGCAGGCCCAAGATTTACTAGCGACAAGATTTTCAATAATGCAACTGTAACGCCCGCGGAGATTTAAAGCATGCGCAACGATTCGCACAAAACCCTGATTGGCACCATCAAGACTGCGGTCGTTGAATGGCGCAAGCGTGAGGGCTGGAGCCGTGAGACGGTTGTCCAGGAGATTGTCGACGCTCACGAGCGTCTGGAAGGCCCGGTCATCACCGACATTCGCTTCGAGCCAACGACCCGCGACGCGTTCCAGCGTCAGAAGGTCAACGCCGACCGCGTGTTCCGCTGGCTGGACGACGAAGGCAAGGACACGAACCTCCTGCCGGCGAACTTCATCCCATCGATCCTGGCCGCGCTGCCAATCGACCTGCGCCTGCAGTGCATCGGCGAGATCCTGCGCCCGATGGGCCTGGAAGTGCGCAGCGCCGAGGGCCAAGAGTCCCCAGCGTTCAACCCGCTCGTGCACGCCAGCAGCATCATCAAGGAAGGCGCCGAAGCCGCACAGGCCATTCTGCGCGTGGGACCAGGCTCTCCACAGGACGCTGTCGACCTGGCGTGCAAGGAGCTTGCTGACGTTCGCCAGTCCGCATTCGAAGCCGAGCGCGCGCTGCGTGCCGGAGCTGCGAGGGCCGAGCAATGATCACCTTCATCCCGAAGCGCGGCAGCGTGGAGCTGCGCAACGCCATCCTCGACTGCATCGGCGCCGGCCTGCATCGCACCGCCGAGATTGCCCAGCACCTGAACCTGAAGTCGGATCAAGTCTCGACGCGCCTGGACTACCTGCGCACCCTGGGCCTGATCCACGCCGGGCGAGTTGACGACTCCAAGCGCGGCGGCTTCGTCAACAACTGGCAGCTGGGCCCGGGGCCGGGAGATCAAGCCTCGTACGACGCGAAAGACCTGCCGCGACGCCGCGCCACCGATGAGCGCCGCGTCATCTTGAGTTCCGCTTATCCAGCCATCGACCGCCGCGACCCGCTGGTGACCGCACTGTTCGGGTCGCCAATGGTCGAGCGCCGCGCCGCCAACCCTGCGGGGCCAGCATGAAGGGCTACGTCAGCATCCACAAGTGGCTCGGCCGCTGCGACGAGATCAAGTCGCCCGAGAACATGCAGTTCACCACCAGGCCTGCCAAGAGCTGCCGCGGCTGCTTGTTCCAGGGCCAGCACTCGGCCGTCTGCGATCGCGCCTGCGACGTTGCACAGCTCGCTGAGCTGGAGCACTGCACGCGCGGATTCATCTACGTCGAGAAGCCGGTCGACAACCGTCAGCTCTCGAT
>Ga0308164_10002637_pt1 | contig 17441 bp, 17 predicted proteins | sample PhyTR2_FD_201031 | JGI IMG/M metagenome (GOLD analysis project Ga0308164, IMG submission 201031) | Phyllosphere microbial communities from UC Gill Tract Community Farm, Albany, California, United States - DLSLT.R2 | ecosystem: Host-associated > Plants > Phyllosphere > Unclassified | place: USA... | reverse complement strand
GAAGAAGAGCGGCGCGGCGAAACGCAGGATGACGGGCTCACCGGGTGTGGGCCGGGGAGTTGCCGCGCCATCCGCCCCCACGGTATCGATAGCGGGGGAGGCCGCGCGTTTGGCGAGGTTGACGAGCGCCAGCACGAAGGCGAGCAGGATGCCGAGGATGGGGCCGAGCAGCAATGCGCCCAGGAAGCACACGGCGCCCACGACGAACTCGAACCGGTCGGCCGACCAGAGGCGCCGCAGTTCGCCGATGCCGAGAAGGGGCAGGATGGCGACCGCGACGATGGCACCGATGGCGGGGGAGGGAATGTGCTCGAGGAGCGCCGTGCCGAAGACGAGGAGGAGGAGCGTGCCCACGGCCGCGACGATCGAGGGCAACTGAGTGCGCGAGCCGATCTGATCGAGCGCCGCGGTGCGCGAGGTGGACGACCCGACCGTGAAGCCGCCCGAGACCCCCGCCGCGACGTTGGCCGCACCGAACGCGAGAAGATCTCGGTTGGGGTCGGTCGGATAGCCGCGCTTCTCGCCGTAGTTGCGCGAAACGAGGAGCCCCTCGGCCATGGTGACCATGGTGAGGGCCAGGGCGGACGGGATGAGGGCCAACCAGCTCGACCAGGGAAGCATCGGCCACGACAGCGTGGGCAGACCGGCCTCGATGGCGCCGAGCACCGAGACCCCGCGTGCCTCGAGCCCCGTCGTCACCACCACGATGGTCGAGACGACGAGCACGGCGAGCGCCCACGGCACCTGGCGGCCGAAGCGTCGTCCCACGAGAAGCACGATCACCGAACCCGCCGACAGGGCGATCGAGAACACGTTCGCTGTGCCGAGGCCGGAGAACAGCGCCGCGACCTTGTCGACGAATTCGGCGCCGCTGTCGATCGTGATGCCGAGCATCTTGGCGAGCTGGCTGACCAGGATGTCGAGCGCCAGGCCTCCGACGAACCCGATCAGGATGGGCTTCGACAGGAAGTTGGCGAGGAAGCCCAGGCGGAAGAGGGCGAACAGCCCGAACATGAGCCCGCCGATGATGGCCTGCGCGAGTGCGAGGGTGGCGTAGTCGGCCCCACCGGCAACGGCGAGCCCGCCGAGCGACGACGCGACGAGGGCGGCGGCCGCGGCATCCGGGGACGCGATCAATTGACGGGACGAGACCAGCAGGGCGTAGACGACCGACGGCAGGATGAGCGCATAGAGGCCCGCCGTGGCCGGCAAGCCGGCGATCTGCGCATAGCCGATGTTGAGCGGCACGGCGAGGGCGAGGAGCGTGACGCCCGCTGTGGACTCGCGCAGGGCCGTGCGCGCCGTGAGGCCTGGAAGCACGCGAAAACGAGATGCCACCGCGAGCCTCCCCTCGGGATGACGGGCCCTGAGCCCGTCGATGACCTCACTATAGGGGCGGGGCCGCGCGAGCACTACGGACCGGGTGATGGGCATGCACGCTCGGGCGTGTCGGCTTCGTGCCGGTTTCGTGCCGGTTTCGCGTCGGCGGCGCCCGGTGCTTTTCGACACGCCGTTCGGGCCGCAGAAACTAGAGCCGATTCGCTCACCGTCGTTCCGCGTCGTCTTGCCGAAGTGCGACGGGATGACGAACTTTGTCCAAACGCTGGCCCCCCGGGCGGGGGGAGTCCTAGGTTAGCGTCCAAGGGGAAATCACCCCGCCAGGAAAGGACCGGAAAATGGCTGATCTGATTGTTATTGCGTTCGACGATGAGGCAAGCGCCGAGGGGGCGTATAACGAGATCCAGAGTCTGCAGACCGACCTCGTGGTCGAGCTCGCGGGGCTCGCGCTGGTCAAGGTCGACCACGAGGGCAAGGCTCACGTCGAGACCCCAGGCCCTGCCGGAAAGGTCGGCGTCGGCGCCGCGAGCGGTGCCCTGTTCGGTGCGCTCATCGGCCTGCTGTTCTTCGTTCCGCTGTTCGGCCTGATCTCGGGCGGCCTCTTCGGAGCCCTGTTCGCGGGCCTCGACAAGACGGGCATCGACCAGCAGTTCCGCGACCGTGTGAAGCAGAGCGTTGCCGAGGGCAAGTCGTCGGTCGTTGTGTACGCCCTCAAGCTCACCGAGGACAAGTTCGCCGCCGCGCTGGCCCCGTTCGGTGGCCACGTCGTGCAGACGTCGCTGTCGGCCGAGGACGAGAAGGCCCTCATCCACGACCTGAGCGCAACGGCGTAGGTCGCAGCCACACGCCCGGGCGACGGGCGCGTGACATCGAGAACGGGATGCGGGAGGCTGCGCGAGAGCGTTGGCGTCTCGCATCCCGTTCGTGCGTGCAGAGCCCGTGCGTGCAGAGCCCGTGCATGCGTGCAGGGGCTGTTCGTGCGTGCGGGCCGGTCGAGATCAGAGGATCGTGCAGGACCCCGTGCCGACGAGGGCGGGTAGGGAGGCTCGCGCCAGGCGATCGCTCGAGATCCACGACGACGTGTCGAGCGTGCGCACCCCGACGAGCACCTGCCCGCCCAGGAGGTTCGAGAGCAGGGCACCCTGGAACGTCGTCGTGTAGACGCCTCCCGCGGCGGGCCCCGTCGTCACGACCGAGGAGCTGAGTGGCACGGCCTGCACGCCGGAAGCCTGCCCGTTCGACGACCACAGATACACGATGTCGGATGCCGCGTGCCCGGCCGGCAGTATCCAGGTGATCGTCACCCGGCCGCCGACCAGGAGGACGTTGGCGGCCGAACATCCCGTGATGGTCGGGGCCGGGATGACCTTGGCGGCGAACGGTGCCGTCGTGACGACCGGATCGGTCCAGGCGGCCAGGGTCTCGGTGGGCGGCGGCGCCAGCGACACGGTGACGGCGACCAGGCCGGCGACGAGGGCCGCGCTCCCAGCAGCTTTCGCGCGGCGGCGACGTGGCCAGAACGCCCACGTCACGACGGCGGCCATCACCACGGTCGTCGTGCCGAGCACGACGGGGTCGGATGCCTGCGCGACGAGGGGCGCGATGCCCGACACCGAGAAGATCACGCGTTTGACGCTGTCGACCGTGTAGGGCGCCGGATCCTCGGTGCGGTTGGCGTCGCCCTTCAACGTGAGCGTGCGGGCGTGGGTGTTGGCGGATGTCGTGGACGACGCATCCTCGGCGACGCTCGTCACGCGGTGGGTCACGGGCAGCATGCCGGGTCGATCGACCGTGACGACGTCGCCGACCGCGACCGCATCGGCCGGCACTTCTTGCACGAGCGCGATCGAACCGGCGGGGATGGTGGGGGACATCGACCCCGTTTTGAACATGATGATCGACACGTGGAAGACGACGGCGAGGAGCACCAGCACGATGCAGAGCGAACCCCCGACCGCCAGGAGGGTGAGGATGGAGTCGGCGGCCCGCCCGGCCCGCCCGGCCCGCCCGGCCCGCCCGGCCCGCCCGGCGCGGTTGGCGGCGGGCGGCTTCATGTGAGCGGAGGCGACGCCCGTCGGCGATGGGTCGGCTGACACGGCGTCCGGCGGCATCATTGCGCCGACGTCGACGTGACGGTCCAGACCGCCGTGGCGGATTTGCCCTGCAGGCCGTTCGACGCTCCCGTCGGCAAGGTCACTTCGAAGCACAGGGGCGTGGCCGCGCCTGGAGCCGTCGTCGTGGCGGCCGCGAGTGCCACCGTGGTGCTCGCGTTCTGCCCGGTGTTGAGCGCGCGGACATCGGTCGCGCCGCCGACGACCCACGTCGGCGTGCCCGTGAAGGCCGCGGCCGTGCACGTCGCCGAGCGGACGACGCGGTAGCGCAGGGCGTCGCCGAGTAGCGGCGCCGTGTCGGTCGTGCCGTTCGTGACGGTCGCCGCCTGGATGGTCAGGCTGCCGGCGACACTGTTCGTCTTGGTGCGGACGGAGAGGAGGCCGTAACGCACGCTGCCCGCCGACATCCCCGACGTATCGAATGCGATCGTGGCGCCGGGCGCGGTGGGGTAGTCGGCATAGGTGGTGCCGTTGACGCTTGCCTCGGTGTCGAAGACCGTCGCGGTGAAGGATCCCGCCGCGTTCTCGCTATCGACCCAGGCTGCGAGCGTCGCCGTCGCGCCGACCCCGAGCACGAGGCCGCCCGCGAGAAGCGCGCGCACGCGGCGAGGGAGTCCCCGCCGGCCCACGCGCCCCGCTCGAGGCGCCGCATGAGCGGGCATCGGCTACTCCGAAACGGCCTGGAACTGCCAGGTGACGGTTCCGGTCTGGCTCTGCGGCAGCGTCGGCCCCGCGGTCACGGTGAAGCACAGATAGGCCGGGTCGCCCGCATCCGGCGACGTTCCCGCGGTCAGGTCGAGCGTCGTGTCGGCCGGAACGGTGCCGACGGCCGTTCCCGCGGGGACGAGAGACGTGCCCGTCGTCGTTCCGTCGCACCCGAAGGCGGTGGGCTGCGTGAGCGAATAGGTGAGGCCGACGACCGCGCCGGCGGAGGTCGTGGCCGTGATCGCCGTCGTAGCGTCATAGGTGGTGGTGTCGTCGAGGCGGATCGCGAACGGCGCGAAGACCACATCACCGGGGCTCAGGTTGGCCGCATCGAGGGTGAAGTCGAGGTCGGCTGCCGAACCGGCCGCGGCCGTGGGGTGTTCGCTGAACGCGGTGCCGTCGAGACTGCCCTCGAGATTGAACGCGCCCGACGCGAACGTTCCCTGCGCGAACTCGGAGTCGTTCCACGCCGCGAGCGTGATGGCGGCGCCGACCCCGAGCACGAGTCCTCCCGCGAGCATGGCCTTGAGTCGGCGGCGGCGGGTGCGGCCGTTCTGCGTGTCGTCGGTGTGCGGCTGTGTGTTGGTGAGCTGAGTCACGAGATTCCCCTGGTTGAACCGCGGTCGACTACGAAATGCCGTCGCCCGCCCGATGTACACATGCAAACAAAACGCTCTTCCGGCGACAATGCGGAGCTGTACGGGTCAATTACTGGGGTTTGCTGACACTACGGGGGCTCTGTTCGGAGGGGTGGGACAGATCCCACAATAGAGATTGCACAAGAAGTCTTGTTAATCGTAGGGTGAAGCCATGACGACGAGCCCGAAGAAGATGAAGAAGAAGACTACAGACGCGATCGCACTCGACGATCCGAAAGCCATGCGCGCGCTCGCGCACCCGCTACGCCTGAAGCTTCTCAGCGAGCTGCGCATCACGGGCCCGCAGTCGGTGGGGGAGTTGTGTCGAGTGGTCGACGCCGCCCCGGGCTCGGTCAGCTATCACCTGGGCGTCCTGGCCGAGAACGGCTTCGTCGAGCCGGCCCCCGAGCTGGCACGCGACGCGCGCGAAACCTGGTGGCGGGCGCGGCACGCTTGGACGACGGTCGAGCCGATGGGCCCCGACGCCCCGCCCGAGGAACGGCTCGCCAGTCGAGCGTTGCGCCACGGCATCCTGCAGGCCTATGTGGCCGAGGCATCGGCGGCCCTCGAACGCGAGGAGACGTTGCCGACCGAGTGGATCGAGGCGGCGACGTCGGGCGATGCCGTTGCACACCTCACGGCGTCCCAGCTCTCGGCCTGCGGTGAGGAGCTGCGCGCCGTCGCGGCGAAGTGGGCCGAGATCGGGGCGCGACCGGGCGACGACACAGCCCCGGCGATCCTCATCTACCAAGCCTTCCGCAAGGCCTGATCCGCCGTGCGTGCGCTTCTCGGGGTGCTGTCTGCCCTGGCGTTGTCGAAGATCGGCAACGCGATCGTCATGGTGGCCGTGCCCCTCTTCGTGCTCGATCGCACCGGTTCGGCCGCGGCGACGGGTGTGGCGGGCATGTTCTCGACCCTGCCCGTCGTGATCGGCGGCGTTCTCGGCGCGCCCCTCGTCGACCGATTCGGTTCCCGCGTCTCCTCGCTGGTCGCCGACTCCCTCAGCGCCGCGTGCGTCATCGCCGTGCCGATCCTCGCGATGCTGGATGCGTTGCCCTTCGGCCTCCTCCTCGCCCTCGTGTTGCTCGGCGGCATCTTCGACACCCCCGGCGACACCGCGAAGACCGTTGTGCTTCCCGAGTTGGGCGAGCGTTGTGGATGGACCCTCGACCGGGTCACGGGAACCAGCTCGGCCATCCAGCGCAGCTCGGCGCTCGTCGGCTCGGCCCTGGCCGGCTTCGGGGTGGCGATCGTCGGGGCGGGAAATGTGTTGTTCCTCACCGCGGCGATGTGTGCGGGTGCCGTCGTGTTGATCGCCCTCGCGCTGCCCGCTCGGCGCGTGTCGGTTCACGCGGATCCTGCAGCTTTCGCCGAGAACGCGGCGCCATCGACACCCGCCACCGAAAGCCGTGGTTTCTGGTTCGGCCTGACCTTCCTCTGGCGCACGCCCCTCCTGCGCGCCCTCATCCTCCTCATCCTCATCACCAACGCCATCGATTCGGCCAACCTCACGGTCATCATGCCGATCTGGGCCACGGGTATCTCGGCGAGCGGCGCGCTCTTCGGGTTCATGATCGGATGCTTCTCGGCGGGTGCCCTCATCGGGGCCGCCGTCTTCCCCCTCGTCGCCGCCCGTCTCCCGCGCCGTCGGTTCCTCGTCGTCGCTCTGGCGCTGGCCGGCCCGCCGCCGTTCGTGGCCATGCTCGTCGGCGCGCCGCCGGTCGTCGTGCTCGGTGTCTTGTTCTGCGCCGGCCTGGCCGCGGGGGCCATCAACCCCATCTTGCAGTCCACGCTCTTTCGAGAGATCCCGGTGGATGCTCGGGCGCGCGTGTTCGGAGCGACCACGGCCGTCGCCGCATCCGCCATGCCGATCGGAAGCCTCGTCGGCGGCACCGGCGTCGCGCTCTGGGGGTTGGCGCCCGTGTTGCTCGCAGCGGCCCTCGCCTATGCGGTCCTCGCACTCGTGCCCGCCGTCGGTTCGGTGTGGCGAGGCCTCGAGCGGCCGGTTGTCAACGGGCCGGATCGCGTGGGTCTGCCGAGTTAGAGTGGCGTATGCCCGTGAGCGTACGATCCCTCGAAACAGCTGTGCCGAAAACGATCATCAGACAACCCGATGTGCGGGACCTGTTTCGCGCCCAGCCGGGGATGGGGCGCCTGGCCGACCGTCTGATCGGGGCCGCCTTCGATGCATCGGCCATCGAGACGCGGCACACGGTGCTGGGCGAATTGGGTGGCGAATTCGCCGACGACACCGAGGGTGTCTTCCTTGATCGCGAGACCGGTGTGCTGCGCAACCCGACGACGGGGGTGCGCAACGAGGTCTACACCGACCGGTCGCCCGAGCTGTTCCTCGCGGCGGCACGGCGCGCGCTCGAGGCATCCGGTGGTCTGACGGCGGCGGATGTCACGCACGTCGTCACGGTTTCGTGCACGGGTTTCTTCGCCCCCGGCCCCGACTACCGCCTCGTGCGCGACCTCGGCCTGCGGGCGTCGACGCAGCGCTATCACCTGGGCTTCATGGGCTGCTACGGCGCCTTCCCGGCCCTGCGCGCGGCCCGCGACTTCTGCCTGGCCGACCCGGATGCCGTGGTGCTCGTCGTCTCGGTCGAACTCTGTTCTCTGCACATCTCGTCGTCGAACGATCCCGACACCATCGTCGCGTCGTCGGTGTTCGCCGACGGTGCCGCCGCCGCGGTCGTGACGTCGCGCGATGCCCCGGCCGGCCACTCCGTGCTCGATCTCGACGCCTTCGAAACGGTTCTGACGCCCGTCGGCGAGACCGATATGGCGTGGAAGATCGGCGACCACGGCTTCGAGATGGTGCTGTCGAGCTATGTGCCGTCGATCATCGAGAAGCACATCGAGGGCGCCCTCGAACCGTTGTTGGCCCGCCTGGGGGAGTCGCGGCCCGAGGCGAGTGCCGATATCGAGCGGTGGGCGATCCATCCGGGTGGGCGCAGCATCCTCGACAAGGTGCAGGATGCCGTGAAGCTGAGCGATGCTCAGATGGTCGAGTCGCGGCGCGTGCTGCGCGACTACGGCAACATGTCGAGCGCGACCGTGCTGTTCGTGTTGCGCGAGATTCTGCACGACGGGGATGCTGCGGGCGTGGGATCGAGCACGGGCGCGAGCACGAGCGAGAGCACGAGCGATATCGCGGGCAACGAACGCGTGTGCGCCATGGCGTTCGGCCCGGGACTCACGGTCGAGAGCGCCATCCTCACGAAGCGGGTCGCCGGATGAGCCGCGCGACGGGCACGAAACCGCTCGCTCCGGCATCCAACCGGCGCCGCCCCGATTTCTCCCGGCGGGACACGAGCCTCGTCGAGCTCATGGACGACCCGCGGTGCGACGCCGCCCTGCTCGACGCCACCTACCGCGACTTCCGCGTGATCAACGCGCTCGTGTCGGGGTGGAAGGACGTGTACCGCAGTCGCATCCGCCCGCGCCTGTCGGCCACGCGCGAGAACACGCTTCTCGACATCGGTTCGGGTGGCGGCGACATCGCCCGCTCGATCGCGCGCTGGGCCCACCGCGACGGGTATCGCCTGAGCGTCACGGGCATCGACCCCGACGAGCGTGCGTATGCGTTCGCCGCCTCACGCCGCGAACGCCCGGGCGTGCGCTTCGAGGCCGCCTCCAGCCGCGACCTCGTCGAACGCGGCGACCGCTTCGACATCGTCACCTCGAACCACCTGCTGCACCACCTCGACGACGCCCAACGCGCCGACCTGCTCGCCGACTCCGAGGCCCTGGCCGACCGGTTCGTCGTGCACAGCGACCTCGAGCGCTCGCCCATCGCCTATCGGGCTTACCAAATCGCCGCCTGGCCGGTGTCGCGTCGCTCCTTCATCCATGTCGACGGGCTGTTGTCGATCCGTCGCAGCTTCCGTGTCGACGAGTTGGCGCGCGTGGCACCCGCCGGCTGGACCGTGTGCGGGCAGAAACCGTTCCGCGTGCGCCTCGAATTCGACGCCGCTGCCCGACGGCGGGGCGGTTCCCATGCGTGACGTCATCGTCGTCGGTGGCGGCCCGGTCGGGCTCATGATGGCGGCCCTCGCGGCCGTCCGTGGTCTCGACGTGGCCGTGTGGGAGAAGCGGGATCAGCCGGCCACCCTGTCGCGCGCCATCGGCATCCACCCGCCCGCCCTCGGAATCTTCGAGCGCTTGGGCCTGGCAGATCAGCTCGTCGCCGAGGGCATCCCCATCCGCCGCGGTGTTGCCCGCAGCGGAGGGCGCACGGTCGGCATGCTGTCGTTCGGGGGAGTGTCGGAGCGCTTCCCCTTCGTTCTCTCGCTGCCGCAGTACCGCACCGAGGCCAACCTCGAGCAGGAGCTCGCCGAACTCGCCCCGGGTGCCCTCCGCCGCGGAATCTCGGTCTCGGGCATCGAGGAGCACCCCGGCCATGTCACCGTCACGGGCACGGCGTCCGACGGCAGCACGGTCACCGAGCGCGCGCGTTTCGTGGTCGGCGCCGACGGCCCGCGCAGCACCGTGCGGCGGTTGCTCGGCATCCGCGTGGCCACGAGGTTCTACCCCGACACATTCGTGATGGGCGATTTTCGGGATGACACGGGCGACGAGTCCGACGCCGTCATCCACCTCGAGCGGCGCGGCGTGGTCGAATCGTTCCCGCTGCCGAGTGGTTTGCGCCGCTTCGTCGTCGCCACCGACGCCATGATGGAGCAGCCCGACGCCGATCACGTGGCCGCCCTCGTGGCCGAACGCACGGGGGCCGAGGTCGAACCGTCGAGCAACCTCATGCTGAGCGCGTTCACGGTGCGGCGTCGTTTCGTCGAACGCGTGCTCGGCCGACGCGTGGCCCTGATCGGCGACGCGGCCCACGAGATCTCGCCCATCGGCGGTCAGGGCATGAACCTCGGATGGTTGGACGCCCAAGCCCTGCTCCCGATCATCGCCACCACCGTGCGCCGAGGTTCGGTCTCGTCCGATCGGGCCGCGGACTACGCCCGCGAGCGGGGCATCGCCGCACGCCGCGCGGCACGACAGGCCGAGATCAACATGGCGCTCGGCCGCCGGGCGTCGTCGCTGACGGTGGCGGGGCGCAACCTGGCGCTCGGGGGACTGCTGAAGTCGCCGGCATCCGGTCTGCTCGCGCAGGTCTATGCCATGAAGCTCATCTAGCGACGCCGACTCGCGAGCCCCTCCGCAGTTTCTTGCGGCACGGCCCACCGGCGGGTGGGTCTCGTCTAACTCGCGGCCGCCAGGATCGTGCCACCGCTGAGTGCGAGCTGCGCGACCAGCACGAGCGCCGACACGATGATCAGTTGGAACAAGAGGCGGCTCGGCGGCCGGGTGAGAACCAAGACGATGCCGATCACCGCGATCGTACTGACGACGACGAAACCCGCAACCGCGAGCACGCTCGGCCCCGTCGCGAAACCTGCGTCGATCACCGGGCCGAGCATGACGAAGGCCGCGCCGACGACCAGCGCAACGAAGGCGATCGTTCCCGTGGCCCGTCGCCCGAGGCGGTGCGGCAGCCCCGAGACACCCGTGCGCGCGTCGTCTTCGAGGTCGGGCAGCACATTCGTGAAGTGGATGGGGATGCCGAGCACGGCCCCCGTCGCCGTCGCCCACCAGGCTGCCGCGGAGGGCTCGGCGGACGCGAGTGTCACGACGCTCGGCAGCAGCCCGAAGCTCACGAGGAACGGCACGAGCGAGAAGGCCGTGCGCTTGAGTCCGGCGTTGTAGGCCCACCCCGAGGCGATGAGGATGGTGTGGGCGATGCCCGTGCCGACGCTGAGCGCGAAGGAGAGCACGACAGCCAGAGCGGCAGTGACGAAGGCGGCGTTGCGCACCGTCGACGCGGGAATGGCGCCCGAGGCGATGGGTTTATCGGTGCGCCCGACCGCGGTGTCGCGCCGGGCATCGATCCAGTCGTTCGACAGCCCGATGGACAGCTGGCCGGCCAAGATGGCGAGGCCCACGAGCACGACGCGCCAGGCATCCAGACCAATCGCTACGCCCAGGATGATCGACAGCGTCGTGACGGCGACCGTCGGGCCCGGGTGCGAGGACAGCGCGAGCAGCCTGGCCCGCCCGAGCACGCTCATCGGCGAGGCCAGCTCACGTCGAATGGGTGAGTCGGGCTCACGCCGCGTCGGCGGGCACGCGCACGAGCATCGCGCCGGGTTCGATGCGGGCGTTGAAGGCCACGACCTCGCCGAACGTGTCGCCGTCGAGCTCGATCTCTTCGGGGCGCGAGAAGCGGGCGACGAACGTGGTGCCCGTCTCGTAACGGATGTCGCGGTCGTTCTTGCGCTGGCCGGCGAGGGCACGGCCGGCCTTGGTGCGCATGACAACGCCGTTCGTCCAGGCCACTTTGAGCCACACGCGAATCCAGCCGAGCACACCCTTCGGGCGCATCATCATGACGTCGAAGAGGCCGTCGTCGACCTTCGCGTCTGGCAGCAGCAGAATGTTGGCGGGCAGCGACCCGCAGTTGCCGAGGATGAGCGTGTGCACGGTGCGGCGCTCGGGCCGGTGTCCGTCGAGTTGGAAACGCACGTGCAACTCGTTGGGGTCGCGCAGCGAGGTGACGATGGCTTTCACGTAGGCGGCCCAGCCGGCCTTCTTCTTCAGGTCGTCGTCGGTGTTCTTGATCATTTTGGCGTCGATGCCGAGCCCGGCCATGACGACGAAGACGTGCTTCTCGCGCGTGCGGTCGGCGCGCTCGATGTCGATGACGCCCAGGTCGATCTCGCGATCGGATCCCGAGAAGGCGTATTGCACCGAACCGGGCATATCGTTCAGGGTCAGGTGCAGGTTGCGGGCCAGCAGGTTTCCGGTGCCGGACGGCAGCAGGGCGACGGGAACGTTCGTGCCGCGGACGGCCTCCGAGACGGCGCGCACGGTTCCGTCACCGCCCGCCGCGAAGATGAGATCGGCACCATCGTCGATGGCGGTGCGGGTGACGCCCTGTCCGACATCCTCGATGGATGTCTCGTACCAGCGCGTCTCGCCCCACCCGGCGGCCGCGGCCTCCCGGTCGACGGTTTCGCGCAACACGTCAAGGTCGACCTTGATCGGGTTGTAGACGACGGCGGCGGTTTTCGTGGCTACATCGGTCATAAGACATCCTCGGGTTCGGGTCAGGCTCTACCTTATGTGGGCGGACGATTCGGGCTGGCAACCGGGCGGGGGCTACCGGCCGGGGGAGTAAGCATGCTAGCGCGCCCGATGTGCGCGGCTCGCTCGACCGGCTCGCTACCGGATGCCGTGGCCCGGATGCGTGTCGTCGTAGCGCTGGCGGGCCTCGGCGATGGCGGCGCGTTCGGCCAGCGACCAGTCGGCGAGCGCCTTGATCAGGTGGGTCAGGCGCGCCCCCGAGTCGGTCAGCGCATAGGACACTTGCGCGGGAACCGTGGGGTAGACCGTGCGGTTCACGAGACCGTCGCGTTCGAGCCGACGCAGCGTGAGCGTGAGCATGCGTTGCGAGATGCCGTCGATGGCGCGCTGCAGTTCGAGAAACCGGCGCTCGGATGCGCCCAGCTCGGTTACGACCATGACCGTCCAGGTGTCGCCGACGCGGTCGAGCATGTCGCGGATGCCGCAATCGGGGTGGTCGCTCGCGCCGCACGGGTCGAGGGTGGCGGTTACTTCGGTGTGCGTCACTGACACGAGAGTGCCTCCTTGTGGCGGGCGAAACGGGCGAACACAATCAGCTTAGTTAGGCATCAGAACCACGAAAGGTCTCGTCTTGATTCTCGTCACCGGCGCCAGCGGCCAGCTCGGCCACGCCATCCTCACCGTCCTGTCCGAGCGGGGGACCGCCGCCCGGGGGAGTAGCCGCTCGTCGTCGGCCCACGGCCCCCTGATCGACTTCGATGACCCCGCGAGCATCTCGTTCGTGGGCGTCGAGACGCTGGTTCTCGTGTCGGCCGGGGAGGCGGAGGACGATGTCGTCGTCGCGCGTCACGAGGCGGCGATCGCGGCGGCCGAGCGGGATGGCGTCGGTCATGTCGTTTACACGAGTCTGGCTTCGGAGGGCGACCACCTCGCGTTCGCGCTGGCGCATCGGTGGACCGAACGACGCCTGCGCGACAGCTCGCTGGCCTGGACCGTCCTGCGCAACGGGCTCTACGCCGAGCTGTTCGGTTCGCTCTTCGGCTGGGACGGGCCGCGCCTCACATCGGCGTTCGGCGGCGGGGCCCTCGCGGCGGTGGCACGGGCCGATTTGGCCGACGCGGCGGCCGTCGTCGCCGAGCATCCTGAGCGGCACGTGGGACGCACCTACGACCTCGTCGGCGAACCGGTGACGGCGAATGACGTCGCGACCCGTCTGGGCGTCGATCTCGTCGACGTCTCGCTCCAGAGCAAGCGTGTCGAGTTGGATGCCGCGGGCCTGAAGCCCTTTCAGCCTGCGATGCTCATGTCGATCTTCACGTCGGTGCGGCACGGCTTCGTGGGCGCATCGGGGAGTGACTTGCGTCTGCTCCTCGAGCGCGAACCGCGGGACGCAGTGCAGGCGGCCGCCGAGGCGGCGAGCGCGGGGCGCCCGAACGCGTAGACGGGCCAGTGCGCGGCCGGCTGAGGCGTCGAGGTCCTGCGAGAATGGCCGTATGACCTCGACGCGTTCGGCCCGAGCCCTGCGGGGCGCGCTGGCCGCGATTGCGTCGACCTTCGTGGCGTTGCTCTCGCATGTGGCGGGCGGGGGAGAGGTGCCCGGGCTGCTCGGCCTCCTCGTGCCGCTCGTGCTGGCGACGGCCGTCTGCGTTCCGCTGGCCGGTCGACGTCTGTCGATCGTCCGCGTGTCGGCTTCGGTGATCGCCAGCCAGATGCTGTTCCACGTGTTGTTCGTTCTCGGGAGCGCCGGCAACGCGTCCGCGGCATCGGCAACCGGGGGAGCAGGTCACGGGGGGCACGGAGGCCACGGTTCGGCAGCCGCGCCGCTTCTGCTGGCGACTCCGGCCGCGGGCCCTGCCGCGGGTGTCTCCGCGCACGCACACGCCGGCATGTGGGCGGCTCACGCGGCGGCTGCCGCCGTGACGATCCTGGCGATCTATCAGGGCGAGCGGGTTGTTCGGCGACTTCGCACGCTCGCGGTCGCTCTCGTGCGCGTTCTACTCCCCGTCGTCGCCACGATCCCCGTTCCATTCCGCGCCGCCGCTCCCGCAGACATCGAGACGGTCTCGCTTCCTCGGTCGCTCAGCGTCTATCCCTCCACGCGGTCGCGCCGCGGCCCACCCGCAGTCTTCTTCCCCTCACTCCCTCTCGCGACCTGAGCAGCGATTTCAGCTGCCGGTGACGCCGGATGCCGCGCCGTGCTGCTTCCGCGTTGCCGTGTCGCGTTCCGTGTTGCCGTCGTCGTCGCCTGAGAAGGCGTCACATCGGCGAGGTCATCGAGCGGTATGGCTGCGGCCGGCCGCTCAGGAAGGAGCCACCGACCGTGGCCGAAAACAGAGACAACCCCATCCCGACATCCCCTCGACCCGCGCCCACCCCGATGCCCGATACGGGCCCCGACACCGATGCCGGCCCCGCTTGGAGCCCCACGCCGCCGAGCGTCGTCGCAATCGCCCTCACGATCTCGGTGCCGCTCGCCGTCGCGGCAACTCTCCTTGGCCTGTCCCTCACGGGCGAACTCGGCCGCGGCCAGCTGCTCACCAACCCGGGGGAGTTGGTCACCTGGGGGCTCCCCATCGCGCGCGTGCTGCACGACGCGTCCGCCTCCGTGACCATCGGTCTGCTCCTCGCCGCCACGTTCTGGTTGCCGGGCCAGAAGATCGCCCCCGGCCTCATGTCGTTCTCGCAGGCCAAGGCCGTGTGGTGGGCGAGCTGGGCGGCCTCCGTCTGGCTGGCGGCGGGCATCGCGGTGCTCGTCTTCACCGCCGCGAATTCGATCGGCGTGCCCCTGACCGCGCCGTCGTTCCCCACGACGTTCGTCTTCTATGCGACCCAGCTCGAGCTCGGCCAGACCATGCTGGTGTCGATGGGATGCGTGGCCGCCGCGCTGACGATCGCCCTGCTCGCGCGGCGGCAGTCCTGGGTGGCCACGGCAGCCGTCCTCTCTGTCGCCGCGCTCCTGCCGCTGTCGTTGTCGGGCCACGCCGCCGGATCCGACGAGCACGGCAACGCGGTCAACAGTTTGGCCATCCACTTGATCGGCGTCACAGCGTGGGCCGGCGGGCTCGTCGCCGTCATCCTCCTGCGCAAGAAGGTCGGCGCCCAGCTCGGCACCGTCGTCGCCCGCTACTCGCTCCTCGCCGGGTGGGCTTTCGGCGCGGTCGCTTTCTCCGGTGTCGTGAACGCATCGCTCCGCATCAGCTCGCCGGCCGACCTCGTCACGCCCTACGGCATCCTGCTGATCGTGAAGGCGACGGCGCTCGTGCTGCTGGGCGTGGCCGGCGCGTGGCATCGCCTGCGTCTCATCCCGCGGCTTCGGCGCGACCCCTCTGACAGATCGGCTTTCGTGCGTCTCGCCGTGGGCGAGGTCGTCGTCATGGCCGTGACCATGGGCGCGTCGGTGGCGCTGTCGCGCAGTCAACCGCCCGTGTCGCAGGAACCGGTGGCCGACGACATCCGCCATCGCCTGCTCGGCTTCCCGTATCCGCCCGATGTCACGCCGCTCCGCATGTTCACGGAATGGCACGTCGACTGGATGTGGGCGGGCCTCGCGCTCGTCGGCGCCGGCTGGTACGTGTGGGCGGCCCTGCGCGTGCGGCGACGCGGCGATAGTTGGCCGCTCGGCCGCATCGTGTCGTGGGTGGCCGGGTGCGCCGCGCTCATCTATGCCACGAGCGGGGGACCGGCCGTCTATGGGCAGGTCCACTTCAGCACCCACATGTTGCAGCACATGACGCTCATGATGGTGGTGCCGCCCCTGCTGGTGCTCGGCGGGCCCGTCTTGCTGGCGCTGCGCACGCTGCCCGCGCGCACCGACGGCGGCCGCGGCATCCGTGAATGGATGCTCATCCTCGTGCACTCGCGTTATCTGCGCGTGCTGTCGACCCCCGCCGTCGCCGCCGTGCTCTTCGCGGGCAGCCTCGTGGTCTTCTATTACACCGGATGGTTCGAATGGGCCATGTTCGCGCACCAGGGCCACATCTTCATGACCGTGCACTTCCTGGCGACGGGCTACCTGTTCTTCTGGGTGCTCATCGGCATCGACCCGGGACGGAACCGCCCGTCGCACCTCATGCGCCTGCTCGTACTGCTCGCGACGCTGGCCTTCCACGCCTTCTTCGGCCTCACGATCATGGCCAATTCGGCCGTGCTCGCCGAGGCGTGGTGGACGGCGCTCGGGGGAGCGACGACCGCTCAGCTTCTCGCCGATCAGGGCGTGGGTGGCGGCATCGCGTGGAGTGCGGGGGAGATCCCCACGGTGTTGATCGCACTCGTCGTGGTGGCGCAGTGGGTGAAGAGCGACGAGAAGTCGGCGAAACGCTACGACCGACGCGCCGAGCGGGATGGAGACGCGGAGCTCGTCGCGTACAACTCCCGGCTGCGGCGCCTCGGCGAGGGCAGGCCTGGCGAGAGCGCGCCGGAAGAAAGCGCGCCCGGAGCGAGCGTGACTGGCGAGAGCGCGCCGAGTGAGGATCGCTCGCTATGACCCCGAAGCGGCCCGCACACGGAACCACAGCGTCAGTTCGCGGATCGCTCGCCGCGTGGTCGTCGGATCGTCGTCGCTCTCGAGGTCGTCGAACGAATCTCGAAAGCCCGGCGCCACGGGGGAGGATGGAACGCGGATGGGTTCGTACCCCATGGTCCAGTCGGCGAAGGTGCGTTCGGTGAGGTGTTCCTCGAGCAGCACACGCACCTTCTCGTGGCGGGGGTCGGACTTGATGACGGCGATAAGATCGCGCACCGTTTTCTCGGGGCCCTCGAGAACCTGGATGAAGCGCCCGTCCCGGTATAGGAGCATGCCGGTTACATCGGATGCGCCGTTGTTCCGCCGACTCTGGCGCAACAGATCATCGAGCTGGTCGCGGCTGAAGTCTCGGGTCGCGACGCTCGCGTAGACGGCGGAGAGGAGCGCCGTCGGGCGGTCCGTTCCGGTGACCATCTGCGTTTCCGGGGCCATCACAGCGCCGAACCGTTGCTCGTGGCCGCCAGGACCGCGTGCATCGCGTCACGCACGGTGTCGAACTCGCCGACGGGACGAGAGAAGGTGTCGTATGCCCGGAAAGCGCCGCCGCCCTTGCCGTCGATGTAACCGAGGAACTCACCGGCGCGGCTGCCCACGTAGAAGTCGGCTTCGACGCGGGCCCAGGTCGGCTCGATCACGGGGGAGTGTTCTGTCACGGTGGCTCGCACGTTCATGCTCGGGCACCCGACCGATCGCGGGCGCTTTCTCGCCGCAAGCGCGTCACAGGAACACGAGGTCGGCTCATGCATCCATTCTGCCGCTGATCGCTCAGCGTCGCGGCTTCACCCGGGGGCCCTTGATATTTTTCGACGAATAGGGTGGTCGATGAGCCGGGTAGCCTGGCCGGGTGACCGACACGCTCAGTGCTTTGCTCTCCCGCGACCCCGACCGCATTTGGCGGGCCTCGTGGGAGGTCATCGGCACGCGCGATATCGAGATGCTCGAGACCCTCCGGTCGGCGCTCCCCGACATTCGGCGGGCAACGGCGGACATCGAGCTGGGAGGGATGATCCGGCCGAACCGCGACGCCCTCGCGCA
>Ga0308164_10002636_pt1 | contig 17443 bp, 14 predicted proteins | sample PhyTR2_FD_201031 | JGI IMG/M metagenome (GOLD analysis project Ga0308164, IMG submission 201031) | Phyllosphere microbial communities from UC Gill Tract Community Farm, Albany, California, United States - DLSLT.R2 | ecosystem: Host-associated > Plants > Phyllosphere > Unclassified | place: USA... | reverse complement strand
CCTGCTGATGATCGTCTTCGTCGCCATGTTCGCGGCCCTGGTCTATGTCGGCCCGCACCCCCCGCCACCGGGTACCGACCAGGACGCGATCCTGCAATGGGCCGAGGAGGCGATCGAGGGTTTCGCCACCACCCGGGGCCGGCTGCCGTGTCCGTCCCGGACGCCGGGTGGCGCGGAGGATTGCGACGCGGCCTTCGCCAAGGGCTGGCTGCCGGTCGCGTCGATCGAGCCCGTCGCGCCCATCGCACCCGTCGCACCGGGCTCGCACGACCGGTCGGCCGCATCCGTGATCTACGTGGTCTATCGCGGGGCCGGCGGCGGCGACCCCGACCTCGCGGAAGCCGGCGATGCCTACCGGCCGACGCAGGATCCCGGCTATCCCTCGATCGGCGGACGCAATGCCGACCTGTGCGGCAAGCTGCGGGCAACCACCCCCCCGCCCGATGGGCGCGCGAGTGTCGTCGACCCGGCCGACGCCGCGGGCGTCACGCGCATCGCCTATGGCATCGCCGTCGCGTTCCAGGGCCAGTCGGTCGCCGACTCGGCCCTCAACGCCGGCCCCGCGCCGCGCCTGGAGAGTCCGTGGCGCCCCGCCGAGGCGACCTATCGCGACCGCGTGCGGGTCCAGGACTTCGACGCCTTCGCACAGGTGATGTCGTGCGGCATCACGCTGGCCTCGCTCGACACCCTGGCCGTGGCCACCACCTGGACGGAGGACTCGACGGCCAAGCGCAAGGACTCGATCGAAGGCAGCTTCGAGATCGTGAAGATCGAGTCCGTGATCATCGCATCGGAGATCGTCGACCTGATCTCCTCGACGATCGACACGGTGGCCAGCATCGTGACCGCGGCACAGGCGCAGGCGCTGGTCGTGGTGGCCACGGCCGGACTGCCGTTCACGCTGCCGGTCCTCGTGCTGGCGGAACTCGGCGTCGCCACATCGATCAGCGCCCACGCGATGGCGATCGTCGACACCATCGTCACGGCGCTGGGCCTAACAACCGAGTCGCTCTACAGCCTCTCGTATCTCGACCTGGCTCTCAGGGCCGAGGCCTCGCGTGTCTGGCACGACGCGTTGCCGCTGCTGGCCGCGGCCGATGCGAAAGGCAGCGCCCCGTGACGACGCGACACCCGGGACGCCGGCGGGGGCCGCACGGCTGGATCCTGATCGAATCCGCCCTGACCCTGAGCCTGGTCGCCGTGCTGACCGTGACGACCTTCACCGCCATCGACAGGATCCAGGGCCGGCTGGCATCGGACCTCGCGCTGCAGGATCTCGAGCGGTCCGAGAACGCCCTCGTGGGTTATGCCCAGGCCCATGCGCGACTGCCCGCGCCCGACGACGGCGCGCCCAGTGCGACGCGCCCGGGCTATGTCGAGGGATGGCTGCCGCTCGATGCCCTGGGCCTGAGCTCGACGCGGCGGATGCGCTACATCGTCGAGGCATCGCTGCTGCACGCGCCGCCACCCTACGACCCCGATCCGCTGCGCCTCACGGCCGGCCGCATCGGCGCGCGCGGCACCATCAACGGCCTGGACCTGTGCTGGCAGCTGATGCGGCTCGAACGAGCCGGCACGGCGCTGCCGGGTGGCATGCGGCTCGGATTCGGCATCCAGCAGGCGGTCTGGCCCCACAGCGGCGCGCCGTTCGACGCCTCGCAGATGTGGCTGGAGGACGCCAGCCCGGGCACCCCGCTGGCGGGTGTGCGCCTGGACACGCGAACCCGGGGGCCGGGCGAATTCGCCGCCACGCTGGGCTGCTTCGAACGCTTCTCACGACTCTCCGCCGGCGTCCGCTCGACGGCCGCCGCCCTCGACCTCCTGCGGCTGGCCCGGCAGGAGATGACGCTGCGCCAACTCAACCTGGACCTCATCGAGGACTCGCTGCTCAACATGAAATGGCGCCTGATCAACTGGAGCATCGCCATCGAGAAGTTCGTCCTGTCGATGGTGCTGGAGTTCATCGGCATGGAAACGACGCCCATCTCCATCGCCAAGAGCATCCTGAACGTCATCTCGCTGGCGGGCGCCATCGCCGGCACCAGCTGGCTCATCAACACCGACCGCGAGGGCATCGACAAGGGCAACGAGGCACTCGATCAGCTACGGACCCGGCGGGACCACGCGAAAGCCCAGGTCGCGCGGCTCCAGGCCGAGGTCGAGGCCCAGACGCGACGGACCCTGCGGCTGCAGGCCTCGGGGCTGAACCCATGAGCGCACGCCACGGACGCCCGGCGGCGCGCCGGACCCCGGGACAGCGCGGCATCTCGCTGATCGAGATCGCCATCGCCGTGTCGGTGATCGGCGTCTGCGCGGTGCTGCTGTGGAAGGCGGTCGACCACCGGCTCTGGCGCGAGCAGAGCCAGCGGGCCTCGTCGATGATCGGCCGCGCGCACGACGCGCTGCTCGCCTTCGCCTACCTGCACGGACATCTGCCGTGCCCCGCGCCCTCCACCGCGGGCACGGCGACATGCGGCCCGGACGAGGGCTACCTGCCCTACCTCACGCTGGGCCTGCCCGCTCCGGAAGCCGGGCACATCCGCTATCGCGTCTCCACCCACGTGCCCACGCTCGCCACGCGCGCCAGCGCGCCCTATTCGGTGGTCGTGGCGCAGGCGGTGGGCAGGTACGGCGACCTCGAGCCGCGCGACGCGACGCTGGCCGACCTCACGTCCCATGGCCAGGAGGCCCTCTACGACCTGTGCACCGCGCTCGGGGGCGCGCCGCTCGGCGAACCGGCCTACGAACTCTCGATGCGCCCCGACGCCGGTTCGATGGACACCGCCACCAACAGCCTCGGCACGGCACCGGCGCGCGTCGGGCGCGCCATGCTCGCCGCGCGGCTCGGCTGCGCGCCCCTGTCGGCGGCCATGCGGTCGCACTTCCATGCGGCGCTCGGCGCCCGGATCATGGCGCGCGCCATGCGCGACTATCGGGACCAGTTCGATCTGGCCTTCCACATGTACCTGGCCGACCTGGCCCAGGGCCTCTTCTTCGCCGCCTCGGCCAGCTATGGCACCAAGCGCGCGGTCACGAAGATGATGGTGGCCAAGGCCGAGGCCGAGGGCACCGCCCTGCTGCACGACGTCCCGTTCGTGAAGGCGATGCTCACCGTGGGCACCAGCGGCATCTATGCAGGAGCCATGGTCTCCAACGTCGCGCGCTTCTCGAAGAACATCGCGACGGCGGTGGTCCGCCTGGGGACCGTCCAGGACCTGGAACGGTCGACCCGAAGCACGGCCGACGACATCGGACGACGCTCCGTCACGAGCGCCCGGCCCGAGTCCTTCGGCGTCACCCGGCCCTAGGCGAAGCGGGGCGACGCGCGCCACGCCGCTGCGTCCGCAGTCCGTGGCGGATCAGCGACGGCCCTTGATCAGTCCCCACAGGACCAGCAGGACGATCGCGCCGACCACCGAGGCGATGAATCCCGCGCCCTGGGCCGCCGTGTACCAGCCCATCGCCTGGCCGACATAGGTCGCGCCGAGCGATCCCAGCACGCCGATCACGGTGGTGACGATGAAACCGGCGGCATCGTTGCCCGGCTTGATGGCACGCGCCACGAGGCCGACGACGAATCCGATCACGATGGTCCAGACGATGCCCATGATGAAGAAACTTCCTGAAAGAATGGTTTGAGTGGGTGGGAGGAAACGGATTCCGGCTCACAGCGCCGTGGCGTTCTCGGGCAACGCCTTGATCACCGCGCTGGCCAGCGTGGAGATGTCGAAGGGTTTGACGAGGATGGACTGGGTGCCCAGCACCCGGCCGACCTGGGCCATGTCGGCATAGCCGGTCGCCAGGATCACCGGGATGTCGCCCACCAGCTCGCGGGCCCGGGCGATCACTTCGGCGCCATTGAGGCCGGGCATGGCGTAGTCGACGATCAGCAGGTCGTGCGTTCCGGCACTCAGGGCCTGCAGGCCGCTGGCGCCGTCGGCCGCCTCCGTGACGACGTAGCCGAGCATGGTCAGGCTCTCGACGATGGCGCGCCGCACCTCGGCGTCGTCCTCGATCACCAGCACCTTGCGGTGCCGGGCGTCGCCGAGACCGGGCTGCGGGCGATCGCAGTCCGCCACGGCGTCGCTGCGCTCGTTCGAGACCGGGAACAGCATGTCGACGGCCGTGCCGACCGACTCCTGGCTGCGCAGCGCCGTCATGCCACCCGACTGGTGCACGAAACCGTACACCTGGCTCAGACCCAGCCCGGTGCCACTGCCCACCGGCTTGGTGGTGAAGAACGGATCGAACACCTTGTTGAGCAGGTGCGGCGCGATGCCCATGCCGGTGTCCGCCACCGACACCACCACGTGCTCGACGGCCGACTGCGCGCCATCGCCGGTGATCTCGCGCAGCTGGGTCGACACGGTGAGCGTGCCGCCCGCCGCCATGGCGTCGCGCGCGTTGACCGCGAGATTGAGCACCGCCATCTCCAGCTGGTTGGCATCGAGCACGGCCCAGGCCGGCTCCTCGCACAGCCGCAGGTCGACCCGGATCGCCGGTCCGACGGACACCACCACCAGTTCGCGCATGCCCTCCAGCAGCGCGTTGACGTCGGTCAGGCGCGGCAGCAGCGACTGGTTGCGGGCGAACGACAGCAACTGGCCGGTGAGCTTGGCGCCCCGCCCGACCGCACTCTTGGCGCGCGCCGCGATGCCCAGTACCTTCTCGTCGCGCGCGACGCGCGCCACCAGGTCGAGGTTCATGTTGACGACGTGCAGCAGGTTGTTGAAGTCGTGCGCGATGCCGCCGGTGAGGCGACCGATGGCTTCCATCTTCTGCACCTGGATCAACGCCGCCTGGGCTCGCTCGCGCTCGGCGATCTCGGCCATGAGGCGGTCGTTGGCGCTGGCGAGTTCACGCGTTCGGGCGGCGATGCGTTCCTCGAGCTGGGCGTTGAGCCGCTCGACCTCGGCCCGGGTGTCCTCCAGCTGGTGCAGGTTCAGCCGGGTCGCGTACTGCCGCGAACGCGCGCGCACGGCCGCGTCGACGGCGCGCGCCAGCGTCTCGGTGTGCACCGGCCGCTCCAGCACGAAGGCGTTGCCCAATGTCTGCAGCAGCCGCAAGGCCTGGCGCGAGCGCGTTCCGGCTTCGCGCGAGGCCAGCACGATGAAGGGGAAATCCGACCAGCTGGGCTGCCCGGTGAGCCAGGCGCGCAGTGGCGCCTCGGGCAGCTTCAACAACGATTCCTCGGTCAGGATGGCGGCCGCGGCGCCTTGGTCGAGCTGGATGATCAGCACTTCGGCCGAAGTGCAGATCACCGCCACCAGATTGAGACCCTGGAGCAGTCGCTGGATGACGTCGGCATCGCGGCCGCGCGGTGCGTGGATGAGGACCCGACGTTCCACCTCAGGCTCCGATGCCGGGCGATGCCGGCTCGCCCAGCATCGCGATGTCGCCCCGGTACGACGGCACGCCGCTGAGGACGCCCTCGAAATCGGTCAGTGCCTGGCCGACCTCGATGCCCTGGTCGCACAGGCGGAACTCGCGGATGGTCAGTTCGTGGCGGGTGATACGGCTCTTGACCACCGACACGGCCTTGAGCAGCCGACCGCGAGCCTCGAAGAAACGGAACAGCAGGATGCCATCCGACAGGTAGCTGAGGTCGATGTCGCTGCGCACGTCGCCGACGATGCCATGCTGGCCCAGCACCAGCACCGTGATCACGCCCTGCTGGTTGAGGAAGGTCAGGAGCTCGTGCATCTGCAGCAGCAGGAACTTGGTCCCGGGCATGGCCTGCAGGTAGGCATTGAGGCTGTCGATCACGACGGTGCCGGAACCGCGCTGCTGCACCGCGTCGCGCACCATGTTGGAGAACTGCCCGGCCGACATCTCGGCCGGATCCAGCAGCAGCACTTCGAGCTGGCCGTTGGCGATGTAGTCCTCGAGCGGCAGGCCGAGCGCCGCGCAGCGATGCATCAGCGTGCCCAGACCCTCGTCGAACAGATAGTAGGAGGCCTTCTCGCCCCGGCGCAGGGCCGCCATCACGACCGACATCGCGGTCGTGGTCTTGCCCACGCCCGAGGGGCCGACGAACAGCATGTTGCTGCCGCGCGCGAGACCGCCGCCGAGCAGCTGGTCCATCGCCGTCGTGCCGCTCGAGGCCATCGAGGAGACGAAACCGGTGCGATGCTCCGAGGCCACCAGCCGCGGAAAGACCTGGATGCCGCCGGTGTCGAGCACGACGTCGTGTTCGCCGCCCCGGTAGCGCACGCCGCGCATCTTCACGATGCGCAGGTGCCGCCGGCCGGGACCGTATTCACCCGTCACCTGGTCGAGTCCCAGCACGCCATGGGCGATGCTGTGCAGCTGCAGGTCGCCGCCCTGGGTGCTCTTGTCGTCGAGCAGCAGGACGGTGCAGGCGCGCGAAGCGAAGAAATGCTTCAGCGCCAGGATCTGCCGGCGATAGCGCAGCGGGTCCTGGGCCAGCAGGCGCATCTCGGACAGGCTGTCGAAGACCAGCCGCGTGGGCGACAGCTGCTCGACCACCGTCATGATGCCGCGCACGGTCTCGCCGAGTTCGACTTCCGACGGGTAGAGGATCGACTGTTCGGCCGAGGCGCTCAGGCCCTCCTCGTTCACCAGTTCGAACAGGTCGATGCCCTCGAGCGACCAGCCATGCGAGGCGGCGACGATGCGCAGTTCGTTCGAGGTCTCCGACAGCGTGACATAGAGGCTGCGCTCGCCCTCGGCGCGACCCTGGAGCAGGAACTGCAGGCCCAGCGTGGTCTTGCCGGCACCGGGCGTGCCTTCCACCAGATAGAGATGGCCACAGGGCAGACCGCCGCCCAGGACGTTGTCGAGGCCATCGATGCCGGTGGCCGCCCGGCGCTGAGGAGGAGAAGGGTTGGGAGGAACGGGGGCGGCGGTGGGCATCGGAACGGGCACTTTCGAGATGAGGAGACGGAATGCTCCCGCAGGCCCGCATTCTGCCGACGCGTCCGGCGGAAGGCTGTCGTGTCGATTCCTACATACGGCAGGACAAAGGCGCGATATACCTCGGAAATGCTTGAAAAACTTCCCGACGCCATCGGCCATGCCCTGCACAACGTTCGCGCCGGTCTCGACGCGATCGTCTTCAACACCCTCGGTCTGCGCCAGGGGATGGCGTCGATCGCCGTCAGCAGTCTCGCCTTCGGCGACCATGCCCCGCTGCCGGCGCGCTATACCGCCGACGGCATCGGCGTCTCGCCGCCGCTGCAGTGGAGCGGCCTGCCCGTGGGCACGGTCTCGGTCGTGCTGCTGGTCGAGGATGCCGATTCACCGACGCCCAGCCCGCTGGTGCACGCCATCGTGGTGGGCCTGCCGACCACCGACCACGCGCTGGCCGAGGGCGCGCTGCCCAGTCCGGAGCGCGAGGAGACCGAGCTGCGCGTCGGTCGCAATTCGTACCTGCAGGCGGCCTGGCTGCCACCCGACCCGCCGCCGGGACATGGCATCCACCGCTATGCCTTCCAGGTCTACGCGCTCGACGTCGCGCCGCCGTTCTCCGACACCCCGGGACGCGACGAGGTGGTCGAGGCCCTGCAGGCCCATGCGATCGCCAGCGGCCTGCTGATCGGCACCTGCGAGCGTCCCGACGGTTCGATCAAGATCGAGGACGAGGCTCCCGCCGGCCCGCTCGCCGCGGCCTGAGCCCATCCCGGTCACGGCGGCCTCAGCCGGTCCGGCCGGATGGTGCGGGTCGGGAGCGCGGCGTGCCGATCATGTCGAGCGGCAGGCGCGACACCTCGGCCAGCAGCAGGGCCAGCTGCGTCGCCGCCGCCTCGACCAGCGCCCGCCCCCGTCGGGCATCGGCCGCCGCCGCATTGCCGGCCGCGCCATCGACGTTGTAGTCCTCCATGGCCCAGCCCAGCTTGGCACTGCGGCCATCGCCCAGCAGCGGATAGTGGGTGGAGCGGTCGCGCGATGCCGAGGAGAAATCCCGCGCCAGCGCCAGGTCGACCAGCGTGGGCGCCAGCGCCAGCATCATCGAGGTCTCGATCTCCCCGGCATGGACGCCGAAGCGATGCTCGTCGGCGCTGAAGCCGGCGCCGGCCTCGCCCAGCGGCAGATTGAACCAGCTGACGCCATAGACGATGAGGCCATGCACGGCGCGCAGTTCGCGCGCCACGATGTCCATCGCGCCGACATGGCCGCCATGGGCATTGAAAAGCACCAGCTTGCGCACCCCGGCGCGCGCCACGCCGGCGCCGATGTCCTTCCAGAGCCGGATCAGGGTCTCGGAGGACAGGCTGAGGGTGCCGGGAAAGTTGGCGTGCTCCGGACTCAGGCCGATCACCTGCGTCGGCAGGAACAGGGCCGGCAGGGCCGCCGGCAGCAGCGGCAGCGCCGCGGCGACGATACCGTCGACCAGCATCGAATCCACTCCCAGGGGCAGATGCGGCCCATGCTGCTCGGTGGCGCCCAGCGGCAGCACGGCGACCGTGGTGGCGGGATCGAGCGTGGCGAAATCGGGACTCGACAGCTGCGACCAGAAGCGGCGCGGCATGGCGGCGGCGGAAGCGGTGGTCGGAAGCGCGGCGGAAGCGGAAGCGGCGGTCATGTCCGCGATGGTAGGTTTTCGGGACGCGACGCATGCCGGCCGGGCGCTGAAATCCATCCGCGGCGCATCCTGGCGGCCCGGCTCATGCCTCGGCCTCGAACCGTTCGGCCAGGAAATCGACCAGCGCGCGCACCCGGGCTGGCACGAAGCGCCCGCTCGGCAGCAGCGCGTGCAGCGGATAGGGCTCGGTGTCCCAGTCGGTCAGCAGGCGCACCAGCGCACCGGCCGCCTCGTCCCGGCGCACGTCGAGTTCCGACTTGAAGGTGATGCCGCGACCGTCGAGCGCCCACTGGCGCGCCAGCGACGCATCGTCGACCACGCGATCGCCATCGACCCGCACCTCCGTCCACTGACCCTGGCGCGCGAAGCGCCAGACCCGCTGGCGCCGGCCGCCGCGATGGAAGGTCAGGCAGTTGTGCTGCTGCAGGTCCTGCGGCACGCGTGGCGTCCCGTGCCGCGCCAAGTAGGCGGGCGAGGCCCACAGCCGGGGCCGGTTCAGCGCCAGCGGCCGCGCCACCAGGCCGGAATCGGCCAGGGCGCCATAGCGCAGCGCCACGTCGACCTCGTCGCGCAGCACGTCGAGCGGCCGGTCGCCCACCGACAGCGCGAGCTGCACGCCGGGATGGGCATCGAGGAAGTCGTCGAACCATGGCAGCAGGGTGCCGCGCGTCAGGTCGGAGGGCGAGGCGACGCGCACCGTGCCGACCAGCGCCCCGCCCTCGGCGGCGACCTGCGACTCGCCCTCGGCCAGCAGGTCGAGCGCGCGGGTCGCGTAGTCGAGCAGGGTCTGGCCCTGCGGCGTCAGGCGCATGGCGCGCGTGGAACGCTCGAACAGCCGCGCGCCGAGCCGCGTCTCCAGCCGCTTGAGGGCCGCGCTGGCCGCCGCCGGCGTGAGACCGAGCGCACGCCCCGCCGCGCTCAGGGTGCCGCCCCGGGCGGTGAGCACGAGCACCCGCAGGTCCACGAGATTGTCAATTTTCATTTGAAGGTGATGGGTATCCGGGCCAGCTTATCAAGCCGCGCCCGAACCTCTAGAGTCATGGCATCCCCATTCCGATCCGAGGACCCGCCATGAAAGCCATCGGCTACCACACCCCCCTGTCCATCGACCATCCTGACGCCCTGCAGGATCTCGAGCTGCCCGATCCCGTGGCCGGCCCGCGCGACCTGCTGGTGCGGGTGGCCGCCGTCTCGGTCAATCCGGTCGACACCAAAGTGCGCCGCAATGCCGCGCCCGAGGCCGGCCAGGCCAAGGTGCTGGGCTGGGACGCGGTCGGTCGCGTCGAGGCGGTCGGCTCCCAGGTCACCGGCTTCCAGGTCGGCGACCGCGTCTACTACGCCGGCTCGATCATCCGTCCCGGCGCCAATTCGGAGCTGCATCTGGTCGACGAGCGGATCGCGGCGCGCGCTCCGGCCAGTCTCGACGACGCGCAGGCCGCGGCCCTGCCGCTGACCAGCATCACCGCCTGGGAACTGCTGTTCGACCGCCTCGGCGTGCCGCAGGGCGGCGGCGCCGGACAGACCCTGCTGATCACCGGCGGCGCGGGTGGCGTGGGCTCGATCCTGATCCAGCTGGCCCGCCAGCTGACCCAGCTGCGCGTGGTCGCCACCGCATCGCGCCCCGAGACGCGCCAGTGGTGCCTCGACCTGGGCGCGCATGCCGTCATCGATCACTCCAGGCCGCTGGCCGCCGAGCTGAAGGCCGCCGGCATCGGCGAGGTCGACATGGTCGCCAGCCTGACCCAGACCTCGCAGCACTACGCGCAGATCATCGAGAGCCTGAAGCCGCAGGGCAAGATCGGCGTGATCGACGACATGCCCTCGCTCGACGTCATGCCGCTCAAGGGCAAGAGCCTGTCGCTGCACTGGGAACTGATGTTCGTGCGCTCGCGCTTCGAGACGCCCGACATGGCCGAGCAGGGCAGGCTGCTGGCCGAGGTCGCCGCGCTGGTGGACGCCGGCCGCGTGCGCACCACCTTCGGCGAGCATTTCGGCACCATCGATGCCGCCAACCTGCGGCGCGCCCATGCCTTCATGGAGAGCGGGCAGGCGCGCGGCAAGGTCGTGCTGGAGGGCTTCTAGGACCCGTCGCCCTGCTGCGTCCGAAGCCTCACTGCTTCGACACGCGCCAGACCGCGTTGCCGACGTCGTCGGCCACCAGCAGGGCGCCGGACTTGTCCAGCGTCACGCCCACCGGCCGGCCCTGGGCCTTGCCATCGGCGCTCAGGAAGCCCGTGAGCACCTCGACCGGCTTGCCCGCCGGCTTGCCGCCGATGAAGGGCACGAACACCACGTTGTAGCCGGCCATCGGCTTGCGGTTCCAGGAACCATGCTGGCCGACGAAGGCGCCATTGGCGAATTCCGGCGGCATGCCGCGCGGGCTGGAGAAGGTCAGGCCGAGCGCGGCGACGTGCGTGCCCAGGGCGTAGTCGGGCGCGATGGCCTTGGCCACCATGTCAGGGCGCTGCGGCTGCACCCGGGCGTCGACCGTACCGCCGTAGTAGCTCCACGGCCAGCCGTAGAAGCCGCCATCCTTGACCGAGGTCAGGTAGTCGGGCACCAGATCGCTGCCGATCTCATCGCGTTCGTTGGCCACGGTCCACAGCACGTTGGTGTCGGGCTCCCAGGCCATGCCGTTGGGATTGCGCAGGCCGCTGGCGAACAGGCGCTTCTGGCCGCTTTTCGTGTCGACCTCCCAGATCGCGGCGCGGCCTTCCTCGGCCTGCATGCCGTTCTCGCCGATGTTGCTGTTGGAGCCGACCGTCACATACAGCTTGCTGCCGTCGCGGCTGGCGATGACGTTCTTGGTCCAGTGGTGGTTGATGCCCGCGGGCAGGTCGGTCACCTTGACGGGCGCGGCGGTGGCGCTGGTCTGGCCCTCGACATAGGGCACCTTCACCAGCGCGTCGGCGTTGGCGATGAACAGCTCGTTGCCCACCAGCACCACGCCGAAGGGTGAATTCAGGCCCTGGATGAACACGTTGCGCGTCTCGGCCACGCCATCGTTGTTGGCATCGCGCAGCAGGGTGATGCGATTGGCGCTGGGCACCTCGGCGCCGGCGCGCTTCATGACCATGCCCTGGACCACGCCCTTGGCCTTCTGGAACAGGCTCTTCTCGGCCTGCGGCGCGCCCGGTTCCTTGGGTGGCTTGTTGCTCTCGACGACCAGCACGTCGCCGTTGGGCAGCGTGTAGACCCAACGCGGATGGTCGAGCCCGCGGGCCAGCGCCACCACCTTGAAGCCGGCGGCCGCGGTCGGGCCGGCGGTGTCGTTCCAGCCGCTGGCCTCGGCGATCTTCAGGGTCGGGATCAATGTCTTGTTGGGCGCGGGCAGCTGGGGATTGGGACCGACGCCGGCTTCGAACGGCAGCTTGGCGGTCTCGCCGCAGGCGACCATCATCAGGGCGGCGAGCGGGATCAGGCAGAGGCGGGGCAGATTCATGGCGGATTTCCTTTCGGGCGGGACGCGGCGAGGGCGCATCCGAATACCCTCGAGCATCGGCAGACCAGTGAGCGCGCGCTGTCGGTTTCCGACGCTTTGTGTCGTGGGCGATCCGGGCGCGAAAGGCGCCGCTACCATGGGCGCCGCGGTCCGGCCTTCATGTTCAGGACTCCCGGAACCATCCGGCCGCCCCACCGCTCCGAGTCCCGGCATGCCAAGCTACCGTTCGTTCCCCTCCTTCGTCCCCCGCGCCCGCGCCCGCGTCGGCGTCGGTCTCGCATCCGTGCTGGCGATGCTGGCCCTGCTGCTCCTCGGCGGCGCGGCGCCGCCCGCCGCGGCCCAGTTCACCCCGACCCCGGGCGCCACCACGGTGTCCTCGGTGGTCACGACGCCGCACGTGCGGGCCGAACTGGTGGCCCAGGCGCCGGATGGCATCGCCCCCGGCGCGCCGGTGCGGCTCGGGCTGCGTCTCGTCCACCAGCCGGAATGGCACACCTACTGGAAGAACGCCGGCGATTCCGGCCTGCCCACCGAGCTGGTCTGGAACCTGCCCGCCGGCCTGGTCGCCGGCGACATCGCCTGGCCGGTGCCCAAGAAGATCCCGATCGGCACGCTGGCCAACTATGGCTACGACGGCACGGTGCTGCTGCCGGTGCCGCTGACCGTGGCGGCGGATTTCACGCCGCCCGCCGCGTTGACCGGGAGCGCGTCGGTCGACGTCCGCCTGCGGGCCTCGTGGCTGGTGTGCCGCCAGGAGTGCATTCCCGAGGAAGGCGAGTTCGCGCTGCGGCTGCCGGTGCGGGGCTCGACGGCGATGGATGCGCCGGCCTTCGACGCCGCCCGCGCCGCGCAACCCGTGGCGCTGGCCGCGCCGGGCCGGATCGCGATCGAGGGCGGGCTGCTGCGCATCCGGCTCGACGGCCTGCCGCCCGAGGCCCGCGGCAGGTCGCTCGAGGTCTTCGCCGAGACCGCCGACGTGATCCGCACGGCCGCCACCCCGGAGCAGTCGTGGGAGGGTGATCGCTGGAGCGCGAGCGTGCCGCTGGCCGACCACCGCAGCGCCAGCCCGGGCGAGATGCCGATCGTGGTGGCGCTGGCCGAGGCCGACCGCCGCGCCGGCGCTCCCGTCGCCTGGCGCGCGGTGGCGCCGGTCGAGGGCGCCTGGCCCGCCACGCCGGCGCCGGCCACGGTGCCACCGGCGCTGCAGGCCGCGCTCGCGGCCAATGCGGCCGATGCCGCCAACGCCGCCACGCCACCGGCGCCGGTGACGCCCGCCGCGCCCGCCGGCTTCATCGCCGCGCTGCTGGGCGCCCTGCTCGGCGGCCTGCTGCTCAACCTGATGCCCTGCGTGTTCCCGGTGCTGGCGATCAAGGTGCTGGGCTTCGCGCGCCATGGCGGCGATCGCGTCAGCCACCGCCGCGCCGGACTGGCCTACACGGCGGGCGTGCTGCTCTCGTTCCTGGCGCTGGGCGCGGCCATGCTGGCCCTGCGCGCGGCCGGCTCGCAACTCGGCTGGGGTTTCCAATTGCAGTCGCCGGCGGTCGTGGCGGCGCTGGCGGCGCTCTTCACGTTGATCGGACTGAATCTCGCGGGAATGTTCGAGGTCCGCCTGCCCGGCGTCGCCTCGCTCGGCGGCATGCAGGCGCGGCATCCGCGCGTCAACGACTTCCTCTCGGGCGTGCTGGCGGTCGTCGTCGCCTCGCCCTGCACCGCGCCGTTCATGGGCGCCTCGCTGGGGCTGGCGATCGGCCTGCCGCCGGCGCAGGCGCTGGCGCTGTTCGCGGCGCTGGGTCTCGGACTCGCGCTGCCCTACCTGGCGGCCAGTCTGGTGCCGGCCGTGGCGCGCCGGCTGCCGCGGCCGGGTCCCTGGATGGACACCCTGCGCCGGTTGCTGGCGTTCCCGATGTTCGCCACCGTCGCCTGGCTGGTCTGGGTGCTGGGCCAGCAGAGCGGCATCGACGGCGCCGGCTCGCTGCTGGCCCTGCTGGTGTGCCTGGCCGCCGTGGCCTGGGCCTTCACGCTGCGCGGACGGGCGCGCCTGGGCGTGAGCGGGGCGCTGCTGGCGGTGACGGCGCTGGTCGTGGCGACCCTCGGCGGCAACGTGGTGCAGCCGGTCGCACCGGTGTCGTCGGCCGTGGCGGCCGCGCCCGGCACCGGCGGAGCGCCCGGCGAGCGCTGGGAAGCCTGGTCGAGCCGGCGCGTGGCCGACCTGCATGCCCAGGGCCGTCCGGTGTTCGTCGACTTCACGGCCGCCTGGTGCGTCACCTGCCAGTACAACAAGAAGACGACGCTCGCCGATCCGGCGCTGCTGGCCGACTTCGAGGCCCGCCGGGTCGCCCTGCTGCGCGCCGACTGGACGCGCCAGGACCCGGCCATCACCGCCGCCCTGGCCGCGCTGGGCCGCAGCGGCGTGCCGGTCTACGTGCTGCAGGCGCCGGGCCGGGCGCCGGTGGTGCTGACCGAGATCCTGAGCCGGGACGAGGTCCGCGCGGCGCTGTCGGGCCTGTGACCCCGACCCAAGCCCCTGCCCATCGCGCGGCTTGTCGAGCGAGGTCGAGCAAAGCGTTCTAAGCTCTGGCGGCCATTCGATTTTCCTGGTCTCTCCGGAGTCTTCAGATCATGCCTTCCCTGTCCTCGTCCGCCGCGCGCTCGGCGGAGATCGCCCGCAATGCCCAGGCCGCGCTCAGCCGCGCCTCGCGCCGCGCCGTCATGGCCGCCGCCGTCGCCCTGGGCGCGACGCTGCTGAGCGCGACGCCCGCGCTGGCGGTGCCGGCGGTGGGCGAGAAAGCGCCCGATTTCGTCGCCGTCGACACGCGCGGCACCGAGCGAAAGCTCTCGGATTTCGCCGGCAAGTACGTGGTCCTCGAATGGACCAATCCTGGCTGCCCCTTCGTGCGCAAGCACTACGACAGCGGCAACATGCCCGCCACGCAGAAGGCCGCCATCGCCCGGGGCGCCGTCTGGCTGGCGATCAACTCGACCGAGCGCGCCGCCAGCGACCACCTGCTGCCCGCCGCCCTGGACGAATGGATGCGCCAGCGCGCCGCCGCGCCGACCGCCGTGCTGCTCGACGAGGACGGCACCATCGGCCAGGCCTACGGGGCGCGCACCACGCCGCATCTCTTCATCATCGATCCCAAGGGCGTGCTGGTGTACGTGGGCGGCATCGACAGCGTGCCATCGGCGCGCGCCAGCGACATCAAGACCGCGACCAACTACGTCAACCAGGCCCTGGCCGAGGCCTATGGCGGCCAGCCGGTCACGGCGGCGGTGACCAAGCCCTACGGCTGCAGCATCAAGTACAAGAGCTGAAGCCAGGGCCGAAGCCGGATCGGCCGGCGACGGGCCTCAGGGCGGCCGGCAGCGTCCCCGGAGCGCGGCGAGTCCCAGCATGGGCAGGTTCAGCAGGCCCATGTCGTTGCCCTTGAATTCGCCGCGCAGACAGTCGCCCCGGGCCGCCGCCGCCACGCCCGTTTCCAGGCGGGTGTCCACCGAGGGTGGTGGCTTCGTGCCCAGGCGGGGATCGTCCTGCCAGGCGCGCTCCCCGGTCGCCAGCTCGCGCAGGGTCTCGTTGCGCAGGGTGCGCCGCAGCGGGGCGACGGGCGCCGCCGGAGGTGCCTCGTCGGCCGGGGCCGCCGCCGCTGGCGCGTTGGCATCGCGCGGTGCAAGGGTAGCCGCGACCGTCGGTGCCCGGGGTTCCCGAGGTGCCCGGGGTGCCGCCGGCGCGCGGGCGGTGGCCTGGACCGGCGGGCGCTCCGCGGGCCTGGGGGGCCCCGGAGACCTCGGAATCGATGGCGGCGCGATGGGGGCCCGGAGGGCGGGCGCCGGCTCCACCTGCACCATCACCACGCCTGGGCGCGACGGCTCGGGCCTGAGGCGCGGTCCGATGGCGAGGCCCAGCAGCCACAACGCCGCGCCATGCAGCGCCAGCACGCCGACGACCGTACCGATGCGGCGCCGGGATCGACCCGCCGCCAGGGCGCGCGCACCGTCCGGCGCCGGCCCGCGCGAAATGTTCTTCGACAATATGAGACTCCCTGATCCGGCGTTGCATGCGCGTATCGCGTCTTGTGCCGCCACCACATCGCGCCCCACGAGCGGTTCGCCGATGTCGCCGGGATTATGGAAGCGTCCTCCGACGGCCCCGTGGAGGCCGAGCGACAATCCGACGATGCCCTTCGCTCCCCTGCAAAACGACACCTTCCTGCGCGCCTGCTGGCGCCAGGCCACCGACCACACGCCGGTCTGGCTGATGCGCCAGGCCGGTCGCTACCTGCCGGAATATGTCGCCACGCGCGCCCGCGCCGGCAGCTTCATGGGCCTGGCCACCAACGTCGACTACGCCACCGAGGTCACGCTGCAGCCGCTGGAGCGCTTCCCGCTCGACGCCTCGATCCTCTTCTCGGACATCCTGACCGTGCCCGACGCCATGGGCCTGGGCCTGTCGTTCGAGGCCGGCGAGGGCCCGCGCTTCGCCCGGCCGCTGCGCGACGAGGCGGCGGTCATGGCGCTGGAGGTGCCCGACATGGAACGGCTGCGCTATGTCTTCGACGCCGTGGCCTCGATCCGGCGCGCGCTGGCCGGCCGGGTGCCGCTGATCGGCTTCTCGGGCAGCCCCTGGACCCTGGCCTGCTACATGGTCGAGGGCGCGGGCTCCAGCGACTATCGCAAGGTCAAGACGATGCTCTACGGCCGCCCGGACCTCATGCATCGCATCCTGGCGATCAACGCCGATGCGGTGGCCGACTACCTCAATGCCCAGATCGACGCCGGCGCCCAGGCGGTGATGGTGTTCGACAGCTGGGGCGGCGTGCTGGCCGATGGCGCGTTCCAGGAATTCAGCCTCGCCTACACCGCGCGCGTGCTGGCGCGCCTGAAGCGCACGGGCGCCGATGGCACGCCGGTGCCGCGCATCGTCTTCACCAAGGGCGGTGGCCTGTGGCTGGAGGCGATGCGCGAACTCGACTGCGAGGTGCTGGGCCTCGACTGGACCGTCAACCTCGGCGCCGCACGAGCCCGGGTGGGCGAAGGCATCGGCGCCAAGGCGCTGCAGGGCAACATCGATCCCAACGTGCTGTTCGCGCCGCCCGAGCGCATCGAGACCGAGGTGGGCAAGGTGCTGCGGAGCTTCGGACGCCCCCACACCGACCATGCCACCACCGGGCCGACGCACATCTTCAATCTCGGCCACGGCATCAGCCAGTTCACGCCACCCGAGCACGTCGCGACGCTGGTCGAGGCGGTCCATCGGCAATCGCGCGCCCTTCGCGCGTGAGCCCGGGCGGCGGCGGCGACGCCTGCACCAGTCGGGCGCGCCTTGCCCGCCCAAGGTGGGAAAGCCCCCCGTTTTCGGTTTGTCAAGCTTGAAATCATCTCGGGCATCTGACTTATGCACAAAAGATGTGGTACGGCTTTTGGGCATCACCCCTGCTCCAGGCTCCCCGCTCCTAAAGGTA
>Ga0308164_10002633_pt1 | contig 17449 bp, 14 predicted proteins | sample PhyTR2_FD_201031 | JGI IMG/M metagenome (GOLD analysis project Ga0308164, IMG submission 201031) | Phyllosphere microbial communities from UC Gill Tract Community Farm, Albany, California, United States - DLSLT.R2 | ecosystem: Host-associated > Plants > Phyllosphere > Unclassified | place: USA... | reverse complement strand
ACGTGATCTGGTTCCGCCAGCTGCGCAGCAAGGACGGCAGCGTGGTCCACACCGGCGACAACCGCACCGGCGCCGGCGATGGCGACGACGAGCAAGTCAACGTCGACCTGAACGCCGTGCCGGCCACGGTCAAAAGCCTGGTGTTTACGGTGAACAGCTTTACCGGCCAGACCTTCTCGCAGGTGGAAAACGCCTACTGCCGCCTGGTCGATGCCAACAACGGCCAGGAAGTCGCGCGCTTCAACCTGTCGGTGCAAGGTCCGCACTCGGCGCAGATCATGGCCAAGGTGTACCGTCACAACGGTGCCTGGAAAATGCACGCCATCGGCGAAAACGGCAACGGCCGTACTTTCGACGACCTGCTGCCGCAAATTTCCGCGCACCTGTAATCGCGCAGTTGGTAATGAGTAGTTCGTAGTGAGTAGTTGGTAGTACCGTAGCAAAGCCCCGCGTACCGGCGCGGGGCCCCTCCGTTGTTCAAATAATGAAGGCAGTTGAAGCACGCTGGCTCGTACGGCTATAATGTTGCCATGCTTAAACTGAAAGAGATCTCGCAGATAGTGACGCAAGCCGCGCGCGGCGAGTTGGTCTTTCCCACCAGCGTTAACGCGGCCCTGAACCTGCAACTGACGCTGGCCGATCCCGATTGCGACACCGAGGAAGTGATCCGCCGCGTGCTGGCCGAGCCGGTTCTGGCCGCCCGCACCGTGGCGCTGGCCAACGCGGCCGTGTTCAATCGCGGCGGCATTCCCATTACCAGCGTGCGCGCTGCCGTGGCGCGGGTGGGCTACCGCCACCTGTACAGCATGGCGGCGGCGATGGTGGTGCGCCAGTTCGGCGCCCGCATCCGCGACCCGCAACTGCGCGCCAAGGCAGAGCAGTTATGGCGCCATACGGCGCACGTGTCGGCGCTGGCGTACATCATTGCCGGCAAGCTCACCGCCACCGATCCCGATACCGCGCTGTTTGCCGGCATCGTCCACGAAGCGGGCGGCTTTTATTTGCTGTCGCAGGCCGACGACATGCCCGGGCTGCTCGACGACCCGGCCGACTGGATGGGCGCGCCGCAGGAAATCATCGCCCGCGAAATGATGAAAAAGCTCAGCATTCCCGACCCGGTGGCGCTGGCCATCGTTTCGCTGCCGGGCGCCACGCTCACGCCGCCGCCGCTGGGGTTGCGCGACACCTTGTTGATCGCCAAGCACCTGGCGCCCGTAGCGTCGCCCATGGCACCCGCTGGCGAAGCAGCGGGGCTGGCCGGCTTCCTCGACGACAACGCGGCGCTCGGGCAAATCCTCAAGGAATCGCGCGACGATGCCGCCTCGATGAGTGCTGCGTTGCTGGTCTGATTTGCTGCCGTGAGTGCCCCTTTTTGTGGCAAATGCGATGTGTTAATCATCATTTTGACCAGAATTCGTCCATTAACCGACTATCTGCACCGCTGCTTGGGCGATAATGACAATAGTCGTCATACAACAAGCCCTACGCCATGAATCACACTGCCGCAACTTCCACCCTGTCCATGGCATCCACGCCCGTGCCGCGGAAAAAGCACCGCAACCTCGCCCAGGGCGTGGTGGAGAGCTTTACCCACAGCATCCAGGCAGGCACCCTGAAGCCGGGCGAAAAGCTGCCGACCGAATCGGTGATCATGGAAATGCATGGCGTCAGCCGCACCGTGGTGCGCGAGGCGATTTCGCACTTGCAGGCGGCCGGCCTGGTGCAAACGCGCCACGGCATCGGCACCTTCGTGCTGGAACCGCAACCGGCCAACCTGCGCATTTCGTCCGACACCATCCGCACCATCGGCGACGTGCTGGCGATCCTGGAATTGCGTATCAGTCTGGAAACCGAGGCGGCCTGGCTGGCGGCTACCCGCCGCAGCGAAGAGCAGGTGCAGCAAATGGGCGAGGCGCTGGCGCGCATCCAGTCGTCGGCCGGCCAGCCCGGCTCGGTGGAGGCGGACGTGCATTTTCATTTGCTGATCGCGCAATCGACCGGCAACCGGTATTTTGTCGATATCCTGAGCGACCTCGGCAACACCATCATTCCGCGCGCGCGGGTGAACTCGGCGCAACTGGCGCATTCCGATCCGGCCGCGTACCTGGACCGCGTGAATCGCGAGCACGACGATATCTACCGCGCCATCCTGCGCCAGGATGCCGAAGCGGCGCGCGCCGCCATGCGCACCCACCTCAGCAATAGCCGCGAACGCCTGCGCCGGGCACAGGAGGGCATCGAGGCCGCCGCGTAAACCACCCGCGCGCAATCAAAAACGTGAGTGTTTGGCCGCGCCGCCACACGCGGGGCGTTCGATCTCAGGAAAGTGCTTGCCCTCGCTCGGTTATGGTTGTACGATGTCATACAACCGGTGCAGATAATCGTGATCCCACCGCCTGAGACCCCTACCACACGAGATGTCGATTCTTGGAGACTGTTATGCAACCGAATGACCTGAAAAAAATCCTTTCCTCTGGCCTGCTGTCGTTCCCTATTACCGACTTCGATGCACAAGGTGACTTCAACAAGAAATCGTACATCGAGCGCCTGGAGTGGCTGTCGCCATTCGGCGCCAGCGCCCTGTTCGCTGCCGGCGGCACGGGCGAGTTCTTCTCGCTGACCCCGCAGGAATACCCTGAAATCATCAAGACCGCCGTCGATACCTGCAAAGGCCAGGTACCGATCCTGGCCGGCGTCGGTGGTCCGACCCGCGTTGCTGCTGCTTACGCCAAAGAAGCCGAGAAAGCCGGCGCGCAAGGCCTGCTGCTGCTGCCGCACTACCTGACCGAAGCGAGCCAGGACGGCCTGATCGAGCACGTTGCTGAAGTCTGCAAAGCGACCAGCCTGGGCGTGGTGGTCTACAACCGCGCCAACTGCCGCCTGACCCCGGATTCGCTGGCCAAGCTGGCCGACCGTTGCCCTAACCTGATCGGCTTCAAGGACGGCATCGGCGACATCGAACTGATGGTCTCGATCTGGCGCAAAATGGGCGACCGCTTCAGCTACCTGGGCGGCCTGCCTACCGCCGAAGTGTACGCCGCTGCCTACAAGGCCTTGGGTACTCCGGTATACTCGTCGGCAGTGTTCAACTTCGTGCCACAACTGGCGATGGACTTCTACCATGCCGTTGCTGCGGACAACTTCGCAGAACAAAACCGCATGATCGACGAGTTCTTCCTGCCATACCTGGAAATCCGCAACCGCAAAGCCGGTTACGCCGTCAGTATCGTCAAGGCCGGCGCCCGCCTGGTGGGCCACGATGCCGGTCCGGTGCGCGCACCGCTGACCGACCTGACCGCGGAAGAGTGCGACATGCTGGACAAACTGATCAAAAAACAAGCCAAGTAATTTGAAGCCTGTTTTATTGGTCTGAATTCAAGCGCGGCTGGTCCGCGCTTTTCACACATCTAAGGAGTCGATATGCAAGTAGCTGGCGAAATGATCATTGGCGGTAAAGCACTGGTAGGCAAAGAAGGCACGATCAAGGCGATCGACCCATCGCGCAACGTGGAAATCGAACCGGCGTTCGGCCTGGCCAGCGCTGCCGACCTGGAGCAAGCGGCCCAACTGGCCGACGCAGCGTTCGACCCGTACCGCGCCACCAGCCTGGAAGTGCGCGCCAAATTCCTGGAAACCATCGCTGACCGCATCATGGATCTGGGCCCGGCCCTGATCGAACGCGCGATGCAGGAAACCGGCCTGCCGCAAGCCCGCCTCGAAGGCGAGCGCGGTCGTACCGTGAATCAACTGAAACTGTTTGCCAAGGTCGTGCGCGACGGCCGCTTCCAGTCGGCCACGCTCGACAGCGCGCTGCCGGAACGCACCCCGCCACGGCCGGACCTGCGCCTGCGCAAGATCGGCCTGGGCCCGGTTGCCGTGTTTGGCGCCTCGAACTTCCCGCTGGCATTCTCGGTCGCTGGTGGCGATACCGCTTCGGCCCTGGCTGCCGGTTGCCCGGTGATCGTCAAGGCTCACTCGGCCCACCTCGGTACCTCCGAGCTGGTTGGTAAAGCCGTGTCGAAAGCGGTGGAAGAATCGGGCCTGCCAGCTGGCGTGTTCTCGATGATCATCGGTTCGGGCCAGACCGTGGGCCAGGCGCTGGTCAGCCATCCCGCCATCAAGGCCGTGGGCTTCACCGGCTCGCGCGCCGGTGGCCTGGCGCTGATGAAAACCGCTGCCGAACGCAAGGAACCAATTCCCGTGTACGCCGAAATGAGCTCGATCAACCCGGTGTTCCTGCTGCCGGGCGCACTCGACAACGCCAAGCTGCCGCAAGCGTTTGCCGACTCGCTGACCATGGGCGCCGGCCAGTTCTGCACCAACCCAGGTTTGCTGATCGGCATCAAGGGTGACAAGCTGCAAGCATTCGTTGACGCCACCGCCGGCACCATCGGCGCCAAGGCGGCTTCGACCATGCTCACCCCGGGCATCCACAAAGCGTACGTGTCGGGCGTGAAAAACCTGGCCGGCGTGGACGGCGTCGAGCAAGTCGCTGTCGGCCAGAGCACCGACGCGCCGTGCGCTGCGCAGGCATTCCTGTACCAGGTACCAGCGAAAAAATTCCTAGCCGACGACAAGCTGGAAGGCGAGATCTTCGGACCAACCTCGCTGCTGGTGGTGGCGGAAGATGAAGCCGAACTGCTGGCAGTGGCCAACCACGTCGAAGGTCAGCTGACCGGCGCCGTGCACGCCACCGCCGACGACCGCGACCTGGCTGCCCGCCTGCTGCCTATCCTCGAGCGCAAGGTCGGCCGCATCTTGTTCAACGGTTTCGGCACCGGCGTGGAAGTGGCGCACGCCATGGTCCACGGCGGCCCGTTCCCATCGACGTCCGACAGCCGCACCACGTCGGTCGGCGCGTCGGCCATCGACCGCTTCCTGCGCCCGGTCAGCTACCAGGACGTGCCTTCGTACCTGCTGCCAACTTCGCTGACTGACGAAAATCCGGAAAAACTTCCGCGCATCGTCAACGGTGACCTGGTATGGAACGGATAAGCGACATCAAGTGCGCGGTGGGGGAGAGCCCCACCTGGAGCGCGGCGGAGTCGGTGTTTTACTGGACCGACATTCCCGCCAAGCGCGTCTGGCGCCTTGATCCGGCGACTGGCGCCACCCGCTTCTGGACCCTGGACGAGATGGCAGGCTGCGTCGCGACCCGGGCCGGCGGCGGCCTGATTGCCGGCATGGAAACCGGCGTGTTCCAGTTGGGCCTGGGAGAAACGGAAGCTGCGACCCAGACCAAACTGGCCACGCCGGGCGCCGCGCTCGGTGACGGCATGCGCTTCAACGACGGTCGTTGCGACCGCCAGGGCCGTTTCTGGTCCGGCACCATGTTCATGGACATGGCGGCCGCGCGCCCGGTGGGCCAGCTGTACCGCTACGACGGGCGTGGTCTGTCGGCGCCGATGGTGTCGGACCTGCTCACGCAAAACGGCCTCGGCTTTTCGCCGGATGGCCGCACCATGTACCTGTCGGATTCCCATCCATTGCGGCGCATGGTCTGGGTGTTCGACTACGACATCGACGATGGTGTACCGACCAACCAGCGCGTGTTTGCCGACTTGACCAAGTCGGTGGGCCGGCCCGACGGCGCGGCAGTCGATGCCGATGGCTGCTACTGGGTCTGCGGCAACGACGGCGGCTACATCCTGCGCTTCACGCCGCAGGGCAAGCTCGATCGCAAGCTCGACGTGCCGATGCTCAAACCGGCCATGTGCGCGTTCGGCGGCAAGAACCTCGACCAGTTGCTGGTGACGTCGATCCCGTCCGGGAAACCGGAAGATGGGGAGTGGGGCGGGGCGGTGATTTTGCTTGAGCCTGGCGTCCAGGGCATAGCGGAGCCGCCGTTCGCGGTGTGAATCCCGGCTGGTAGCGGAAAAGAAGGCAGGTGCCGAGCACCTGCCTTTTTTTTCGCGCGGTCGGCGGCATTCATCGCGCCGGCGCCGGCTTCCTCCCTGATTTGCGGGCATTCGTCGCATCGGTAAAAACAAGCGCGCGCGAGCCGCTAGAATGGGTACCAGTTCAACCCGAGGAAACCAATGAGCTCGCCCGCCTTCCCGCCCTTCAACGCGCCTGCCGTACCGGAGGTGACGCACGACCGCCGCCTGGTGCGCCGCTACCTGCTGCAATCGGCGCTGCGCTTCAATGCCGGCTCACTGCTGTTCCTGTCGCTGGCGATCGCGCTGATGCCGCTCTGGTTGAACTTTGGCGCCGCCGTGCCAGGTGGATTCCCGACCAGCAAGCTCAATCCGTACCTGGTCGGCGGCGTCGTGCTGGCGGTGATGGCCTGGCTGGCGCTGCTGTCGAGCGGGATCGCCCGCAGCTTTCTGGCCCGCATGGGCGAGGAGGGCCAGGCGCTGTCTGCCGAGGGCATGGCATCCTCGGTAACGCGCCGCATCGATGCGCCGTTCAATCCCTATACCACCTTTGACCTGTGCACCGAATGCCTGTCCGGACTGGCGCTCGGCACGGCGCTTGGCTACTCCGGCCCGCCGGCGTTCTACCACGACCCGTTCAAGGGCCGGATCGTGCTGGGCCGGTGGCGGCCGCTGGCGCTGGGGCGCCACGTCGAGCTGCGGGTCGCGCCCGATCTGGGGCCCAGCTGTCACATCGAGTTGCGCTGCCGCCCGGGCCTGGCCTGGTTCGCGATCCAGCAGGGCGAGTCGCTGAAGGCTGCCGAGATGGTGTGCACCCAGCTGCGCCAGCACCTCGCGCGCCATGCCAGCGCACTCGATGCGGCGCGGCGTGAACGCGAGCTGGAACGGACGTCGCTGCAGGCGCGCCTCTCGGCCCTGCAGGCCCAGGTCGAGCCGCATTTCCTGTTCAATACCCTGGCCAATTTGAAGTACCTGATCCGCACCGATCAGCAGGCCGCGCAGGACATGCTGGACCACCTGGTGGGCTACCTGCAGAACGCGCTGCCAGATATGCGCTCGGTGTCCTCCACCCTGGGACGGGAAGTGGACCTGGTGAGCGACTACCTGGCGGTGATGCGCGTCCGCCTGGGCGCGCGCTTGCGCTTCGCGGTCGACGTGGACGATGCATTGCGCAGCCTGCGGTTCCCGCCGGCGATGCTGATCTCGCTGGTGGAGAATGCCGTCAAACACGGCCTGGAGCGGGCCAGCCGACCGGGCCTGATCACCATCAGCGCCAGGTGTGCGCAGCAAAGAGACGCCAGGCTGCTGAGCGTGTTCGTGGTCGACGACGGCGTCGGCCTGACCGAGCAGGCCGGCCAGGGCACGGGGCTGGCGAATATCGCCGAGCGCCTGCTGCTGCTGTACGGGCGCCAAGCCAGCCTGCGCGTGGCCCCCGGCGACGGCCAGGGCGTGTGCGCCGTGCTGACGGTGCCGGTGGCGGGAGACCACGCCTGATGCCCAACGCCCTCATCGTCGAAGACGAGCCTTTGCTGCGGGCAGAGCTGACAGACCAGTTGCGCCTGTTGTGGCCCGAGCTGCACATTGCCGGCCAGGTCGACAACGGCATCGACGCCATGACGGCCATCGACGCCATCAAACCGAAGATCGTGTTCCTCGACATCCAGATGCCCGGCCTGAACGGCATGGAAGTGGCGCGCCATATTCCCGATTCCTGCCAGGTGGTATTCGTGACGGCGTACGCGGACTATGCCCTGGCCGCGTTCGATGCCGGCGCGGCCGATTACCTGGTCAAGCCGCTGACCACCGCGCGCCTGCTGCAGACCATCCGCCGCCTGAAGTCGCGCGCGGTCGCCAGCCCGCCGCCGGCGGTGTGGGAAAAACTGTTCGAGCAGGAGCGCGCGCCGGTGTATCTCAAGTGGATCAAGGCGTCGAGCGGCAATACGGTGCGGCTGGTGATGGTCAGCGAGGTGCTGTATTTCCAGTCGGACGACAAGTACACCAGGGTGGTGACCGAGAACGGCGACGCGCTGATCCGGCTGCCGCTCAAGGCTTTGCTGGAGCAGCTGGACCCGCAGCTGTTCGCGCAAATCCATCGCAGCGCCATCGTCAACCTGCAGGCGGTCGACCGCATTGAACGCAGTGACCACGGAGCACGCGGTGGCGGCCTGGAGGTCATCCTCAAAGGCCGGGCCGAGCGGTTGACGGTCAGCGAAGGGTTTACCAGGCAGTTCCGCCAGATGTAGCCGGCTGGCGATGCAGTACCACGTTTGCCCCCCCCGATGATGGATATTAATATGGAGACTAATCCCGCTATGCGACACCTTCTTCCCGCAGCCGCCATGATCCTCTGCCTTGCCGTTCCCCCCACGGCCGGCGCACAAGAACCGCGGCCTGCCGTCACCGCGCAGCCGTCGCGCACCTTGAGCGCCGCCGACAAGGCCGCTGCCGTCGACCTGCTGGCGCAACGCTTGGCCGACAAATATGTTTTCGCTGACGACGGCAACAAGATGGCGGCCGCCGTCCGCGCCCATTGGCGCAACGGCGACTACGAGCAGGCTGCCACCGATGCGCAATTTGCCGACCTGCTGACCACCCACCTGCAGGCGGCACACCCGGACAAGCACCTGAGCATCCGCTACGTTCCGAACGCGCCGCCTGATCGGCCGCGTCCCTCCCTCACGCAGGGCGTGCCTGCCGAGATGCGGCAGCGGATGACGGAAGTGGGCCAATACCTGAATTTCGCTTTTGAAAAGGTGGAACGCCTGCCCGGCAATATCATGTACCTCAAGCTCAATGGCTTTTTTGAAGCGGAGATCGGCAAAGCCGCTGCCACTGCCGCGATGAGTCTGGCCGCCAATGGCAAGGCGATGATCATCGACCTGCGCGACAATCGTGGCGGCGATCCGCGCATGGTGGCGCACATGGCCAGCTACCTGCTAGGCGATAAGAAGGTCCACCTGTCGGACATCTACTTCCGCGCCGAGAATGAAACCAATTCGTTCTGGAGCGATCCCGCCGTTCCCGGCGCGCGCTTTGGCGCCGACAAGCCGGTCTACGTGCTCACCAGCGGCGAAACTTTTTCTGCGGCTGAAGATTTTACGTACAACCTGCAGGCGATCAAGCGCATCACCGTCATTGGTGAAACCACCGGCGGCGGTGCCCATCCGATCCAGCCGTTCCGTATCGATCCGAACCTGGTTGCCGTGATACCGGTAGGACGGTCGATCAACCTGATTACCAAAGGCGACTGGGAGGGAACCGGGGTAAAACCCGACATTGCCGTCGCCGCCGACAAGGCCCTCACCAAGGCCAATGCGCTGGCGTTACGCCAGGTGCTGCCGACCATTGACAACCCGCACGAGCGATCCACGCTGGAGCAACAGCTCGTCGAGCTGGAAAGGGCCTTGTAGATCGCCGCTGTTTCCCTCGCTGGCCTATGCCGGTGCGTTGAGCGTGGAGTTGTACACCTTGCCGGCAATGGTGACATTCTCCAGCTTCACTTCCTTCACGTTATACACAAACCACGGCTCGGCCGCGTTGGTCGGCGTGCCGAAATCGCAGTCGGTGATCGTCACGTCCGTAATCGGCACCACCGGCGGCGCCGGCTGCGGGCCGTTGTAGTCGGACGCCACGGGACCGAGCAGCATGATGGCCTGGAAGCAGGAGCCGGTCTTGCCGTCCTTCGTCACGTTACCGACGCGCACGTTCGAGATATGGATGTTGTTGACCACGGGCGGCCGGGTGCGCACGTGGTCGGCGGTGGGAATGTAGTCGCAGTCGAAGGCGACCACCGCGCCGGCGGCGGTTGCCACCTGCTTGCCGTTGATCGGCGAATCGGGGAACGTGGCGTAGTGCGATGCGGTGAGCTGCACGCCGTTCGGAATCGACACATCGCGCACGTAGAAATTGCGCAGGTAGCCGCCGCGATTGAGATTGGTTTTCAGGCGGATGGCGATGTTGAGCGGATTGGTTTTCCAGTTGGCGTTCTGGAATACCAGCTTTTGCGCGAACACGTTCTGGATGCCGCCCGCCATTTCGCTGCCCAGGGTGACGGCGCCGTGGCCGCTGTGCATGATGCAGTTCTGGATCACGATGTTTTGCGACGGGCCGTACTGGGTATCCTGGTTCTTGCCGGCCTTGATGGCGATGCAGTCGTCGCCGGTGTCGAACGTGCAGTCTTCCACCAGCACGTGGTCGCACGCTTCGGGGTCGAAGCCGTCGCTGTTGGGGCCATGGCTTTCGCAGTGGACCTTGCGGATCACCAGGTTGCGGCAGTGGATCGGGTGGTGCATCCAGAACGGCGTGCGCATCACGTGGTAACCCTGCAGCAGCACGTTGGTGCAGCCGATAATCTGGATCATCGGCGGGCGCAGGTAATGGCCCGTGCCGAACACGCGCCTGGCCAGCCGCACGCCTGCTTCCGACAGCGACGGCAGATATTTCGCGTCCGTTCTCCAGGTCTGGTCCTTGCCTTCGATGAGCAGGCGTTCCGCTTCGGTGAGGTTGGGGGCGATGTCGGCCAGCGACCGCGCATTGTTCGGGTTCTCGGTATTCTCCGACATTTTGCCGGCGACGAAATTCGGGGTATTGCCCTGGCCGATCGAGTTGATGGTTTTCTGCTTGCCCTTCCAGGTCCACCAGCAGTCGCCCGCTTCGTTGAACGGCACGCCGCCCTGGCCATCGAGCACGCTGGTCCAGTCGTCGCCGGTCAGTGCGATGTTGTCCTGGCCGTAGGCGTAGATCATCGACGAATAATTGAGGCAGTCGTTGCTCTGCCAGCGCGAGATCACCAGCTTGCCGTTGGCGCCGCAATCGATGTCGCCGTATTTGGCGTAGTCGGCCGGGTTGTGGCTGAAGTACACGTGGGCGCCCGCGTTGAGGTGCACGTGCACGTTCGACAGCAGCACGATCGGGCCGGCGCAGTACCAGTTCCCCGCCGGGATCACCACGCGGCCGCCGCCCGCTGCATGGCACGCCTGGATCGCGGCTTTAAAGGCAGGGTAGCAGTCGGGCGATTTGGCCGCTGGCGTGGCCAGCGTGTCCTGGCCCTCGAACGATACCCATGCCTTGATGTCGACCAACTGGCACGGTTTGGCGCCGAACCTGGTGACGACAAAATCCTGCTTGCGGAACTTTAAGGGCTTTGACACGCGATCGATGATAGCTTGCGCCTGCAGCCACGGATCGGGCGCCACCGCCGCGCTGGCAGGCAGTCCCAATGAAAGTCCTGCTGCGGGCAGCGCCTTCATCAGGCTGCGGCGTCCGGTATTAATGCGGGTGTTATGTTCCATGTCGTCTCCTTTATGGTTCGTCGTCTTTGTTATTGAATTCGGCAAGGAAGATATCAGCCGGCGAGGGCTGTTCCGCATAGCCCAGGTCTTGTGCCGGGTCGATGCCGTTGCGCGCCAGGTTGTGCCAATAGTCGTTGCTACTGTACTGCACCGGCCGGTACGCGATGGCGCCCGGCTTGTTCCAGTCGGCCCATGGCCGCTGGCGATTGATATGGGCGCCGATACGCGAATTGAGCACCACCATCTTGCCTACCGTTTCCAGCGTGGTCCTGGTGAGCGTGCCCACCGGCGCCTGGTAGATGTCAACCGTGCCCAATGTGCAGCGGTAGCCGGCAAGCGCCACGTCGGCATACGGCGTGCACTTGGAATTGTGGAACCACTGGCGCAGCAAGTGGAACTGGCCTGCGCGCGCGTTGGCCGAATCATCGTGGGTGAAGCGGCAGGTGTCGAACACGAAGCCGTATCTGGTCTTGACGTTGGTGTTGGGGGCGGCCACGTACGACACGCCGCGGTCGCCCAGCGTCCTGATCTCGGTCTGGTAAAAATATGCGGTGCTGTCGCCGAAAATGAAATCGACATCGCCCTCGATGTACGACTTGTTGAAGAAGCTGCGGGTGCTGGTTGCCACCGCCTTGGCCTTCACGTACAGGGTGTCCTGGAAGCCGATCAGGCGCACGTTTTCGAACTGCGCCTTGTCGGCGCCGTCCACCTGCAGCGCCAGCGCCTGGTGATGAACATTGTTCACATTGGGCAGCGCCTCGGCGCGGGCGTTGCCCACGTCCTTGTTGTAGCCGTTTTCGAACGTCAGGTTGCGGGCCTGGAAGCCGTCGCTCTGCACCCACACGGTGGCGGTGCCGAAGGTGCGGATCTGGTCGCGGTCTTTCACGCTGTCGAACATGGCGCGGATGTCGGGCGCCACGGCCGCAAACTGGGCGGCGTACAGCGCGGTGTAGGCGGCGCCGGTGGCGGAGGCATCGAGTTTGGCCGTGATGCGCGTGCTGGCGGCGTCCTTGCCGTCGCCGTACAGAGTGAGCGGTGCGGCACTGGCGGGGACGTACACCAGTTCCTGGTACGTGCCGGGTTTGATCAGCAGGTACAGGCGCCTGGCAGGATGCGCTTTGCCATCCCCCACCGCGCGGCTGACCGCCGCCTGCACCGTGTTGAAAATTCTCACGCCATCGGCCCTGGCCGCCTGGTCCACCACGTAATCGGGAGTAAACGCGGTGCCGCGCGCCAGCGGGTCTTTCAACGGGTCCCAAGGGTCCACGCGTTCGGCGCCGGCGGGGCCCACATACTTGAGCACCTCGCCGTACGCATAATGCCTGGCCTGTTCGGCGGTCAGCTGCGGGCGCCGTGCCGGCTCGCTTTGCGCGCAGGCGCCGGTCAGCCACGCCGCCAGCAGCGTGCCTGCTGCAAGGTGGACGAGGGCCTTCATGGCCGCGCAGCGATGAACAGGTGGCCCGATGCCGGCACGGCCGCCTTCATTTCATCGACCACCATGTTGGCGAAATAGGCTGCGCCTTTGGGACCCAGGTGGGTATAGTCGAAGGCCGACTTGGCGGCGCCGGCCACTTCCACGTTGCCTGCGGTGAGCGCTGCGGCGTCCTTTTTTGCCGGCGGCGGTTCCACCGCAAAGGTGTCCGCCTGGTCCGGGCCCATGGCCTGCACGGCGGCGTAGCTGTCGGCATTCAGGTCCAGCAGCGGCGCGCCTTGCGCGGTGGCCGTGGCGCGGATCACGTCGGCCCATGGCGTGAGGGTATTTTGCAGCACGCCGTCCTTGAAACTGCGGCGCGTGAGCGGCGTGACCAGTACCGGTATGCCGCCCAGCGCTTTCACCTGCTGCGCGTAGCGCGTCATATTGACCGGGAATTCGGTGGCAAGATCGGTGGAGCGCCCCGGCTTGCCCGGCTGGTCGTTGTGGCCGAACTGGATCAGCACATACGTGGTGCCGTACGCAGCGGCGCCGCGCAACAGGCCTTCCACTTCGTCCCAGCGGCCCTCGGCCCGGAAACTGCCGGAGCTGCGGCCGCCCTTGGCCAGGTTGATGCAGGTGTTGGCGCGGTGGACGCGTGCGCAAAACGCATCGCCGTACCCGCTGTTGCTGGCCATGGTGGAGTCGCCCACCAGGATGAAGCGCGCGGGCTTGGCGGGGACCGCTGCGGCAGGTTCGGCGGCGCCGGCGGCCAGCATCGGCAGCAGGGCGGCGGCGGCAAGCAGCGGGCGGAAAATCGGTGGCATCATGTTCATCCTTCCTGGTCAACAGCAGGTTCGAGAGGAGACTGTTGTGCAAAGCACACGCTTTCCACGCGCAGTCCAAAACAGTCAATAACTTGATTCCCGTCGCGCGGCGAAAGCGGACGGACCGCTGGCGCGCGCAGTGGGTGGCGCAGGGATCAGCCGCGCTATCCGCGTGAAAAGGTGCGGGTGACGCGTTCGAGGTGGGCGCGCATCGCCTTGCGCGCGGCGGCCGGGTCATGGGCGGCAATCGCCTCCAGGATGCGGCGGTGGTCCTTGAGCGTTTCCTGGCGCAGTTCCTCGGTCTGGAAGTGCTCCTTGAGTTTGTGCCACAGGCGGCCGCGCTGGTCCCACAGATAATTGAGCGAGCCAACCAGCGCGCTGTTGCCGGTGGCGCGCGCAATCGCCAGGTGGAAGTTGCGGTCGGCCTGTTCGTTGCTGGAGTAGTTGGCGTGGCTCTGTTCCATCTCGATCACGGCCTGCAGGATGGCGTCGATGGCGCTGTCGGTGGCCACGCGGGCGGCAATGGCAGCCACCTCGGATTCGATCAGGCGTCGGGCGGACAGGACCTCGAACGGACCGGGCCCCACTTCCGGCAGGTCGGCGGGCGCGGGGCGCTCGCTCACATACACGCCGGAGCCGCCGCGCACTTCGATCACGCCACCGAGTTCGAGCGCGATGAGCGCTTCGCGCAGCGAGGCGCGGCTGACACTGAGGCGGGTGGCGAGGTCGCGTTCGGACGGCAGCCGTTCGCCGGGGGCGATGTTCTCGGAGCGAATCAGTTCCTGGATACGGTCGGCCACTACGCGGTAGAGCCGGGCTTCCTGGCCATGCTGTTCGGAAAGTGCGGAAGTTCTCTTCTGCATCTGTTGTCTCGTTTTATGTTGTGGCTTTGGCATCGCCATCTGGTCAGGCCATTCTAAGGTGGTCTGACCAAATTGGTCAACGCGGACTAGCCAAATAGTTTTTTAGCTGGCATACTCGGATCGTCAAATAGCGTCCCGAGTACCGTGCTGGCCCCCTCAAAGTTTGATTAAAGCACGGGAAAATGCGGGTTGCAAGGGCGTGGCATGTCGCCACATGAAAAACTGGGCGGACCAATACTGAAATTGGCCTGACCAATTTGACCGCCGAAAAAACAACGTTAGCCGGGCAGAGACTCCCGGAAAGGAAGCCGAAATGACGCCACCGTCCAGCACCGCCGCCGTGAACAACACGCCACGTTACATCACCATGCATGACGACGACAACGTCGCCATTGTCGTCAACGACGGCGGCCTGCCGGCCGGCGCCGTCTTCGAGAACGGCCTGACCCTGCTCGAAGCCATCCCGCAAGGCCACAAGGTAGCGTTGCGCGACCTGGCCAAGGGCGACGAGGTGATCCGCTACAACGTCACCATCGGCTTTGCCGGCGAAGATCTGCCGGCGGGCCGCTGGCTCAACGAAGGCAACGTGATCATGCCCGGCGCCCTGGGCCTCGAAGGCCTGCCCATCTCCACCCGCGCGCGGCCCAAGGCCGAACCGTTGGAAGGCTACACGTTCCAGGGCTTCCGCAATCCCGATGGCAGCGTGGGCACCCGCAACATCCTGGGCATCACCACCACCGTGCAGTGCGTCTCCGGGGTGGTGGAATTTGCCGTCGATCGCATCAAGAAGGAACTGCTGCCCAAGTATCCGAACGTGGACGACGTGGTCTGCCTCGAGCACACCTACGGTTGCGGCGTGGCGATCGATGCGCCGGGCGCCGAGATCCCGATCCGCACCGTGCGCAACATCGCCCTGAACCCCAATTTCGGCGGCCAGGCCATGGTGGTGAGCCTCGGTTGCGAAAAGCTGCAGCCCACGCGCCTGTTCCCCAAGGGGTCGATCCCGATCCAGAACGAAGGCGGCGCCGATCCTGCGCTCGTGTGCCTGCAGGATGGTGAGCACGTGGGCTTCATGTCGATGATCGATTCGATCATGCGCCAGGCCGACGTCAACCTCAAGCGCCTCAATGCGCGCCAGCGCGAAACCGTGCCGGCGTCCGAACTGGTGGTGGGCGTGCAGTGCGGCGGCAGCGACGCGTTCTCCGGCGTGACCGCCAACCCGGCCGTCGGTTTCGCCACCGACCTGCTGGTGCGCGCCGGCGCCACCGTGATGTTCTCGGAGACTACGGAAGTGCGCGACGGTATCGATCAACTGACCTCGCGCGCCGAAACGCCGGAAGTGGCAGCGGCCATGATCCGCGAGATGGCATGGTACGACCGGTACCTCGAACACGGCGGCGTCGATCGCAGCGCCAACACCACGCCAGGTAACAAAAAGGGCGGCTTGTCCAACATCGTCGAGAAGGCCATGGGCTCGATCGTCAAATCGGGCAGCAGTGCAATCAACGGCGTGATTAGTCCGGGTGAAAAGCTCAAACAGAAGGGTTTGATCTACGCCGCCACTCCCGCCAGCGATTTCATTTGCGGTACACTGCAACTGGCTGCAGGGATGAACGTTCACATCTTCACCACCGGTCGCGGCACCCCTTATGGCCTGGCCGAAGTCCCGGTGATCAAGGTGGCCACCCGCAACGATCTGGCCAAGCGCTGGCACGACCTGATGGACATCAACGCCGGCCGTATCGCCAGCGGCGAAGCCACCATCGCGGACGTGGGCTGGGAGATGTTCCAGCTGGTGCTGGACGTGGCCAGCGGCCGCGAAACCTGGGCCGAAAAATGGAAGCTGCAAAATGCGCTGGTGCTGTTCAACCCGGCCCCGGTGACGTAATCGCGGGCCGCCGTGCCAGTGCATATCGAGACAAAAATTTATACATAAGAGACTATGACTAAGCCATTCAAACGTTTGCTGCTGACCGGCGCCGCCGGCGGCCTGGGTAAGATTCTGCGCGACCGCATCAAGCCCTGGGCCGATGTGGTGTTGCTCTCCGATATCGCCGACCTGGGCGAAGCCCGCGAAGGCGAGGAGATCATCCAGTGCGACCTGTCCGACAAGGCCGCCGTCATGCGCCTGCTGGAGGGCGTGGAAGCGGTGCTGCACTTCGGCGGCATCTCCACCGAGAACACGTTTGAAAACATCGTCCAGGCCAATATCATCGGCACCGCCAACCTGTACGAAGCGGCGCACAAGCACGGCACGAAGCGCATCATTTTCGCCAGCTCCAACCACACGGTGGGCTTCTACCGCAACACCGACTATATCGACGCCACCGCGCCTACCCGCCCGGACAGTTTTTATGGCGTGTCGAAGTGCTTCGGCGAGCAGCTGGCCAGCTACTACTATGACCGCACCGGCCTGGAAACGGTCTGCCTGCGCATCGGCTCCTCGTTCCCGGAACCGGCCGACCGCCGCATGATGGTCACGTGGCTCAGCTACGACGACCTGGTCGAAGCGCTGCGCAGCTCGCTGTTCGCCACCCGCGTGGGCTTCACCATCCTGTTCGGCACGTCGAACAACGACGTGGCCTGGTGGGACAACAGCAAGGCGTCGCACATCGGCTACCGTCCCAAGGACAGCTCGCAGCAGTTCGACGGCAAGTTCCCCGACAGCGGCGTATATCCGGATCCGAACAGCTCCGTCACGTACCACGGCGGCGCCTTCGCGCTGGCGCCGATGCGGTTCAAGGACTGATCTTCCCCGGTTCGGTGCCGTGGCCTGAAAACCTGCTGCGGTACTGTCCGGGGCTGACGCCCAGCTGGCGCTGGAAGACGCGCCGCAAATTCTGTTCTTCTACGTAGCCGCTGCTGGCTGCGATGGCCTTCAAAGGCAGCGTGGTTTGTTCAAGCGCGCGACATGCCGCTTCCAGCCGCATCGCTTCCACCATTTTTGCCGGCGTGCGCCCCATTTGGGCGACATAGCTGCGGGCAAAGGTACGTGGCGTCATGCCTGCCTGTTCGGCCAGCCGGTCCACCGTCAGATTGTCGTGCAGGTGGTCCGCCACCCAGGCATGCAGGCTGTCGAAACGGCCGCCTTGTCGCGCCTGCGCCGCCAACGGCACGCTGAATTGCGATTGACCGCCGCTGCGCTTGATGAACATGACCAACTGGCGCGCGGTTTCGATGG
>Ga0308164_10002630_pt1 | contig 17464 bp, 20 predicted proteins | sample PhyTR2_FD_201031 | JGI IMG/M metagenome (GOLD analysis project Ga0308164, IMG submission 201031) | Phyllosphere microbial communities from UC Gill Tract Community Farm, Albany, California, United States - DLSLT.R2 | ecosystem: Host-associated > Plants > Phyllosphere > Unclassified | place: USA... | reverse complement strand
AGCCCTCGGTGCCTTCAAGGTAGGCTTTGACGACGGTGAGTTTGAACTGCTCTGAATACTTGCCCATGTGGACACTCCCAAGGTTGGATTGGCGTCCAACTTCTTGGGGGCAGTCCACTCTGCGTGGGAATGCCTCCCAGGACGCTCCGCGTCCGCTCTTGAATGTGGCGCAAGATGCGTGGTCAAGCTCGAGCGTTATCCACGTCATGCGCTCGGCTCATTTAATCCGCAATCTGTGCCATTTGTGACGCGGAGCGTCACGGGATGCATGCCCACGCGGAGCGATGGGCACGATCAGTGTCGAGGCAGACTTGTGTATAACGATGAGCGCTCTCGTGGGAACGATCATCTCCCGTATGGTCCCATTCCTTCACTCAGAAGTTCAGGCTCAGCGCCACGTTAGCCCCTTGCTGGGCCACGTCATCGTTCTTGCGCCAGTTGTAGTTGGCGCGCAGCGTGAGGTCCTGAGTGAGCTTCTGACTGACGCCCAGTGTGGCGCGGTTGAGGTTGCGTTGCGGCGTGTAGCCGTCCAGCGTGAAGTCGATGGACGGCACGCTGTTGAGCGACAGGGTCACGTCCTGCTGATCGGTTTCAAACTCCCGCTCACGCGCCACTTCTCCCCAGACCTGCGTCGATGGCGTGACCTGGAACTTGCCCTGCAAACCCACGCCTGCTCGTTTGGATTTGCGCGTCTGGTCGTTGAAGGTCAAAGCTGTCGAACGAGCGCCTTCTTCTGAGTAGCCGTCCACATCGATGTGCGCATAGTCCGCGCTGATGAACGGCGACAGGTGCCAGCGACTGGCTGTGCCCGCGATGTCGAAGCCGACACGTGCGCTCACAGCCCACATTTCACCATCGGTATCGCCTTTCTCCTGACCTTCGCTCACACCCAGTGCGAACTTGCGCTCGGCGTTCTCGTAATCCAGTTTGCCGCCTGAGGCCGCCAGATCACCCCACCAGTGGTTGGCCTGATACTGCAGAAACGCGGTGGCGATGTAGCTGTTGAGTTTGTAGTCCGAATCTTGCGGACCCGCCTCGAGGTTCTGTCGATAGGCGCCTGCAACGACACCCGTACGCCAGTTTTCGGCGAAACGGTAGCTGGTGCCGATCGTCAGGTTGTAGCCCTTGCCGTCTGCATCTGCAGCGGTGTCCTGAGCGTCGATGTCCAGTTTCTGACCGCCTGCGGAGAGGATGCCTTGCCATTGGCCGACCGCCTGCCAGTTGCCAAAGTCGCTGAGCCATTGGGCGTGAAGTTCGTCCTGATGGGCACGCAGGGTGCTGTTGGCCATTTCCGGCAGCAGGGTGATTTCCCAGGGAGCCGACAACAATGAGTACGCATAGTCGGCCAGCAGACGCTGTCCGGCTTCGGTCGGGTGAACGCGGTCGTTGAAGAACAGCTTGGTCGGATCAGGTGTTGTGCCTGAACGTCCGAAGGTGGCGCTTTCGTCGCAGCTGTCGCCGCTGAAACAAGTGCCGACCAGATCTTCATTGGGATCGAAGCCGAATCGCGCAGGCTGCGCCAGGGTTTCGCTGATCAGCAGCGGCACGTTGAGCGGGATGATCTGCGCATCGATCTGCGACAGCCGGCTGACCAGTTGCTCGTTGAATCGGGCGCTGAGTCTGGACGTCAAGGATTCCAGCACCGTGCCGCTCAAGGCAGGCGTCTGGCCGATGTCCGGCAGCAGCCAGACCATGATGTGGCGTGCGCCCGCCTGCTGCAGCACTTGCGCGCTGTCGGCGAGACGGTCGGCGGCATCCTCGGCATCGCCGAAACTCAGTACACGACCCTGCAGGAAATCGTTGCCGCCTCCGGTCAGGTAATAAAGCGCGTTCGGATCGGCACGAAACCCGTTGCTGGGCAGATAGCCCGGACGGCTGCGCAGAACGGTCTGCGATCCGCTGGTGATGGGCGTCACCGCATCGGACTGCGTGGTGATCGAGTCCAGGACCTGGTCGGTTCGATAGCCGCCCACCGCCCAGTTGTTGCCATCCGGCAGACCCAGCGCAGCGTTGACGGGTGAGGTCGAAGCGGCCAGATCACCAGCAGGAACGTTGAGCATTCTGCCGATAAGCGTGGACGAGTTGAGGTTGTAAACCTCGCCGCTGCCGTCCTGATAGGTCGGCCCGACCCGGTTGGTGAAGCGCAGGGTCGAACCGGCAGGTCCGTCCGTGTCGGGAAACTGCCCGGCATCGGCCAGACTGTCACCGAACACAACCATGGTCGAGTAAGGCGCGGCAACGGCCGTGCTACAGGCCAGCGAAAGCAGACAGGCCGCGAAGGGCCATCGCCTTGATATCGTGATCATGAGAAAGATCCTTTCCTGTTTTTTATTCTGTCTAGGAAACGTAGCAAGCCTCTTCATGACCGCCAGCGCTATCGAAAGTTACCGCCCAATGGTTGGCCTATCACTGGCGTAAATCATGCGGCCCTGTCAGTGACGATATCGTTGAGGTAATTCGCCAGATCATGCAGGTAGACGAACGGATGGCCCTGGCGCGTGCCGCCGGTGCGGCTGACCTTCAGGGCGATACGCCCGGCGTTGATCTTGCGCAGCAGGTTGCGGTCGTTGGACAGATGGGAGAAATAGCGCTCGCGCACGGCACTCAGCGATGGGCACGGCGTGGCGAATTCCTTGCGAAGCTGGTCGAGTATGTCGTTCATTCCGTGACTCCTTGTGGTTGTGTCGGTGCAGATGAAAGGCGTAGCGTCATGCCGCGTCTCCACCTGACGGGGCAGGGTGCGTATTGATGGCAGGCGAGGGCCTGCGGCTGGCATTGGTCAGGACCAGGAACTGCCCGGTCTGCCGCTGGATCATCTCGATGAGATGTCTGTCGCAGGCTGCCGGGTGCAGATACACCGGGCAGCGTGCTTTGGGTCGTGTGGTCTGCATGTTCGTACTCCATGACGAGGTGCGAACAAACAATACGATATGTAGCGAAGTGGCGCAATACAGATTGTATATTTAAATACGATTTGTATTAGTACGCGTCTGCGGATTCGACGTACCACGACACGTTGACCGAGCCGTTTTCGAAGTTACGCGTCACGTTGATACCCTCGGCCTCACTGATCTGCTCGACGATCTGCTCCCAGTGAACAGGTGATTCACCAGGCTCCCGGACTAACAGTACCTGGTGCGCTATCTGCGCCTTGGGGCTGGTGATCAGGTCCTGGATACGCTGGGCGAGCGCCAGGTAGGCATCGTGTTGCGAGGCTTCAGGTCTCAGGTTTTGCATGCGTGAACTCCTTTTTACTGTATGTGCGTACAGTAGTTGAGTAATATTTCCCACGCAAGCGGCAAACCTTTCCTATCTGGAAGTCATGACCCTGAATGCCGGGCATAAAAAAGCCTCGCTGGGCGAGGCTCGGGGTCATCACGGTGTTCAGAGGCGCATGGTCATCTGCCGTATAACACCAATCAGTTTGCATTCTTCGCTGATCGCGATGGTGGGATAGGCAGGGTTGAGCGGCTTCAGGAAATAGCGTCCGGCGTCTTCGACTAGCTTCTTGAACGTTGCCTCATTGCTTTCCGGGAGCTTGGCAATCACCAGCTTTCCAGGCGTCGGCTCGATGCCGGTGTCCACCAGAATCAACATGCCTTCCGGAATGCTCTGGCCTGCGGGTGCCGTCATCGAGTCCCCGCGCACAATCAGCCAGAAGGCTCGGCCCTTGGCTTTGTAGTCGCTCAATTCGAAGGTGTCCGAGTAACCGACCGGATAGGGCTCGACCGCCTCGTTCCAGCCACCGGCTTCGACCCAGCTGATCACCGGGTAGCGATAGAAACGCGAAGGCTGCTCCGTGGGCGCAACGTTCTGCTGTCCGGGCTCGTTCCACGGGATGGAGGTAGTAAGGATCGGCAGGCCCAGCTCGCCAAGCAATCGATTGATGACCTCGATCTTGGGCTCGCGTTTGCCGTTCAGCCAATGCCCGACCGCGCCGGGCGTGACCCCCATGCGTTCAGCCATTTCTTCCTGGCTGATCTGCTGGGTATCCATGACCTGTCTTGCGACTTCATACCATTTATTCATGCGTCGAATCATACAGGCTGTAGGGTGTTCTTCAATATACACATTGTAATGGTGTGTTGTGTATAAAAAATACAGATTGTATTGTCTGGCTTTCCTGAGGACGTCGGCCGACGTTCTCTGCACAGAAGTCAGGAGCGACACAATGATTGAAGAAGTGGAAGCGGTGATGATGCATTGGGGCGAGCAGCGCAATCGCATCGGGCTGAGCGGCGGATTGAGCAGCCCGATGGCCGGGATCATGGAGTGGGGCGCTTATATTCCCCGCAGCACGCCGGGTTCGCGCTCGCTAATCGGCAATGGCAGCGGCATGGACTATATAAGCAGCGAAGTCGAAGCTGCTGTCGCCGAGATGGCGCGCAGCCCGGCCAGGAGCCGAGGACCTGAATTGGCGCAGCTCGCCACCCTGCGTTACGTGGAGTCGTTGCCGGTGCGCGAGCAGATGCGTTTGCTGGGCATTAATGAAGGCGCCGATCGAACCTACCGCAACTGGGTCGACAAGCTTCATCAGAGCATCCTGGCTGCGCTTTCTGCGCGTAGCGCCTCTCGAAGCAACAGGAAGGAGGTCGCGCGCAGAGCCTGATTTCGTCACGGATCACGCGGTGTTTCGCACCGCTCATCCGGGTTGACTGCACAGCTGCGGTCGAACTCGGGTTGAAGTCCGGTCAAACTCGACCCACCCCGAAATTGCCCCTTCCCAGCCTTTCCGGAGGGGGGTAAAAAGGTCCCACGATATGCGATTTGCGCCTCGGAACTGCTGCTCAAGGCAGGCCGCGCAACTGTTGAAACGGGTCATTCGTGATCCGCCCCGAAGCCCGCCCTGGCGGACTACCGTCATGGATTTCCCCGGCCGCCACTGTGCGGCCTTTTTTATGCGTGGAGCAAAGATGGACCCAACCGACCTTGGACCAGGCACAGCTACCTGGCTGGGCGGCACTGGCACCATTCTGCTTGGCGGCTTTTTATGGCTGCGCAAGTTTCTTTCCAGAGACGCCGCCGACCGGGCGATGGACAACGCCGACATCGGCACCGTCCGGCGCCTCAATGAACTGCTCGACTCCGAGCGACAGATTCGCAAGGAGGCTGAAGCGCGGGCTGATCAGTTTGCCAAGGAGCGCAACGAACTCGCCGCAGCCGTTGGCCGCATGGAGGGCAAGATCGAAGCGCTGACCAGCCACATCGTGCAACTCACCGACAAGGTGACCACCCAAAGCGCCGAGATAGCCCGGCTTCGTTCCCAGCTCGGAGGTGCCAACGATGCACAGATGCGTAATTGACTTCATCGCCCGTCGCGCCTGGCGCCAGATCGAGGTCTGGGTGATCGCCGCGTTGATGATCGCAGGCTGCCTGATGCTCGGGTTTCAGGCCGGGCAATGGTCGGCCAATGCCGAACACACTCAACAGCTGGCCGAGGTGCGCAAGGCCTACGACGCGGCGCTGGGCAGACGCGATCTTCGTCTGGACCGGCTGGCCGAGAGTACGACCGAAGCCGCCGGCAAGGTTGAAAGCGCCGCCACGGTTGCCAGCGAGGCAGCGCACACGGCCAGCCGTGCTGCCGACAAGGCCAACAAGGTGCTGGACAAGGCAACTCAATAGCTCAAGGCGTTCAGCCGTCCACACCTTCCAGACTGACAGCCATTGCTGGCGCGCTGGATCGACATTTCTTACACGCGGATTCACTCATGAAGATAACCCCGATAGTTGCCCATCTGCAGGCGACCTGCCCGACCTTTGCCGGGCGAATCAGTGCAGGGATCGACTGGGCGGCTGTTGCCCTCGGCGATCAACTCGCGCATCCCTCGGCTTACGTGATTGCCACTGGCGATCTCGCCACGGCCAACGATCTGCAGAACGTCGTTCGCCAGTTCATCACCGACCGGCTGGACGTGGTGGTGGTGCTTGATGGTGGCGACAAGCGCGGACAGGAAGCCAGTGAACAACTGCATGCCATTCGCGCCGAGCTATGGCGTGCGCTGGTGGGCTGGAGCCCGGAGCGCGAGTACGACCCGATGCAGTACCAGGGTGGGGCGCTGGTGCAGATCAGCGGTGATCGCGTGACCTATCGCTTCGGCTTCGCCGCGCAGTTTCAGCTGGGTCGCAACCGCGAAAGCCAGCCCGCCGAAACCTGGCACGAAGCGTATCTGGACGGGTTGCCGGGCTTTACCGGCGCCACCTTCGATATGGACAGCATCGACCCGGCAGACCCCAACCTGAAATACCCAGGCCCGGACGGGCGTATCGAAGTGAAATTCTCAGGAGATGTAAAACCATGACCCAACGCATCACCGTTCTACCGGCCGAAGGCCGCACCGTGCCCGACCCTGAAGCAGGCGATCTGTTGCCTGCCGAAGGACGCGTCGTGACGTTCAACGCCTGGTGGCAACGCCGTCACAACGACGGCGATATCACCCTGCAAACCGAGCAATCCCCCACTCAATCCGCCGAAACGGCTTAATCAAGAGGAAGCCAAACAATGGCTATCAGCTTTAACAACATTCCATCCGATATCCGCGTGCCGCTGTTCTATGCGGAGATGGACAACTCGGCCGCCAACAGCGCGTCGGCCGGCATGCGCCGTCTGATCGTTGCTCAGGTCAACGACGATGTCACCGGCCCGGAAATCGGTTCGCTGGTGCTGGTGCCAAGCGTGGCGCTGGCGAAGAACCTTGGTGGTCAGGGCTCCATGCTCGCCGCCATGTACGAAACCTGGCGCAAGGCCGACCCGACCGGTGAAGTCTGGTGCCTGCCGCTGCTCAATACCGAGGGCTCCAAGGCCGGTGCGACGGTTACCGTGGCGGGCGCAGCGACCGAAACCGGTCTGCTGAACCTGTATGTCGGTGGCGTGCGCGTGCAAGCTACTGTGGTCAATGGCGCAACAGCGGCTCAGGCTGCCAATGCCCTGTCGGTGAAGATCAACGCCATGCCTGATCTGCCAGTCCGGTCTGTTGTAGACGCGGGCGTGCTGACCCTCTCCTGCAAATGGAGCGGCGTGAGCGGCAACGACATTCGTCTGGAATTCAACCGTCTGGGCAAGACCAATGGCGAAGCGATTCCGGCAGGTCTGACTGCCGAAGTCACTGCCATGACCGGCGGCGTCGGCACCCCTGATCAGGTTCAGGCGCTGGCTGCACTGGGGGATGAGCCTTTCGAGTTCCTGTGCCTGCCGTGGACCGACACCACCACGCTGGATGCGTGGAAAGCGGCCATGGACGACAGCACCGGTCGCTGGAGCTGGGCGCGTCAACTGTACGGTCATGTCTACAGCGCCAAGCGTGGCACGGTCGGTACGTTGGTCGCCGCAGGTCAACTGCGCAATGATCAGCACATCACCATTCAGGGTGTCGAGATGGCAGCACCGCAACCGGTCTGGCTGCAAGCAGCTGCTCTGGCGGCACGCACGGCGGTGTTCATAACTGCCGACGCCAGCCGTCCGACCCAGAGCGGCACCATGCCTGGTCTGGACCCTGCACCGGCCAGCCAGCGCTTCACGCTGACCGAGCGTGAATCGTTGCTGCGTTACGGCATTGCCACGGCGTACTACGAAGGCGGTTACGTGCGCATTCAGCGTTCGATTACCACCTATCAAAAGAACGCTTACGGCCAGGCCGACAACTCGTACCTGGACAGCGAAACCATGCACCAGTCGGCGTTCATCATTCGCCGCTTGCAGGGTGTGATCACCAGCAAGTACGGCCGCCATAAGCTGGCCAGCGATGGCACGCGTTTCGGCGCCGGTCAGCCGATCATCACGCCGAGCACCATTCGCGGTGAGCTGATCGCGCAGTACGCCCGTCTTGAAGAAGAAGGCCATGTGGAGAACGCCGAAGTGTTCGCCCAGCACCTGATCGTCGAACGCGACAGTAACGATCCGAGCCGTGTGAACGTGATGTTCCCGCCTGATTACATCAACGGCCTGCGCGTGTTCGCGCTGCTCAACCAGTTCCGCCTGCAGTACGACGAAGCGGCGTAAGTTTTCCCACCAACATCACTTTCAAACCCGCCGCGTGCGGGTTTTTTCATTCTGGAGATAAAAGAACATGGCTCAGAAAGTTGCGGGTACCTGCTACATCAAAGTGGATGGCACCCAATTGACCATCAGCGGCGGCGGTGAAGCCCCGTTGATGAACGTGAAGCGTGACACCGTCGTGCCGGGCTACTTCAAGGAGGTGGATAAAGCCGCCTGGGTGAAATTCAAGGCCGTACACACGCCAGACATGCCGCTCAAGCTGCTCACCACCGGTGTGGATATGACCATCACCTGCGAATTCAACAACGGCAAGACCTACGTCCTGTCCGGCGCCTACATGGTCGAAGATCCGAGCAGCAAGGCCGATGACGGCACCATCGACCTGAAATTCGAGGGCAGTCAGGGGAGCTGGCAATGAGCGAAATCATCGAACTGGCGAGCCCGATCGAGGCTCATGGTGAAACCGTCTCGCAACTGACGTTTCGCCGTCCCACCGCACAGGAAGCGCGCGCCATCAAGGCCCTGCCTTACCGGATCGACAAGAACGAGGACGTGTCCCTCGATCTGGACGTGGCGGCGAAATACATCGCCGTCTGCGCCGGCATTCCGCCGTCGTCCGTCAACCAGATGGATCTGTGTGACATCAACACGTTGAGCTGGAAGGTCGCGAGTTTTTTCATGGCAGCGGCATCAGCAACCTTGAAGGCCTGATAGCCGTCGTTTACGACCTCGCGTACTTCTGGAAGACCGACCCCGAATTGATGATGTCCAGGGAGCTGGACATCATCACCGAGTCGATCTTGCAGGCGCAACGCATCAACCAGATCCTGCAGGGGGAGTGATGGCAGACACTATAAAAACGCTGATCACCGGCGTCGATCAACTGTCTCCAACGCTGGAGACGATCAACAAGAACGTCAAAGGATTCCAGCAAGGGCTTGAGGACTCCGGGCTGGGAAAAGTCCCGCTTGAAAACATGATCAGCGAAAGCACCCTGGCGCAGCCGCTGATCGATGCGGTCAAGGCCGCGATGGGTTTCGAGACAAGCATGGCCGGTGTCAAACGGTCGGTGACGTTTGATACCCCGCAGCAATTCCAGGCGATGAGCCGTGACATTCTTGACCTGAGTGAACGGCTTCCGGAAAGCGCCAGTGGTCTTGCGGCGATTGTCACTGAAGGCGCCAAGGCCAATGTGCCACGCGCCGAGCTGACCGGGTTTGCCACCGATGCCGTGAAAATGGGCATCGCGTTCGACCAGACCGCCGCTCAGTCTGGCGAGATGATGGGCAAGTGGCGCTCTTCTTTCGAGATGACTCAGCCGCAGGTTGCGGCGCTGTCCGAGAAGATCAACGTGCTGGGCGGCAACAATCTGGAGAAGCAGATTGCGACCATGGTCACCGCAATGGGCCCGCTCGGACCTGTGGCGGGTCGGGCGTCGGGCGAGATTGCCGCCATGGGCGCCACGCTGGCCGGGGTGGATGTTCCGACCGATGTGGCCGCCAAGGGCATCAAGAGTTTCATGCAGTCGATTACCGAGGGCGGCGCAGCCAAGGCCGGGGCTTTCGAGGCCCTGCAGCTGGACATCAACCAGTTGACCCAAGGCATGCAGCAGGACCCGTCCGGGACCATCGAAAAGGTGCTGAAGGCCATCTCGACGGTCGATCCGGGCACACAGTCGGCGGTCATCACGCAACTGTTTGGCGAAGAGTCGCTGGGCGCTATCACGCCGCTGCTGAAGAACCTGGATGTGCTGCGCTCCAACCTGGCGAAAGTCGGGGAAGGGGTGCAGTCGGCAGGGACCATCGAACAGGAGTTCCAGGCCAACTCGGAGACGACTGCGGTCGCTCTCAAAGAGATGGAGAATCGGGTTGATCGCCTGAGCATCAATATCGGCAGCATGTTTCTGCCTGCGATGAATGAAGCAATGGCCGTGATCGGGCCGATGATTTCTCAGGTCGCAGCACTGGCCGCCGAACACCCGGGCGTCATCAAGGGTGTGGTGGGTGCTGCGATTGCCTTTGGCGTGCTGCAGGTGGCCGTCATCGCGGCGACCAGCGCCAGCAGAGTGCTGAGCGCGGTCCTCGGTATGTCTCCGGTGGGCATTGTCGTGCGGGCGCTGGCGCTGGCCGCAGGCCTGCTGATCGCCAACTGGTCGACCGTCGCCCCTTATTTCCAGGCGGTATGGGCTGCGATCCGTGAACCCGTCATGGCGCTTTGGGATGTGTTCAAGATGGTCTTCGGCTGGACGGCGATCGGTCTGGTCGTCTCGAACTGGCAACCGTTATCCGCGTTTTTCGGTGGGCTTTGGGACGGCATCAAGACGCTGGCTGCGTCGGCGTTCGACGTGATGAAGACGTTGTTCAGCTGGTCGCCGATCGGACTGATCATCTCGAACTGGCAGCCGTTGTCGGCGTTTTTCAGCGCGCTTTGGGGCGTCATCCAGGCCTTGGCTTCGCCGGTGATTGGTTATTTTCAATCAATGTTCGACTGGTCGCCAATGGACATGGTTTCGGCCGCCTGGCAACCCGTGAGTGGTTTCTTCACAGGTATCTGGGAAGGCATCAAGGCCGAGACCGCGCCGCTCATGGACGCGCTGACGGGGCTGTTCAACTGGTCGCCGATGGATTCGATCAACGAGAAGTGGGCGCCGATCAAAACCTTCTTCTCGGGTCTGTTCACGGACATCAAGCCGTTTATTGACCCGATCCTGAGCTGGTTCGGTATGGGCTCCGATGACAAGTCTCTGCTGCAAAAAACCACTCAAAAGCTCAACGAGTTCGCTGAAGAACGGCGTGTGGATAACGCAGGTCCCGGTGGTGGCAAAGGAGCTTTTCTGGCAGCCGACGCTGTGCAGGTCAGCCAGTTGAAACAGCAGCAGATCAATCAGGCAATGGGCATTCCGGCAACCAGCCAGTTGCTGAGTGCGCCTAACCTGCCGGCTCCCGGCAGCCTGTTGCTGCAACAGGGCGCAGGCGCAGGTTCGCGACTTGAAGGCGAGCTCAATATCCGCTTTGAAAATGCGCCGCCTGGCATGCGCACCGAACAGATGCAGACCAATCAACCGGGTTTGACGATATCGCCAAGCGTTGGTTATCGAACCCTCGGCGCAGGAGCCGCATCATGAGTACATGGCGTGACAGCCTGTTGCCCGCGTCTTTTCGGGGTGTCGGCTTTTTCATCAGCAGCGCCGTTGTTCCGATAGGGCGCAAAGGCCAACTGCATGAGTTTCCGCAGCGCGACGAACCTTACTTCGAGTCGCTGGGCAAGCAATCGCAAGTCCATACGGTAACGGCGTTCATTGTCGGGCCGGACTGTTTTGAACAAAGAGACAAGCTGCTTCAGGCGCTGGAAGCGTCGGGCGCCGGTGAGTTGGTGCATCCCTGGCTGGGACGGATGCAGGTGCAGGTTGGCGAATGCGACATGACGCACAGCCTTGGCGAAGGCGGAATCGTGCGTCTGAACCTGAAGTTCTACCCGGATCAGCCGCTGAAGTTTCCGACGTCGACGCTCAACACGGGACGCCAGCTCATGCAGGCGTCGGACGGACTGCTGGGTTCTGCGCTCAGGCGCTACCGGGCGGTCATGGCGACGGTGGATGCGGTGCGCATCAACATTCAGGCGCTGCGCAGCACGTTGTCTGGAGTCTTTGCCACGATTCAGCGGCAGTTCTCCTCGTTCATGACGGTCTATTCGGATGCCACCGCACTGGTGCATTCGCTGGTCAACGCGCCTTACACCGTGAGCACGATGTTTTCCACGTTCTTTGCCAGCTTCGAGGGTGACAGCCGCCGGAGCAGCAGGGAGCGCGGCAGTAGCAACGTCGGCGGCGGCGACGCTGGATCGGGTAATGGCGGCACGGGCAATGGGTCCGGCAGCTCTGGCGGTAGCAACGCGGGTGGTGGTTCCGGCAGTTCTGGTGGTAGCTCCGTTAGTGCGGGCAGTGTCGTCTCGGTCTCCCGAAATGCTTCGGGTGTCGAGGCGGTGCCGTATCGCTCGATCATCTCCGACGCGACTCAGCAGGCGCAGGCGGTCTCCAGCATCAATCAGGTCAATCAGGGCGGTGGTCTCGATACCGGGGTGACTGCTCAGGCCACGGCGGATCTGGTGCAGGACGCGCTGCTCGTCAAGGTGGCGAGGGTTGTGGCCAGCATGCCGGTGGCGGTCAGCACGACACCGATTCTGGTCGTTCCTTCTCTGGATCAGCAACGGGTTCAGCCGCTGCAACGTGCCGATGTGCCGGTGGCCGACGACGTGATCGAACTGCGCGACACGCTCAGCGCGGCGATCTGGGACGCCTCATTGAAAGCCGATCCGGAGCATTACCTGGCGCTCAATACGCTGCGTCATGCATTGATCAGTCACCTCAATGCGGTGGCTGCTTCCGGTGTACGCCTTCAGGACATGAAGGTTTCCGAACCTTTACCGGCACTGGTGCTGGCGTACCGTCGTTTCGGCGACGCAAGTCGCTCGCACGAAGTGATTCAGCGCAACCGTATTCCCCATCCAGGCTTCGTGCCGCCCGGCACGCTCAAGATCGCTCAGGAGTAACCCATGATCGACCCCAATGTTGTCACCTTGACGGTGGATGACAAGGATTACGCTGGCTGGAAAACCGTGGAAATCTCCGCAGGCATCGAGCGTCAGGCGCGCAGCTTCGACATCAGCCTGACGTGGCAATGGCCTGGAACGGATATGGTCAGACCTGTCCGGGCAGGTGCTCGGTGTGCGGTCAGTATCGGCGGCGAGCTGATCCTGACAGGCCGGGTGTTCGCCACACCTGTGAGCTATGACGACAAGCAGATCACCTTGAAGATCTCCGGGCGCTCCCTGACGGCCGATTTGATTGATTGTTCTGCGATCAACAAACCTGGTGAGTGGAACGACGTATCGGCGCTGACCATCGTCAGGGAGCTGGCCGCGCCCTACAACGTGAAGGTGCTCAGCGAGATACCGGAAACTTCGAGGAAATCGAAACACACCATCGAGCCCGGTGAGACCGTGTTCAAGTCCATCGACCGACTGCTGACGGTGTTTCGGATATTTTCCACCGATGACGAATACGGCAATGTCGTGCTCGCCAGGCCCGGCAGCATGGGCAATGCAGTGGACGCGCTGGAGTTGGGCAGGAACGTACTGTCAGCCGTTGCACCGCTGGATTTTTCCGGACTCTTTTCCGAGTACCAGGTCATTGGCCAGCAGGCAGGCAATGACAAGACATTCGGTAAGGCGGCGTCCGAGGTATCGGCCTCGGTCACTGACAGCAGCGTGACGCCTGCGCGTGTGCTGGTCATCCATGAAGAATCGCCGATCACACCGGCACTGGCGTTGAGCCGTGCCAAATGGGAACGCGGTCACCGCCAGGGCAAGACGCGGCTCACGACCTACAAGGTGCAGGGCTGGCGGCAGGCCAACGGCGCGCTGTGGCGCCATAACACCCTGGTCCGGGTCGTTGATTCGATCCTCGATCTGGATCAGGAAATGCTGATTTCAGCCATTACCTATTCGCTCAGCGATAAGGGCACCACCACCACGCTGGTGGTGGGGCCGATAGAGGGGTTCGAAGCCGAGCCCGGCGATCCTGAAAAGCGCAGCAAGGTGCCGGTCAACAAGGACGCCTACAGCTACGCGCAACCCAATGACGAAGGAACACTTGCATGAGTCTATTCAATCGCATGCTGGTGCGCGGCACGGTCGTGCTCGCAAGGGCCAGCAGCAAAATGCAGGCGCTGCAAATGCGTCTGACGGCAGGGGAGGTCAGGGGCGATATGGAGCATTTCGAACCCTATGGCTTCACCAGCAACCCGCTGGCCGGCGCCGAAGGCATCGCTGCCTTCATCGGCGGCGACCGCTCCCATGGGCTGCTGCTGGTCGTCGCCGACCGCCGCTATCGCCTTCAGGGACTGGAGTCGGGCGAGGTGGCGATCTACACCGATGAAGGTGACAAGGTGCACTTCAAGCGCGGCAAGGTCATCGACATCGAAACCAACACCTTGAACATCAAGGCGGCGACGGCGGTGAACTTCGATACGCCGCAAATTACCCAGACCGGAAAGATCGTTTCCCAGGGCGACCAGGTTGCCGGCGGCATCAGCCAGATCACTCATCTGCACGGCAGCGTGCGCTCCGGTCCCGACCAGAGCGGGCCGCCTGTTGGAGGTGGCTGATGATTATCGAAAGCTCCTTGCAGGCTTCGCTGCTGCGCTCGGTGATCATCAGCCTGTTCACCTGGCGCCGCGCCGAAGCGGACGATCCATTCGACGATGCCGAGCGCTTTGGCTGGTGGGGCGACACCTACCCGGCCGTTGCCAATGACCGGATCGGCTCCAGGCTCTGGCTGCTGCGCAGGGTCAAGCTCACCGCTCAGACGCAGCGCGACGCCGAGTTCTATGCCCGCGAAGCGTTGAGCTGGCTGATCGACGACGGTCACGTCCAGCGCATCAACATCTTCACCGAACAGGTTCAGAGCAATCGCTTGAACCTGGGCGTCGAGCTGGTCGTCCCGGACGGTCAGGTCGTGCGCTTCAACCCTTCAGAACAGTGGCAGGTGATTTATGCCGTTTGAAACCCCCACGTTACCCGCACTCGTCAACCGCACACAGGTTGATCTGGCGGGCGACGCGCTTCGTCAGTCCGATGCCCGCGTCCTGTCCCGCGCCCACAGTGGCGCGGCCTATGGGCTGTACGGCTATCAGGACTGGATCGCGGACCAGATTCTGCCGGACACCGCCGATGAAGAAACCCTTGAGCGCCAGGCCATCCTGCGCCTCAGGCAACCGCGCAAACCTGCGCACCCTGCCAGCGGCTCGGTCCGTTTCGTGGCTGCTGCGGGTGCGGTGCTGGATGTCGACACGATCCTGCAGTTCAGCGATGGGCGTTTCTATCGCGTAACCCAGGGCGTTACCACAGTGGCAGGCAACAACACGACCACTGTCGAGGCGGTGGACGCGGGTGCCTTGGGTAATGCGGATGCCGGGCAGGTCATGACCGTCGTGCAGCCTGTTGAAGGCATCGACAGCAGCTTTACCGTGATCGCCGACGGCCTGACCGGCGGCATCGCCCGGGAAAGCACCGAGTCGCTACGCGCTCGTGTCGTGCGTTCTTATCGGGTCATCCCGCACGGCGGCAACCAGGACGACTACGTCACCTGGGCGCTGGACGTGCCGGGCGTGACACGAGCCTGGTGTGTACGTCGTTATATGGGGCCGGGCACCGTCGCCGTGTTTTTCATGCGCGACGATGACGCGACGCCGACGCCCGATGCCGAACAACTGGCCCAGGTGGCGGCTTACATCGAGCCGCTGCGCCCGGTCACGGCCGAGCTGTACGTGCTGGCGCCGGTGCAGAAACCGGTGACCTACACCATCAGCCTGACGCCGGACGCCACGGCGGTGCGCGCCGCTGTGCAGGCGCAACTGGCGGACCTGCATAACCGCGAGGCGGGCCTGGGTGAAACCCTGTTGCTGACGCACATTGCCGAGGCCATCAGCCGGGCGACCGGAGAAACCGACCACGTGTTGATCTCACCGACGGCCAACGTCACGGCAGCTGCCAATCAGTTACTCACCTTCGGGGGGATTCTATGGTCGTCATAAGAACCGCCGAGCATTACGCCGAACAGCTGCAGGCCTTGTTGCCACCCGGACCTGCCTGGGACCCGGAGCGCGTGCCCGAGGTGCAGCAACTGATCGCCGGTCTGTCCCATGAGTTCGCTCGCATCGACGGCCGCGCCTTCGACCTGCTCAACGAGATGGACCCGGCCACCGTCAGTGAACTGGTTCCGGATTGGGAGCGGGTCATGAACCTGCCCGACCCCTGCCTTGGCCTCAAGCCACTGTTCGAAGACCGACGCCTGTCGGTACGTCAGCGGCTGGTAGCCGTAGGAGGGCAGAACGCGGCGTTCTACGTCGGCATTGCCGTCAGCCAGGGCTATCCAGATGCCTCCGTCACCGAATTCAGAACGCCCCGAATGGGGCGTTCTCGTTTTGGGCAGGCGCATTTCGGGACCTGGAACGCGCAATTCATGTGGACCCTGAACACCGGCGGGCGCCAGCGGCTGGGTCGGCGCTTTGGTGCCAGTTACTGGGGAGAGCGTTTCGGTGTCAATCCCGGAACCGCAATCGAATGCCTGATCCGTCGAGCAGCACCGGCGCACGGCATCGAATTCGTTAATTTCAACTGAGGAACAACCTATGGATTATCCCAAGAGTGTGCCAGGCGTAGGCCTGGTCAGCGGCAAGTTTGTAGATGAAAACCCGGCGACCGGCACCCCCGGCTCGCTGATTCCGGCGCAGTGGGGCAACTCGGTGACGCAGGAGATTCTGAACGTGATTCTGGGGGCCGGTCTGGTGCCCAGCGAAGCGGATGTCACGCAACTGCACAGGGCCATCCTAGGCCTCGCCGCCTCGGACTACAAAAAGTCCGTGCGCTGCGCCACGACCATGGCGATCGGCTTGAGCGGCTTGCAGACCATCGACGACGTCACGCTGGTGGCAGGCGACCGGGTACTGGTCAAGAACCAGGACAACCCTGCGCAGAACTGGATCTATTTGGCAGCAGCAGACGCCTGGACCCGTGCGCAGGACGCCAATGAAAGCACCGAGTGCACCCCCGGTCACCTTGTGCCGGTGCAGGCAGGGACTAAAAACGGCGGTACGGTCTGGCAGTTGACCAACACGACGGCGCCGGTTCTGGGCACCACAGGCTTGGTCTTCGAGCGAGCGCTGGGGCGAAGTGGCGTGGCGGCGGGTAGTTATAGCCGGGTGAAGGTCAATCGGTATGGGCAGGTGGAAGAGGGGAGTAACCCTACGACGCTTGCCGGGTATGGTGTTACGGATGCTTTCACAAAGGCCGAGGTCGATCTGCGTGATGCTGCAAGACCTCTCCGTGATTCGATTACCCATGTGGGTATGGCCAATAATCAACCCGATGCCCCTTACATGCGGCGCGAGTCGGATAATGGTGTTTATTACTTGCAGTCGAGACTGGGTTTTACCCCGGTTCAGCAGGGTGGCGGAGTAGGCCAGCAAGGCAACCTGATCAAAATTGGCTGGTCCGGATCGAGCCTCAAAGCCACAGTCGATGCGGCTGACTTGGGCAACCTCTGGTATTCCAGCAATTTCGATCCGGCTACCAAAGCCAACTACGCTGACGTTTACGCTAAAAGCGAAGTTGATACGCGAGTCGGTAGCCGAGCATTAGCTGACAGCATCACTTATGTAGGGTTGGGCAGCGGCCAGATTACACAGCCCTATATGCGTCGAGCTGCTGACTCAAGTATCTGCTGGCTTCAGAGCAAACTGGATTTTCCCCCTGTTCAGCAGGGCACTGGCGTCGGTCAGAACGCCAACCTCGTAAAAATTGGTTGGTCAGACAATGGGCTCAAAGCCACGGTCGATTTCACCGACTTGGGAAGTCTCTGGAATGCGGCCAACTTCGACCCGAACAGCAAGGCCAACTGGGGCAAGACGCTTG
>Ga0308164_10002629_pt1 | contig 17497 bp, 18 predicted proteins | sample PhyTR2_FD_201031 | JGI IMG/M metagenome (GOLD analysis project Ga0308164, IMG submission 201031) | Phyllosphere microbial communities from UC Gill Tract Community Farm, Albany, California, United States - DLSLT.R2 | ecosystem: Host-associated > Plants > Phyllosphere > Unclassified | place: USA... | reverse complement strand
CCTCCCTTGGCAGCTTCCGGCACAGACGAGGCTACGGAGGGCGTGCAGCAGGACGCGGCAGCTTCGCGCTCGACCGCAGCCGGTTTGCCGTCGTGCTTGTCCGAGCAGCCGCAGCCCCCGGTAGAACGGGTATGGGAATGAGGGTCGTTCATAGAGAAACTCCTTCGACCCGAGGGCATGTAGGGTCTGACACCGTGTCAGGGTCAAGACCCCCCATTCCGCGACGTACGGTATCTAATACTTTTACGTCGCCGAGCCCGATTGCCCTCGTCTCGATTTCACATTGCCGACGCTGGCGGCTCGAGGGTTCCGAGCCAGGCGACCAGCGCTAGGATCGTGATGGCGCAGGCCGCCTCGACCGCGAGGCTGCGTCGCAGCGTGCCGAGCGCGGCCCGATAATCAGCCGCAGCGATCGATCGCTCGAATGCCGGCGTCAGGCGGAAGCGATTAAGCGACGCCAGCCCCAGCATCACGCCAAAGAGCGCGAGCTTGGCGAGAAGGAGCTGTCCGTAGCGGGTGCTCGGAAGGTTCAGCAGATTGCCGGCGCCGACCAGCAGCCAGCCATTCACCAGGCCCGTCACGACGATCGTGCCGACCACGATCGTACCCACCATGCCGAAGCCGTGCAGCGCGCGATGGCTCAGTCTGAGATGGGTAGCGTCGACCCGACTTGGCGCGCGCGCGACGAGCAGCGTCAGCCCAAGCAGCGCACCGACCCAGGCTCCGGCTGCCAACAGGTGGAGAATATCGGCCACTAGATGCACCCAACCCGTCGCGTTCTCGTCCATTGCCCCATGACCCGTCCACGCGAGTGTCGCGAGCGCGATTCCCGCCGCGAGCGCAACCGTGCCGAGTGGAGCGGCACGTCCAGCCGCGATCAGCGCGATGATTGAGGCCACCACCAGCGCGACCATGCGTGTCTCCCACGCCGCGCCGGTCGCGGACCCGGTGAGCAGCATCCCGATCGCCTCGCGATCGATCGGCCAAGGCGGCGCGCCGGCCATGGCCGCGGCAAGCAGCGCGAGGGCGATGGCAGAAAGCAGCAGGCCGAGCAGGCCGCTTCCGACCAGCCAGGGGCGCAAGGTGATCGCGTCCGTCCGCTCACCGGCCTTGAGACCATAGAGGCTGAAAGCCGAAAGGCCGAACAGCCCGCTCAACGTCACATAGAGCGCGAAGCGGACCGCGATCAGCGGCCAGTCGGCTTCCACCTTACTTCACCGCGAAAGCGAAGTTGCCGGCGACCCGGTGCGTGTCGGTCGAAACCACGTGCCAAGCAACGCTGTACCGGCCAGCGCCGAGCGGCGACTTGGGCGTGACGACGAGAGTGCGGCCGTCACCGGCTACTCCGACTGCAGCTGCTACCTTCATCGGTTCGTGCGCGCCGCCGCCATGCCCGGTCATCATCAGATCCGCGCCCGAAAATTTCGGCATCAGCTTCTCACTGAAGCGCAGCTCCACCCGGGCGGGCTTGGCGACGGTCGCGTTCGGTCCCGGAGATGCGGACACCAGCTTGGGGTGGGCGTAGGCTGTGCTGGCGAACCCAAGAAGGGCAAGGGCGGCAGGAAGGGCAATGCGACGCATAAGGTTACTCCGATGGAGAGCTTGTGTCCTTTCTACGCGGCGCGAGCGCCCACCCCTCACGCTTCCATGAGGGATGATGGGCATCGCTGCGTAAGGGAGGTAGAGAGGCAGAGTGGACAGCATGGACGATCTGGACAGAGCACTGGCGAGGCTGGCGGGCGCGCCCGTTCCGCTTGCCTTGGATGACATCGACAGTCGGGTGCTGGCGCGCATCGGCGCGCAGCCGGCTGTCGCGCGGCGGGCCGGGCTCGGCATCAGCGTGATGACGGTGGTTGCGCTGGGGATCGGGATGGCCGGTGCGGAGCTGCCGGCGACCGCCAGCTCCGTCGCCTCGCTTGCGCCACTTGGAGGAGCCTCGCCGCTCGCGCCTTCCGCGTTGCTGATCGGCGAACCATGACATCGACCACTCGCGTTGTCCTGTGCGTCGTGCTTGCCTTCTTGGCGGCGATCGGAGGCGTATTCGTCGGACGTGCGTTGTTGCCCCATCCCAAGCAGCCCGGTGCGGCGCTGCACGAGGTGCTGCATCACAAGCTTGCCTTGAATGACGATCAGCAGGCGAAGTTGAAGGTTCTGGAAGACAGGTTCGCGGTGCAGCGCCGTGCCCTCGAACTGGAATTGCGCGCCACCAATGCTCGGCTCGCCGAGGCGATCGAGTCTGAGCACGGCAACGGTCCCCGCGTCGCCGCTGCGGTCGACCAGAGCCACGCCGCGATGGGCGAGCTCCAGAAGGCGACGCTCGCGCACATTTTCGCGATGCGGCAGCTCCTGCGTGCCGATCAGACTCCTCAATTCGACGCCGCAGTGGTGAAGGCGCTCACCGACGGCCAGGGGTGAGTCTCGACTGGACTTCGCTGACCGATGGCGAGCTGGCGACACTGAGCATCGCCGGTCGACAAGCAGCTTTTGCCGAAATCATGCGGCGCTATCGCCAACCGGTCTTCCGGCTCGCCCGCGCCTGCACTGGCGAGCCGGACGAGGCACTCGATCTAGTGCAGGAGACGTTCGTCGCGGCTCACCAGGCCCTGTCGCGCTACGATGCGCAGCGGTCGATGAAAGCATGGCTGTCGACGATCGCGATCAACAAGTGCCGCGATTGGGGGAGAAAGCGGACCGTCCGCCGTTTCTTCTCCTTCGCTATCTCCGAGGATGGTCAGGCTGACGCGGTAATTGATGACGGTCCCGCAACAGATACCACCGTGGCCGATCGGCAGGAACTGGACCGGGTAACGCGCGCGATCGCGACCCTGCCAATGAACCTCAAGGAGGTGCTCGTGCTTCGGACGATCGAGGGCTTGAGCCAGGCCGAGACGGCAGAGGTGCTGGGCGTCAGCCAGAAAGCGATCGAGACCCGCCTGTATCGCGCTCGCGCTCGCCTGATCGAAAAGTTGAACGTGGCTCAAGGGGTAAGCTCCCGGCTCGCGTAGAAGAATAAGACGGGCCGGTAGCGGTCCAACCCCAAGGAGCCACCATGTCGCGCGTTCTCGACCGCCGCCAGTTACTGCGCGGTGCCACTCTTGCCGGAGGAGGCGTCGCCCTGTCGGCGTACATGCCGGCTTGGGCGCAGCCCGTTTCCGCGGGCATCGTGAAGCCCCTGCCGACCGTGTCCGGCGAAGACATCCGGCTGCGCGTCGCGCATCAGATGATGACGATCGACGGGCAGCAGAGCCACGCCATCGGCATCAACGGCACCGTCCCCGCCCCGCTGATCCGCCTGCGCGAAGGCCAGACCGTGCGCCTGCATGTCGAGAACGGTCTCGACGAGCAGACCTCGTTGCATTGGCACGGCCTGATTGTGCCGTTCCATATGGACGGCGTGCCCGGCGTTGCCTTTCCCGGCATCGAAAAGCGTACGACCTTCACCTACGAGTTCCCGATCGTGCAGGCCGGCACCTATTGGTATCACAGCCATTCCGGGTTGCAGGAGCAGATGGGGCTTTACGGCCCGATCGTGATCGATCCCAAGGGCGCGGATCCGATCCAGTCGGATCGCGAGCACGTCATTGTGCTGTCCGACCACAGTCAGCTTCACCCGCACCGCATTTTCATGAAGCTCAAGAAGCAGTCGGGCTATTTCAACCGGCAGCAGCAGACGCTCGCCGGCTTGCTCAAGGGCGAGGATCAGCCGCTCAAGGATCGCCTCGACTGGGGTAAGATGCGAATGGACCCGACCGATGTCGCCGACGTGACCGGCTCGACCTATACCTACCTCGTCAATGGCCATGGGCCAGGGGACAATTGGACCGGGCTGTTCCGGCCCAACGAGCGGGTACGCCTGCGCGTCATCAACGCCTCTGCCATGACTACCTTCAATGTCCGGATTCCGGGTCTGAAGCTCACGATCGTTCAAGCCGACGGCATGAACGTGCGCCCCGTCGAGATCGACGAGTTCCAGATCGGCGTTGCCGAGACCTACGACGTGATCGTCACCCCGACCGACGAGCGCGCCTACACGCTGGTGGGCGAGAGCGTCGATCGCTCCGGGATGGCGCGCGCGACCCTGGCCCCGCGTGAAGGCATGGCCGCCGAGGTGCCTCCACTCCGCAAGCGGCCCGTCGCCACTATGAAGGACATGGGGATGGACATGAACATGGACATGTCGGGTGGCGGATCGATGCAGGGCATGGATCATAGCGCCATGCCTGGGATGGATCATGGATCCATGCCGTCTGCCGGCACGGCCGCTCCCGCGACGGATCACGCGCAGATGGGCCACGGCGCTGCCGGTGCCGGTGTGGGCGCCATGGTAGGTATGGATCACGGCACCCAAGCCGGGGCTGCGATGCCAGGCATGGCCGGTGCGCCAAGCGCGCACGACGGCATGGCGATGGGCGGAATGGCCGGCATGGACATGAATATGCGCGACTTCTCCAAAGCCCCCGGCGTGAAGAAGGGGCCGGGCGTCCAGACCATTGCACCGATGCCGATGGATCGTACCGGCGACCCCGGGCAGGGCCTGGAGAATGTCGGGCATCGCGTGCTCACCTACCGCGATCTGGTGGCGGTCGATCGTAACCCCGATCTACGCGCGCCGTCGCGCGAGGTGCAGATCCACCTGACAGGCAACATGGAGCGCTACATGTGGGCGCTTGACGGCGAGAAGCTGTCCGAGGTGAAAGCACCGATACCGTTCCTTGCCGGCGAGCGCGTCCGCGTCACGCTGGTCAACGATACGATGATGGGCCACCCCATTCACCTCCACGGCCACTTCTTCGAGCTGGTCACGGGCCACGGTGCGTACAGCCCGAGGAAGCACACCGTCATGGTGCAGCCCGGGGGCAAGGTAAGCTGGGACGTAACCGCCAACGAGGGCGATTGGGCGTTTCACTGCCACATGCTCTACCACATGCACGCGGGCATGATGCAGGTCGTCCAGGTCCGTTCCGCAAAGGGAGAAGCCGCATGAAAGCGCTCCTCCTCGCCGGAATCGGCGCGTTAATCGTTGCTTCGCCTGTGGCAGCCCAGACGATGGACCATTCGATGATGCCGGGCATGAGCATGCCCGGGATGAAGATGCCGGCGAAGAAGCCTGCTGCCAAATCCAAGCCCGCTACCAGGAAGGCCCCTCCCAAGAAGGCTTCGTCTCGCAAGGCCCCCACAAAGCGCCCGGTTGCTCCTGCTGCCGACCCCCATGGAGACCATGCCATGCAGGGCATGGACATGGGCGGTGCGAAGCCGGCCGACCCGCATGCGGGCCATGACATGTCGGGCATGCAGGGCATGACCATGAGCCCTACCCCGGCTTCAACCGGGGGCGAGCACGCCGGGCATGACATGTCGGCGATGCCCGGCATGGAGATGGCTCCTGGCCAGTCCATGCAGCACGACATGGCATCGATGCCGGGGATGGCGGCACCTGTCGGCACGGATCTGAAACCGGGCAATGCTCCCGCGCCTGCTCCTGCCCCGGGGCTCGCCGCTTCCCGCTACTATGGCGAAGCGGCGATGAGCGAGGCCGACCGCGACCTGCACCGCGAGCATGGCGGGATGACCTACTATCAGGTGCTCTTCAATCTCGCCGAGTATCAGGCGCGTAAGGGCGGTGACGGTTATCGCTGGGATGGCGAAGCTTGGATCGGGGGAGATATCAATCGGCTTACCCTTAAGAGCGAGGGCGAGGGCACGTTCGGCAAACCGCTCGAAGCGGCGGAGGTACAGGCACTCTATAGCCGCGCGCTCGACCCCTACTGGAATCTCCAGGCGGGCGTCCGCTACGACTTCAAGCCGAACCCGTCGCGCACCTACGCCACGGTCGGGATCGAGGGCCTTGCCCCCTACTGGTTCGATGTCGAGGGCGCGTTTTTCCTGTCCGACAAGGGCGACGTGCTCGGCCGAGCCGAGGCTTGGTACGACGAACGAGTGACACAGTTCTTCGTGCTCCAACCCCGCATTGAAGCCAATTTCGCGGCTCAGGACGTGCGGCGCGACGGGATCGGCTCGGGGCTCACCGACCTCGAGCTTGGGTTGCGCCTGCGGTACGAAAAATCCCGCGAGTTCGCGCCCTACATCGGCGTGTCATGGGAGCGGCAGTTTGGTGATACCGCGCGCTTCACAAGGGCTCGGGGCGATGACACCGGCGGGTTCAGCTTTGTCGCTGGCGTGAGGACCTGGTTCTGAAGAGCGGTAGGCTTCGGTTCCATATCGGCGCCAGCAAGCTTCATCGTTGGCTGGCGCTGATTATTGGCGTGCAGTTGCTGCTCTGGTTTTCCAGCGGCTTGTTGATGAGCATCCTGCCGATCGAGCGGGTTCGGGGCGAGCACCTCGTTGCCCGCGAAAGCGGTGAGACGCTGGCACCGGCTCAGCAGCTCGTTTCCCCCGCGGCCGTTCTGCGCGCTGCGCCGGGTCCTGTGCGCGAGCTGCGCTATACCAGCTTGCTCGGCCGCCCCGTTGCCGAGCTGACGATGGCGGACGGCACGGTGCGCATGCACGACGCCCGGAGCGGAAGCCCGATGGCGCGCATCGATGCCCTGCTTGCCGTGAAGGTCGCGTTGGCAGCGTACCGGGGCGCCGGCGCGCCTGCCCGGTCCGCAACGCTGGTACAAACGGCAAGCACCGAGTTTCGAGGCAAGCTGCCGGTGTGGCGCGTGCAGTTTAAGGATGCCGAGACGACCCGGGTTTTCGTCTCGCCGGCAAACGGCAAGATCGTCGGTGTCCGGACCGGCACGTGGCGGCTCTACGACTTTTTCTGGGGCCTTCACATCATGGATTGGAAGAACCACGAGGACTTCAACACGCCATGGATGGTGGCATTCGCAGCCGGCGGGTTGATCCTCGCCGTGGCGGGTGTGGTGCTCCTCTACATGCGCTGGCCCCGCCGCAGGCGGAGAAAAGTTGAGGGGTAAGCGAGGCTGGCGCGTAGCTCCCTTGTAGGGCGGGGGTTCCTAGGGAGCAGTACTCATGAAGACTATCACCACGATCGGCATACTCGCCGCAGCGCTCGCCGCCAGCCCCGTTGTCGCGCAGCAGGGCGGCATGGCGGGAATGGACCATAGCCAAATGCAGGGCATGGATCATTCCAAGATGATGCAGCCGACTCCGGCTAACCCTTACGGGCCGGACATGATGAAGATGGACGAGAAGATGATGTCGGCGATGGGCGCCGATGCCGGCGAGACGTGGGTCCGCAAGATGATCGAGCACCATCGCGGCGCCGTGACGATGTCGCAGACCGTGCTTCGTCACAGTCAGAATGCCGAGATCCGGCGCGAGGCGCAGAAGACGATCGACAGCCAAAACCGCGAGATCGCGACGCTCAATGCTATGCTGCGCAAGATGGGCAAGCGTCCCCAGTAAGGCCGTTGCCCAAGTCCCCGCCCTCACGGGCGGGGCTTACCCGAGGAGTTGAGCGATGAAGTTGTCGATCCGAAGCGCGCTCGTCGCCGCAGCCATGATGATGCCGGCTGCCGCGTTGGCGGCGAACGGCATTGCTATGCACCGCGATCCCGGATGCGGCTGTTGTGAGAAATGGGCGGCGCAGGTGCGCCAGCAGTTCGGCCGCAACGTCCAGATTATCGACGATGCGCACCGCGATGTGCTCCAGCGCAAGATAGGCGTGCCTGCGGATCTCGGCTCCTGCCATACCGCGATCATCGACGGCATGGCTTTCGAGGGACATGTCCCGATCGCTGACATGAAGCGAGCGCTTGCGCAGCATCCCAAGGGCGTACGCGGCCTAGCCGTGGCTGGAATGCCGATGGGTTCACCCGGCATGGAAGTGCCGGGCATGAAAGCTCAGCCGTATGACGTGATCGCGTTCGGTCCTGGGGGCCGGCGTGTGTTTGCTCATCATGGTGGATAGTCGTTGACACCCGCACGTCCACGCCCGACCGTATCGGCGTGAAAGGTCATCTTTCCCTCCTTCTCCTCTTGGGAGCGTTGCTTGGCCTGTTCGGTCAGCAGGCTGCCTATGCCGGGGGACCGGCGCTTGCGCCGAAGATGGAAGCGAGCCACGCCATGCCGTCTGGCATGGACTGCGCCGGGATGGAGGGAATGCCGAAGGCCGTGCACGAGCAGCCCTGCAAAGGGCTTACGCTCGCATGCATCGCTCAGATGGGATGTATGATCCCCATGACCATCCAGGACCGTCTTCCTTTGACGGCACCACGCGTTCCCCTGCCTCCCGTTGCCTTCCGCGCCGTGGATGCACCCTTGGCCGGGCGCGACCTAATGCCGGAACTTCAACCGCCCACCGTCTGAACTGACCCGATCGCGGTCTTGCATCCGCGTTCCCGTAAGGGGGCGTGGGCGAGAGCGCGTGATCGTATCACTCCCTCCAGACGGACTTAGCCATGCGCGCATCCCTGATGCTGGCCGTGGCGGCGCTTTCGACGAGTGCCGCGCACGCAGAATCTCTTACTTATGACCAAGCGATACGCGGGGCGGTCGCAAACGCCCCCGGGGCAGCCGCAGCGCGCGCGGGAGTCACGGCTGCCCAAGCCGAGGCTGGCGCTGCCGGAAGCCTTCCCGATCCCCGATTATCGATCGGGGTTGATAACTATCCGATTTCGGGACCTCCGGCCTTCTCGCTGTCGCGTGACGACATGACGATGGCGCGGGTCGGCTTTCAGCAGGACTTGCCCAACCTGGCCAAGCGCCACGCCGCGCAGGCGCAAGCCCAGTCGGCAATCGTAACCGCTCAAGCAACCCAGGAGGTCAAGCTCCGCCAGATCCGGTTGGGCGCGGGACAAGCGTGGATCGATCTTGCCTATGCCAGTCGACGGTTGGCAGCGATCGATGCGATCATTACGTCGCTGCGCGCACTCCCTCCTGCCGCGCGAACGGCCGTTTCATCCGGCACGGCGCGTCCGGCCCAAAGCTTGGGGATCGATCAGGCCATTGCCGGTCTGGAGGATCGACGCGACGAGCTGGTAGCCGCAGTTGCGCGTGCCCGCGCCATGCTGGCCCGCTGGACGGGCGTGCAGGCTCCCGAGATCGCGGGCGACGTGCCGGCGATCGACTTGGCGCCGGTACGCTTGCGGGCAGCGCTTGAGCAGCATCCCGACATGATTTCTGCCGACGCTGGCATTCGTCGCGCCCAAGCCGATGTGGACGCAGCACGGGCAGAGAAGCGCCCGGATTGGGGTGCCGAGGTGGCGTACCAGCGCCGCGATCCTCGCTATGGAGATATGATATCGGCCGGCGTGTCGATGAGCCTGCCGCTCTTCGCACGGTCTCGCCAGAACCCGCGTATAGCGGCGCGGCAATCTGCTGAAGCACAGGCGGAGGCGCAGCGCGAGGAAACGCGACGCACTCTCGCGGCCGACCTCGAGGCCGCACTTGCTGACCATCAAATGCACCACAGTCAGTGGCAGCGGGCACAACGCGTACTTCTTACGCTGGCTCAAGAGCGAGCCGAATTGGAGACAGCCAGCTACTCGGCCGGTAGGGCAAGCCTCACCGACGTTATCGATGCCAAGGCTGCGCTTGCAGACGCCGAACTGACGTCACTCGAGCGGGAGGCGCAGGTCGCTTCCGATGCAGTCCGCCTCACCATCACTTTCGGGAGCTACGACCGATGAGCGGCACGACCATGACCCGCGCCCGTCTTGCAACCGCCGCGGGCGCACTGGCCTTTGTAGCAGGCGGCATTGGTTTCGGCATCGCGCGGCTTGGAAACACCGCCGGCTCGCCAACGCAGCAGGCGCAGACCGACCAGCGCGAGATACTCTACTGGTATGACCCCATGATACCGGCCGAGCATCATGACGGCCCCGGCCTTTCGTCGATGGGGATGAAGACGATTCCCAAATATGCCGACGCGAGTAGCGGATCAACGGCAAAGCCAGGCGTCACGATCGATCCGTCCGCAATGCAAAATCTCGGCATCCGTATCGCCACGACGACTACCGGGATGCTGGCCGGCACACTGGATGCGACCGGCACGATCGACTTCAACCAGCGCGACGTAGCGATCATCCAGTCGCGCGCAGCCGGGTTCGTCCAGCGGGTCTATAATCGTGCGCCAGGCGACGTGATCGCGCGTGGTGCGCCGATCGCCGACGTGCTGGTGCCCGAATGGGGCGGTGCACAGGCTGAGTATGAGGCCGTGCGGCGGACCGGCGACAGGGCGCTTGCCGCTGCCGCGGCCCAGCGCCTGCGCCTTCTCGGTATTCCGGGCGGCACGCCGCGCGGGCGCGGCATGACCACCGTGCGCAGTCCGATCGCCGGTGTCATCCAGACGCTTGACGCGCGGCAGGGTGTAACGCTCGCCACCGGGCAGACGCTGGCACAGGTCAACGGCCTAGCCACGGTCTGGCTGAATGCCGCAGTGCCCGAGGTGCGCGCGAGCGCCATCAAGGTCGGGCAAACCGCGACTGCCGAACTGGCGGCCTTCCCTGCCGAGCATTTTACCGGACGGATCATCGCTGTCTTGCCGACGACACAAGCCGACAGCCGCACGCTCACGGTACGGATCGAGCTGCGCAACCCTAGCGGCCGCTTGCGCCCCGGCATGTTCGCGACCGTCCATCTGGGCGGCACGTCCGACACCGCACTGCTGGTGCCGAGCGAAGCCGTGATCCGCACCGGCACGCGGACGCTGGTCATGCTCGCCGAGGATAAGGGCCGATATCGGCCAGCAGAGGTCAAGACGGGCCGTGATGCAGGTGGCAGGACCGAAATCCTCGCCGGACTGGCACCAGGCGAGAAGGTCGTCGCGTCGGGCCAGTTCCTGCTGGACAGCGAGGCGAGCCTGACCGGCATCGCCGCGCGGCCGATCACGGGCGACACGAAGTGATCGCGCGGATCATCGAGGCGTCCGTCAAGGCGCGCGTCCTCGTTCTGCTCGCCGCCCTCGCGCTGATCGTCATCGGGGTGGGCGCTTTGCGATCGACCGCGGTCGATGCGCTGCCCGACTTGTCGGACGTCCAGGTCATCATCCGCACCACCTATCCGGGCCAGGCCCCGCAGATCGTCGAGAACCAAGTCACGTATCCGCTCGCGACGACGATGCTGTCTGTGCCCGGCGCACGCGTGGTGCGCGGCTATTCGTTCGTCGGCGACAGCTTCGTCTATGTCCTGTTCGACGACGCGACCGACCTCTATTGGGCGCGCAGCCGGGTCCTCGAATATCTGAGCCAGGTGCAAAGCCGCCTGCCCGAGGGTGCAAAGGCATCGCTCGGCCCGGATGCTACCGGGGTGGGCTGGGTCTATGAATATGTCGTCACGATCTCGCACAGCTCCGCAGCATCCAGGACTGGTTCCTGCGCTACGAACTGAAGACCGTGCCGGGGGTCGCCGAGGTCGCGAGCATCGGCGGCATGGTGAAAGAGTATCAGGTTGTCCTCGATCCGCAGAAGCTGGCCGCTTACGGCATCACCCACGAGGCGGTCACTGAAGCGCTGAAGCGCGGCAACCAGGAGAGCGGCGGATCGGTTCTCGAGATGGCGGAGGCGGAATATATCGTCCGCGCGACCGGCTATCTGAAGACGCTCGACGATTTCCGCAGCGTGCCGCTCAAGACGGTTGGCGGCGTGCCCGTGACACTCGGGGACGTCGCCACGATTCAGATCGGTCCCGAAATGCGTCGCGGGTTGGCCGAGCTCAACGGCGAGGGCGAGGTTGCAGGCGGTGTCATCGTGATGCGCCAGGGCAAGAACGCGCGTGAAGTGATCGACGGGGTACGCACCCGGCTCGAGGAATTGAAGAAGAGCCTGCCACCCGGCGTGGAGGTCGTCACCACCTATGACAGGTCGGGCCTGATCGATCGCGCGGTCGACAATTTGCGCAGTAAGCTGATCGAGGAGTTCATCGTCGTGGCACTCGTCTGTGCGCTGTTCCTCTGGCACGTTCGATCGGCGCTGGTCGCCATTCTCACGCTCCCGCTCGGTATCCTGATCGCCTTCATTGCGATGCGCGTGCAGGGACTGAACGCCAATATCCTCTCGCTGGGCGGCATCGCCATCGCCATCGGAGCAATGGTCGATGCGGCCGTCGTCATGATCGAAAACGCGCACAAGCATCTCGAACATTGGGCGCACGATCATCCGGACGAGACGTTGCCGGGTGCCGAGCGCTGGCGCGTGATCACCGCGGCAGCGGTCGAGGTCGGCCCGGCGCTGTTCCTCAGCCTTCTCATTATCACGTTCTCGTTCGTGCCGATCTTCTCGCTCCAGGGTCAGGAGGGGAGGCTGTTCGCGCCGCTCGCGTTCACCAAGACCTATGCGATGGCGGGTGCGGCGATTCTGTCGATCACGCTGATCCCGGTACTAATGGGGTTGCTGATCCGCGGTCGCATCCCGTCCGAGAATGCCAATCCGATCAATCGCGTCCTCACCCGCATCTACCGTCCCGCGCTCGATTGGGTACTGGCGCGGCCGAAGCAGGCGCTGGTCATCGCCGGCCTCGTATTTGCGACCAGCCTCTGGCCAATCAGTCAGCTTGGCGGCGAGTTCATCCCGCAGATGAACGAGGGCGACCTGCTCTACATGCCTTCCGCGCTGCCCGGCATCTCGACCGCCAAGGCCGGCCAGTTGCTCCAGCTCACCGACCGGCTCATCAAGACCGTACCTGAAGTGGAAAGCGTGTTCGGCAAGGCCGGCCGCGCCGACACCGCGACCGACCCTGCGCCGCTCGAAATGTTTGAGACCACGATCCGCTTCAAGCCCAAAGATCAGTGGCGCGCGGGTATGACGCAAGACAAGCTGATCGATCAGCTCGACAAGGCGGTAAAGGTGCCGGGCCTCGCCAATTTCTGGATTCCGCCGATCCGTAACCGGATCGAGATGCTGTCTACCGGCATCAAGAGTCCGATCGGTATCAAGGTGGCAGGCGCGAACCTCGCCGAGATCGACGCGGCTGCGCGCGAGATCGAACAGGTCGCGAAGACCGTGCCCGGGGTGGGGTCTGCGCTCGCCGAACGGCTCACCGGCGGGCGGTATATCGATGTCGATATCAACCGGGCCGCCGCATCACGCTATGGTCTCAACGTCGCCGACGTGCAGTCGATCGTATCGAGCGCGATCGGAGGCGAGACGATCGGCCAGACCGTCGAGGGACTCGCGCGTTATCCGATCAGCGTGCGCTATCCGCGCGAGCTGCGCGACAGCATCGAGGGCCTGCGCAATCTGGCCGTACTGACGCCGGCAGGGCAGCAGATCACGCTCGGCACTGTCGCTGACGTTCGCATCACCGATGGACCGCCGATGCTGCGGAGCGAGAATGGTCGACCGGTAACGTGGATCTACATCGATGGACGCGGCGCTCCGCTCACCACCATCGTTCGTGATCTGCAGAACGTGATCGCCGCCAAGGTGAAACTGCCGCCCGGCGTCAGCGTCACCTACACCGGCCAGTTCGAGTATCTGCAGCGCGCGGTCGAGCGATTGAAGATCGTCGTTCCGGCGACCTTGGTCATCATCTTCCTGCTGCTCTACGCGACCTTCCGCCGGCTCGATGAAGCCGCGCTGGTGATGGGCACCCTGCCGTTCGCGCTCACCGGCGGCCTATGGCTGCTCTATCTGCTCGGCTACAACCAATCGGTCGCCACCGGTGTCGGGTTCATCGCGCTTGCCGGTGTCTCCGCCGAGTTCGGCGTGGTGATGCTAATCTACCTCAAGCACGCGCTGGATGCCCGGGGCGAGACACCGAACGATGCCGAGGTCGCAGCGGCAGTGCGCGAAGGTGCCCTCCTTCGGGTCCGGCCCAAGGCGATGACCGTCGCGGTGATCCTTGCCGGGCTGTTCCCAATCCTGATCGGGACAGGCACCGGCTCCGAAGTGATGAGCCGGATCGCTGCACCGATGATTGGTGGGATGCTGACGGCGCCACTTCTTTCGATGCTGGTGCTGCCCGCCGCCTATCTGCTGCTGCGACGATCGCGCCAGCCTGCCGCTTCTACGTTCCCCCTTCCCTCTTCAATCAAGGATTAGACATGAAAACCATCGTCCTACTCATCGTCGCCAGCCTCACGGCAACCTCCGTAGTAGCGCAGACAATCAAACCGATGCCGGGCATGGCGACGAAGGCCGCCAAAACCGGCAACGGTAGCGGCATCGTCAAGGCGCTTGATCCGAAGACAGCCAAGGTCACGATCCAGCACGGGCCGATCGCCGCACTGGCATGGCCCGGGATGACGATGGCCTTTGTCGCCAACCCGCCAACGCTCCTTAGAACCGTCAAGGTTGGGCAGCGGATCGATTTTACGGTGCAGGTCACTGCGACGGGGCCGACCGTGACCGCCATCAAGCCACGTTGACGTTGCAGGCGGACCGTCCAAGGCGGTCCGCTTCTACTCTAGGCCGAGGCAGCTTTCTGGGTCCGGCTTCCGCCACGCCGGTTCCACGCGAACCCGATGGCGATAGCGACCGCCATGAGAATTTGCGCGAGCACCGATTGCCAGGTCGGAAACAGACCAAGCATCGACAGCCGTGGTACGTCTGCGAGCGGCGCTATGTCGATGATCCCAGCTTCCTGGAGCGCAGCAACACCCTTGCCCGCAAGCACGACCGTCAACGCCGCCATCAGCCACGAGCTAAATCGGAAGAACTGCGTGATCGGCAGCTTTCGGGTGTAGCGGAGCATGGCCCAGGCGATCACGCCCAGCACAGCAACCGCTGACCCGGCACCGGCAAGGAGCATTGCGTTGTTTCCCTGCGCCGAGAGCGCCGCATAGAACAGTATCGTCTCGAAGACCTCGCGATAGACCACGACAAACGCCAGTCCGAACAGGAACCAGCCCGAGCCGCCCGAAAGCGCGCGCGACATCTTCTCGCGAATGTAGCGCTGCCACTGATCGGCTTGCGCCTTGCCGTGCATCCAGATGCCGACCGAGAGTAGCACGATCGCGGCAAACAGCGATCCGAACCCTTCAGTGAGCTCGCGGCTCGCGCCGCTGATCCCGATCGCATAGGTGGCAACCGCCCAGGTGACGCCGCCTGCGACGAGCGCGCCAATCCATCCGCCATGAACGTAGCGCAGGGCGTCGGTGCGATCGGCCTTGCGCAGAAATGCGATCATGGCGACGACGATGAGCAGCGCTTCGAGCCCCTCGCGCAACAAGATTGTAAATGCCCCCAGGAAGGTGGACGCATCTGTGGCGGCATCAGGGGACAGCACGGCTTCCGCATCGTCGAACAAACCGTCAAGCACCGATACCTTTTCCGTGAGATCTTCGGGCGAGGCACCGCGGTCGATCGCGGCGCGGAATTCACCCATAGCGCCCTCGATACGACCCATCAGGGTCGCATCGCGCGCTGTAAGCGTCGGCTCAACCGGTTCGAACCCGTCGAGATACGCGGACAGGGCGAGCTCCCTCGCCCCGCGCGCATCGCCGCGCCGGGCCGCAGCAACACTTTCGGCGAGCTTGGTGCGAGCGATTGAGAGCGATCCGGGGGCTTGCTGCACCACCTGATCGGGGTGGCGCCGCAGGAACGCGAGCAGGGCGTCAGCCCTGGCTTCGCCGATCGAGGTGGCGAGTGCAGCCGGGGTGAGCGCGACCAGCGTTTTCAAATCCGGAATACGTCTGCGAAGCGCCGCGTCCGACTTCCACAGTCGCTCGCCTTCGCGTGCCTGTTCGTCGGTAAAGGCAAAGCTGCCAGCACGGAACGCGGCCGCCCAACGCTGATCGTTCGGCAGATCGGCGAAGCTCTGCATCGCCGTCCCGTCAATGCCCTGCGTCACCACCTGGTAGAGCGCGAACACGCTTCGTTGCCGGGCACGGGTTACGTCGGTGAACGCAATCGGGGGCGTGGAAAGCTTGGCCGCGTCGGGACCGCGCCCGTTTCCTGTCATACCGTGACAAGCGGCACAGGTTTGCTGGAACAGGGCAGAACCCGACGCGAGGTCCGGCACCTTGTCGGGAGCCAGCGGCACCGGATAGGCGCGTAGCAGATCGGCCGCGAGTCCATGCGCGAGAGTAGCGACCTGTTCGGCCGATCCCTTGCGGCCGATAAGTGCTTGGAGGTTGGCGGCCCCTTGAATGAGGATTTGCCGTTCGGGCTTCGCCGGCAAGCGATGAAGCCGGGTCGAGACCGATGCGGCAAACTCATTCATCTCAGCATATTCGGACGTACTCTTGACCCTGCCGGCCTCAACGGCGCCACTATAATCGACCGCCACATAGTCCAGCAGCCGCCACGCGGTTTGCACGTCAGCAGGATCGGCCATCGCCGAGGCTGGGACAAGCAAGGCGACTATTGTGGCCAAAAGCCGCGCCGAGAGCATCGCCCGGATCTTAGGGAGAAAACGCATTATCGCTGCCCCCGTTCGCGCAAAGCGCCTGTGACAATCTCATAAGCTGAGTGCAGGAACAGGAGCGCGATCACACCGGCGACCGCCAAATCCGGCCAGGCGCTTCCCGTCCAGGCGACCAGCCCGGCAGCGATAATCACGGCCACATTAGCGAGTGCATCGTTGCGGCTGAACAGCCAGATCGCACGAACGTTGGCGTCTCCTTCCCGGAAGCGTGCAAGCACCAGTGCCGAGGCGACATTGATTGCCAAAGCGACGACGCCAATCGCGCCCATCAGCTCGGCGTCGGGTGCGGTAGCGTTGAGGGCTCGCCAAATCGCGAAGCAGATCACTCCTATTCCCAAAGCGCCGAGAAACAGCCCTTGCGAGAGGGCAACATTAGACCGTGCCCGGGGCGCCCAGGTGAGTGCAAGCAGGCCAAGGAGGCTGATCGAGCCGTCGCCCAGAAAGTCGAGCGAGTCCGCTTTCAGCGCCTGACTGTCGGCCATAAATCCGCCGAACAGCTCGGCTACGCCAAAGCCGAGATTGAGCACCACGACGATCAGTAACGCGCGACGGTAGGCTGGATCATGTTGCGCGCGAGCTGGTTCGCCGGCGCAGCCACAGCTTGATTCATTGGAGGTCATGGTTTCTCCCCTACATGCTACAGTAGCTGTAGGATCAAGCGGAATCTGCGATCCGTTCGCATTAGCGGGATGACACTATGACGATTGCACCCATGATGATCGGCCAGCTTGCGCGAGAGACCGCGACAAAGGTGACGACAATTCGCTTTTACGAGACGATCGGGCTGCTAGCGGCCCCGCCGCGAACCGCGTCCGGACGTCGGACCTATGCCTCCGGGGACGCGCAACGGCTTCACTTCATCCGCAATGGCCGTAGGCTCGGCTTCTCGATCGACGAGATACGCTCGCTGATCCACCTGGCGGAGAACCCAGCCCAGGATTGCAGCGCGGCATCCGCCATTGCCGCCCACCACCTTGCTGATGTGGAAAGCCGTCTTGCGCAGCTCGCATCCTTACGCGACGAGCTAGCGGCCCTTACCCGAAGCTGCACGAACGAACAGATAGCGGATTGCCGGATTATGCAGGCGATTGGTGAGGTCCGTGCGCCAAAGACTTAGTAATAATCCGCAAGTCGGAGCTGACGGTCATGACCGGCCTGATCCTTGAGTTTTATGACCGTTCCGGATGGCATGAAGCGCCATCGCCAACGCGCCCCGTGTGTGTAA
>Ga0308164_10002628_pt1 | contig 17500 bp, 13 predicted proteins | sample PhyTR2_FD_201031 | JGI IMG/M metagenome (GOLD analysis project Ga0308164, IMG submission 201031) | Phyllosphere microbial communities from UC Gill Tract Community Farm, Albany, California, United States - DLSLT.R2 | ecosystem: Host-associated > Plants > Phyllosphere > Unclassified | place: USA... | reverse complement strand
AGATCGTGCCCCGGTTGACGAACGCGGCCAGCCCGTTGGTCTGGGCCAGCCCGGCCGTGCTGATCGGAAGATAGGTCCACGCGGCGCCATCGATGGTCGCCTCGTTGACGATCGTGCCGTCGCCCCGAAGGTACAGGTCATTTGTGAGAGGGTTCGCCGCGGTCAACGTCACGCGGGTGTCGGTGCCGAGCGCCTCGACGTAATCGGCTTCGAAATTGATCCCCATCCGCTGGTCCAGCGCGATGCTGTCGCTGGCCTTGCGCGACCAGCCGAAGATGTCCGAGCCAGCGCCGCCATCGATCGTCCCGCTCACCCCGGTCGTCGTGCCGGTCTGAAGGAACATGTCGGTGCCCGACCCGAAGGTCACATTGCCGGCGACCGTGCCGCCATCCGCGACGTAGACGGCACTTCCATAGGCGTAGGGCGACGTCGCCGCGACATCGCCGATGATCGTGCCGCGGTTGATGATCGTCCCGCCGTTCGAAAGTTCGACCGCGGTCAGGCCGCTGATCGTCCCGGTCGCCTCGTTGGTCAACGCGCTGCCATAGCCCAGCGTGACGGCGCTCGCCTTGCGGCTCTCGATCGTGCCGCTGTTGACGATCTGCGTAGCGCCGTAATAGCCGCCCTGTACCGCGGTGCCGTCCACCCGGATCGTGCCGCTGTTCGTCAGCGTGGTGACGCCCGCCACGCCGGCCGCGCTGGAGCCGGCCACATCGGTTATCGTACCGGCATTGACGACGGTGCGCGCACCGCTGATCGCGGTGCCGCCTCCGCTCAGAGTGATCGTGCCGTTGTTGGTGACCGTCGTCCCGCCACTGATCGCGACCGCCGGATAATATCGGCCGCTCGCATTGGCGACGGTGATCGCGCCGCTGTTGGTGACGTCGGCGGTCCCCGCGACGATCGCCGCCAGCGTCGAATAGAAGTTGGTCTGCGTGGTCGTGGTCAGCGCCAGCGTGCCGGCGTTGGTGATCGTCAGCGCCTGTGCCGGCCCCGCGGTGCCCATGGTCAGCTGGTCGACCGTCAGGATCCCGGTATCGATCAGCGTCCGATCGGTCGCCGAGATCGTCCCGTTCAGCGTCACCGACCCGTTGCCGGTCAGCCCGATAGTGGTGGCAAACGGCGTCGCGGCGGTCAGCGTCAGTGCCGCGGCGTCGGTCAGTTCATAGGCGAGGCCCTCGAACCCGTTGGTCAGCGCGAGCGCCGCGCTGGCATCGGCGTTGACCCGGTAGCGCAGCGTATCATAGCCGGCGCCCGCATCGACCCCGCCGATCGCCCCTGCGAGCGGTCGCGTGCCTGTGTTTGCCAGGTCGACGACGAGCATATCGTCACCGCCACCCAGCCGGATCGCGCCGGTCACCGTGCCGCCCGCGTCGACGAACACATCGTTGCTGGAATCGAAGCTATAGGGCGAAACCAGGTTCACCGTACCGGCGATCTGGCCAGCGTTGACGATCGCAACAGGCGATCCGGTGCTGCTCACCGCCGCGGTCCCGCCCGTGATCGTGCCCGACGCGGCGTTGATCAGCGTGCTGCCGTATCCCAGCAAAACGCCCGTGGTGCCGCCTGATATCGTGCCGGTATTGACCAGTCGCCCGCCCGACAGCGAGAGGCCGGTGGTCGCGCCGATGATCGTCCCGTCATTGGTCGATCCGCTGAAACTTCCGCCGAAAATCGTGGCGCCGATACCCCCGTTCGAACGGATCGTCCCGCTATTGACGAGCGTGCCATACATGACCGCGGCCCCGGTCCCTGTCGCAGTGATGGCGCCGCTGTTGGTCAGCTTCGTATACGCCTGCACGCCCGAGCCGCCATTGGCGGTGATCGTGCCGGAATTGGTTACCGTAGCGGGCGTGCCCACGGCAAACAGGCCGGTGCCGCTGAGCGATGCGGTGATCGACCCCTGGTTGGTGAAGTCGAGACCATAGGACGAGAATGCCGCGACCACGGCCTGCCCGTTGGTCACCAGCGCGGCCTGGTTGACGAGCGCGCCGGTGCCGCTCACCGATACGCCGGTGCCGGACGTGAAGCCGGTGGCCAGCGTCGCCACCGCATTGTTGCTCAGGTCGAAGCCGAGCAGTTCGAAATTGGTCGGCAGCACCGCGCGGGTGAAGACGGCATCGGCATCGACCCCGATCGCCAGCGTGTCGGTGCCCGCTCCGCCGTCAATCGCTCCGGTAATCGAGGCAATGCGCCCCGTTGCAACGTCATAGCGTGCGCGCAGCGTGTCGTTGCCCGCACCAAGAGTCAGATTACCATTGATGATGCCCAAGCGCGTGTCGATCGTGCTGCCAAATCCGGATCCTGCCGTCGAGATGACCGATCCGTTGATCGTGCCGGCGTTGACCAGCGATAGCGCACCGCTAGTGTTGATCGCGGTTGTACTGCCTCCGATCACCGCATCGGCTGCGTTGTTTACGTATAGAAAACCGATGCTGCTCAGGGTCGTGGCTTGGCCGTTCGAGACGATCCGGCCGGTGTTGATAACGTTCGTCCCCTGTACGCTCGATGCGAGGGCGGCAATATTGCCCCCATCGATCGTCCCGGCGTTGGTGATGTAAGAGACGGCGCCGCTGATCCCGCTGATCAGCCCGGTTGCACGGTTGGTGATCGACATTGACCCGATGCCCGCCGACGGGTCCATGAGTATGGCAGGACCTGCCGTGCCGGTAATCGTACCTGCATTGTCGATCGATGCGGAGACATATCCGCTGGTGTTGCTGGGATCACGTCGCAGTAGGATACCCTGCGCGCCGGTAATCCTGCCGCCTTGTGCGATCGAGACATTGGCGCTGGACGATGGATAGGTCGTGTAGGTGGAACCGGGCGTGCAATAGTTGACCGAGGCGCCCGCATACGGGTCGATACATACAGTCGTGAACGGCGCTGCAGTGGTCACGAACAGCCCCGCTTTCCCGGCCCCGCCATCGATCAGCCCGTCGACCTGAAAGACGGCGCTGCTCGAGTTGCTCGTGATTGCGGCCGCTGCACTGCCCGGCTGTACGATCGCCCCGCTTGGCACGATGACGCGCGTATTGAAGGTCGTTACCGAAAGTCCGTCTGTGTCGGTGCCCGCGCAGGTCGTGGTGCTGTTGGCGACGGTAGGATCGGGTGAGCATTGTGCCAACGCCGGGTCTGCAACCAACACGGCTGCCAGCATCGCGCTCGTCTGCAATGCGCACATACGAACACGCCGCGTGCGCGACGCAATTTTACCAACCATCATACAGTCCCCCCAATATTTGGAAGGGCTAATAGCTTCGCCTTTGTGTGTCCACGGCGTACCGTTTGTCGGAGGTCATTCGTGGTATATTTATGTACAAACTGTTACAAATTTATCGGTCGACAGATGGTGTCTCAGTAGGCGTTCCGATGAAGGAGAACTTGGTGGGGGAGGCGGCCACCGATCCTCCCATAGCCGGTTGATTTCACGGTTTCAGGCACCCCTCTGTCCGAAAGAGGTTTGTCATCGCATCAAACTTGCGCTCACTACCGATAACATTGAGGCCGAAGCCGAGTTTGTGCATCTCGGGCCAGTCAACCAGACTGACAGTACCACGGCGGCAGAGCATGATGGCCATTTCGCGGTTCAGTGAATGGCTGGCGAAGCGCAACGGCCGATTGGTAAGATCCGGGTCAGTACCGACTTCGTCCACCGCGCGTATCGCCCAGCGTCCGTCGCTGGTTGATTTTGACGGTTCTGTATTAATCACCACAAAGTCGCTTTTCTTTGTCGCGATGAAACGATCGAGCCGGACTTGCGGCTGCGCAAATGACCGTGCGTGGATCATCAGTATCGGCATCGCCGGCACCAGCGTCAGCAAACTCAATAGGACGACCATACCGTCTGTCCGCTGCGGCGTTTTCAAAGCAAGCTGCTGATAGCCCAACCCCGCCAGCAGTGCGAAGCTGCCAAGATAGGGGTGCAGATAGCGATATCCCCAGCCGTGTCCCTGGTAAGGCAGGGTGAACCCCACGAATATCAGCCAGATCCCGATTCCTAGAAGCATCGGGGCCGCAAGTCCGCCGCGTCGGGCGACGGGCACGGCTGCTAATATGAGCGGGAGCAAAGCGAGATTTTGCCAGGCGACGAAGCGCAGCATGTTCAGCATCATCCATGACAGCGTCAGCGGATCGCGAACCAGGAGCAGCGGCATGACCTTGTCGAGAAATCGGCTGCCACTTGGGTCCGGATGTGCGGATGCGCCGGTTTGCAACGCAGCAAGCAACGGAAACCCGATCCACCAGGCGGCGATCGCGCAATAGGCAGTGCAATACAGCAGGAACAGCCGCCATCTACCCAGCCGAAGTTGCCAGACGACGAACGGCGCAGCGAAGAACAGGTGGAACACCAGCTGGTGCAGCCCGGTCGCGAGAAACCCGATCACGATCGCGCCGGCATGACCCCAACGACCGCCGCGCAGAAAAGCGGCCAGCCAGATCAGGTTCAAGGCCATGTGGCCCGTCATCGCGTAAGTGGTCATCGCGTTGACGAGCATCTGGCTCGATGTGAAATAGACGATTAACGTGACCCAGATCGCTCGGTTATCTGCGCCGAACAGGCGTTTGGCGATATCGAGCAGTGCCAACGCGCCGAACACCATCAATGCGGGATTGAAGAACACCGGGTCGGCGATCTTGGAAAAGGCCAGACGCAACAGTGCGTTGACCGGTAAATACCCGGACACTATTGCGGTCGGCGATTCAGCGTTCAGGAGGAACGCCGGCACCAGAGCACTGGCAAAAGGCCGCCACTGCGGGGCTAGTGGAGCTGCGAGCCGTCCCTTATCATACACCTGCATGTCAAAAACGACCATGCGCTCGTCGCCCGAGATCGGAAAATCGAAGAGAAGGGTGTATGCGCACCATCCAAGCAATAGTGCGACGACGATGCTGGCGATCAAAACAATCTGCGCGCTCGGCGCTCGATCTGGCAGGTGCCATGACGGGGCAAAACGCTGGAGGACGAAAAGCAAGGCTGGCAGCGCCAGCAGGATAGCGATATCCTGCGTCTGAACTTGATACAGTGTGAAAAGATTGCCTGTTGTTGTCGCCGCGCGCGCGACCAGCGGGAGCAGCATGAGTGCGGCGAGATCCAGGGATCCAAGCGGTTTTGCCTGTCTCTTTTTCACACCGATCATATTCTGCATCGAAGTTCCTGACACGGTCGTGTGGCCTAGCGACCAGGTAGAGCCAAACGAAGCTTTTACCTTGTCCGAGCAGCGTTCGGTTAGTCAAATGTCCGGAGAAGCGGTAGCGGCAACGTTGCTTGCTGCTTGCCGCCGGACCGTGCCGTAGCAGTTGATTAACCATTGTCCGCTAGCCCGAGACCAGCGCAGCGGAGGCCCTACATGTTCGTTCAACGGTTCGACAAAACGCTCTCGCCAAGCGCCATGCCTCTTGCGATCTCGATCGTGATGCCGTGTCTCAACGAATCGATCAGCTTGCCCCACTGTATTGCCAATGCTCGCGACGCGCTAAACAGGATCGAGCGGGAGTTCGGGATCACCGGCGAAATCCTTATCGCCGACAACGGTTCGACCGATGGCAGCCAGGCAATTGCGACCGCGTGCGGTGCGAGGGTCGTCGGCATTGCGGAGCGCGGCTACGGAGCCGCGATTATTGGCGGCGGGCACGCCGCCTTCGGCAAATATCTCCTCATCGGCGATGCCGATGGCAGTTACGATTTTACCGATGGTGTCGCGATGGTTGCGCGGCTTCTGGCGGGTGCCGACCTGTGCATGGGATCGCGCTTTGCTGGCGGCATCGCGCCTGACGCGATGCCTTGGAAGAACCGGTATATCGGGAACCCCCTGCTCACCGGTGTTCTCAATCTGCTGTTCCGGTCGGGCATCGACGATGCGCATTGCGGGCTGCGCGCCATTCGCCGTGACGTGTTCGTTGCGTTGGGCCTGACAGGGGCGGGCATGGAGTTCGCCAGCGAAATGGTCGTCAAAGCCAGCTTGAAGCGGATCCGTATCGATCAGACGCCCGCGACACTGTCGGTAGATTTGCGTGACCGTGCGCCGCATCTGCGCCCGTGGCGCGATGGTTGGCGTCATCTGCGCTATTTGCTGATGCTTAGCCCCACATGGTTGTTCGGTGTTCCTGCCCTTGCGGCGATGGTCGTCGCGACGGTCGTCCTTGCCGTGGCGCTCGCTCACATGCTTGGACTCCTCGCCGGGACTGGTGCGTTCGGTACAAGCTGGTCACTGGTTGCAGGATTCCTGTTCTGCATCGGCCATCTTTCGGCGGTCATGGCCGCCGCCACGCACCTCCACAGCGTCAACGAGGGGTATCGACAAATGCCGATGGTCCTGCGCCGTTATGCCCGGGTGCTGACATTGGAAACGATGCTGATCACCGGTGTTTCGCTGCTGGTGGTATCGGGGTGCGGGCTCGGCGCGGTCGCGCTGGAGTGGTCCAATGGAGACTTTGCCGCTTTGTCCACGCCGTTGCCGCTGATTCTCGCGTGCGTGCTGGGGGCGACTGGCTTGCAGACGATCATCGGCGGCTTCCTGCTGGCAATCATCGCCGGGCACGAAGCGCGCTTCGTCGCGACGGCGCGCCACGACGCGTTTGTGGCAAGTGCCGCCCCAGTTGAACGGATCGCGGCATGACGAAACGGATCGCGGCGATCAGCCTCTGCTGAGGGCAGAAGCGGGCAAATTTGATCTCCTGGGCAATTAAAAAATCGTCCCATACGCGTCTTAGTCGGATGTCTCCCCCGAGAGCTTAAAACGTGCGACCGCGTCAGCCACGCCCGTTGCCAGCGTGAAGCGTGGGCGATACGCGGTCTCCGTGAGCAAACGGTTGATCGCGCCTTCGATTAGCGGGGGCTCCTGTGGACGGGTCGGGATCGCCCCATAGGTGACGCGATCGGCCGACCCGGCCGCTTGCGTTGCGATCTCGACGAAGTGTCGGACGGTCGTGGCCTCTCCACTCGCGACATTCAGCACGCCCTCGACTGGTGCGCCAAGGATCGCCACCATCGCGGCCGCAACATCCTCGACGTGGATGAAATCGCGCCGCTGCAAGCCTTCCGATACCTTTGCGACGCTGCCGCGGCGCGCGGCTTCGAGCAGAGAGCCGAGCAATCGCTCAGGTCGCTCGCCGGGGCCGTAAGGAAAGAAGATCCGCGCCCAGGCGAGCGAAAGACCAAGTCCGGGTGCAGTCTTTGCAACGACCGTATGGAGGCTCGCCTTCGCCGTGCCGTAGAGGGTGGCTGGCAGGATCGGCGATGTGACTTCTTCAAGGCGGCCCGACCCCGTCCAGTCATATTCCGCGCAGCTGCCCGCAATGACCGCCCGCTGGCCGCCACCGGCGACAAAGGCGCGAACGAGGCCAATCGATGCCGCCACCCAATCGAGATTCTCGGATGCCTCCCAGAAGCCGGGCCTGGCCTCCCAAGCGAGATGGAGCAAGTGCGACGCGCCGATTGCTTGGACCATGCTGCGATCGACGCCGGCCAACAGATCGGCCGGATGATATATGACACCGGCATGATCGATAGACGATCGGCCCAGCGCGTGGACCTCGGCACCGGCCCTCAGCAATAGAGGCACCACCTCGCGGCCGACGAAGCCACTGGCGCCCGTGAGAAGGACCCGCATCAGATCAGTTGGAGACTGGGCACCGCAACCACGAAGCGGGCATCCCACTCCCGTGCATAGGCGAGTTGCGTAACGACCTCGTCGCGCAGGTTCCACGGTAGGATCAAGATGCGGTCCGGCCGGTCGGCACGCAGTCGATCCTGGGTGACGATCTGAATCCGACTGCCGGGCATGTAGGATCCCGCCTTCGCTGGATTGAGATCGACCACATAGGGAAGAAGATCGGGGCGGATGCCCGCGAAGTTGAGCAAGGTGTTACCCTTGGCGGCAGCGCCATAGGCGCCGACCTTCAATCCGTCGCGCCGCGCATCCAGCAGGAATAGGAGCAAATCGTCCTTCACCGTTTCCGCGGAGCGTTGGAACGTCGCGTAGAAACCGGGCGTCGTGACGCCGGCAGTTTGCTCGGCCTCGAGCAATGCGGTCACTGCCGAGGTGACTGCATGAGGCCCGCCTACCGGCTGAGAAAAGATGCGCAGACTGCCGCCATGGGTCGGAAGTCGCTGGACGTCGAACACCGAAAGGCCGTTCGCGGCGAAAATCCGCTCGACTGCCGTCAGTGAGAGATAGGAATAATGCTCGTGATACGCCGTATCGAACTGGTTGCGTGAAACCATTTCCAGCAAATGGGGAAATTCGAAGGTGGCAACGCCGGTCGCCTTCAGCAACCGCGCGAAGCCGCCTACGAAATCATTGATGTCGGGCACATGCGCTAGCACGTTATTGGCGATGATCAGGTCTGCATTGCGCCCTTCGGCGGCCAGTTTCTCGCCCAGCGTGACGCCGAAGAAGGCCTCGACAATTTCGATGCCCCTCGCACGCGCGGCCGCTGCGGTGCTTGCGGTCGGCTCGATGCCGTAGGTGGGAATGCCGGCGTCGCGGACATATTGCAGGAGATAGCCGTCATTGGCGGCGACCTCGACCACGCACGACGACGCATCGAGGCCAAGGCGGGCGATTATCTCGGTGACATACCGCCTGGAATGCTCCAGCCAGCTTTGGGAGAAGGAACTGAAATAGGCGTAGTCAGCAGTGAACAATGCGTCGCGGCTGGTGAAATCTACGGTCTGGACCAACCAACAGGCATGGCACACCAGCAGACGCAGCGGGAACCATGTCTCAGGTGCGTCGAGCCGATCCGCCGCAAGATAGGCATTGGACGGCGGGGCACTGCCGAGATCAAGAAAGGGCGCCTGCAAAGGCGCGGTGCAGTGGCGACATTTCACAGGATCACTTCCCAAAATCGTCTGTTAGCATCGGCCGGAACCTATCACGGTCAGACATGATCGTGATCCCCCTGGGCCACGGTATCGCAAGGCGTCGGTCGAGCGGATGAAGGCCGTCTTCCGCTTCGGGAACATGGATCGCCGAATGGAAATAGAGCAGATCGACATTGTCGGTCAGCGTTTGGAAGCCGTGCGCAAAGCCTGGTGGAATCAGCATTGCGGTATTGTTGTCCGCCGACAATTCGGCTGAAACCGAGGTCAGAAAGGTGGGAGAGTCGGCTCGAATGTCGGTCGCAACGTCCCAAACCGCGCCGTTTAGACACATCACCAGCTTGGTCTCCGCATGAGGCCCGCGTTGGAAATGCATGCCGCGAACCGTGCCGGCATGCTCGGTCCGGCTGTGGTTTGCCTGGTGCATCTGCCCCGTCCAGCCTGCCGCTATCAAATCATCGTCGCAGAACAAGCGTGTGAAGGCGCCTCGCAGATCCCCCGCCGGATGACGGACGACCCGGTGAGGCCCGCCGGGCATCAGCTCGGTAACGGTAAAGCGGCTCATCCGGCTGCGGAGAATGCCGCAATGTCCGCCTCGCACAGCGCACGGGCGTCGGTGCCGTGATGAAGATCGCGGTACCAACCCATCGTGCGACGCACCGCTTCCTCCAATGTCCAGCGTGGCACGATGCCAAGCGCGGCTCGCGCTCTGGCGATCTCCAGACTCAGCCAGCCAGCTTCGTGCGGTCCCGGCTCGACCGCACCGAAGCGAGCTTCACCGCGACCATATGCCGCAAGGGCGAGATCAACGACCGTCCGCACCGTCGCGGCGTCGCCGGTTTCCGGTCCAAAGTTATAGGCGCCAGCCAATGCCGGTTGCTGCCACAGTGTCTCTGCCAGCTGGAGATAGGCATGGACAGCCTCTAGTACGTGCTGCCACGGACGTATCGCGTCGGGGCGGCGCACGTCCAAAACGGCGCCTGCCTGCCAATGCTTCACCGCATCGGGCAGCAGTCGGTCATTCGACCAGTCCCCGCCACCGATGACATTGCCCGCGCGCGCCGTTGCGACGGCGATGCCGGCGCCCGCCAGATAGCTGTCTCGATAGCTTGCGGTGACAATCTCCGCGGACGCCTTGCTGGCGCTGTAGGGGTCGTGCCCGCCCAACGCATCGGTCTCCCGATAGGGGTAGGGATGCTCCAGATTGCGGTACACCTTGTCGGTGGTGACGACGACGATCACCCGCAAGCCGGCGGTGTCCCGGCAAGCGTCAAGAAGATTGGCGGTGCCCATCACATTCGTGGCGAAGGTCGCGAGTGGATCGGCGTAGCTTGCGCGAACCAGCGGCTGGGCGGCCAGATGAAGGACGATTTCAGGGCAAGCGGCGCGCACCACTTCGGCAACGCCGGCGCGATCACGGACGTCACATTCGCGATGCGTGAGGCCATCCGCGATCCGGGCCAGCGAGAACAGATCAGGGGTCGTCGAGGGGGCCAGCGCGAGCCCGGTTAGCTTGGCACCAAGCTGGGCGAGCCGGATCGCGATCCAGCCACCCTTGAAGCCGGTATGACCGGTCAGTAGAACCCGACGACCACGCCAGAAGGGCGGGGCGGGCACCATCACCATGTCCGCCACGGCGCCTGGCCGGTAGCCCACAACTCTTCCAGCTGCTGCTTTTCGCGCATCGTATCCATCGGTTGCCAGAAGCCATCGTGCGCGAAGGCCAACAACTCGCCCTTGGCGGCCAGCGTCTCGAGCGGAGCGGCCTCCCAGGTCGTCGCATCGTCCGCGATTTCAGAGATGACGCTGGGGTTGAGAACGAAGAAGCCGCCGTTGATCATACCCCCGTCGCCGCGCGGTTTCTCCGCGAAGCCCATGACTTGGTCGCCGGTCGTCTTTAGCGCGCCGTATCGGCCCGCTGGCTTTACTGCCGTGATCGTCGCAGCCTTGCCATGTGCCTTGTGAAACGCGATCGAGGCGGTGATATCGATGTCTGCGACACCATCGCCATAGGTGAAGCAGAACGCCTCCTCATTCCGAACATGATCTGCAACGCGGCGCAATCGCCCGCCCGTCATCGTCGCTTCGCCTGTATCGACCAAGGTTATCCGCCAAGGCTCGGCGCGGCGGTTGGAATAGGTGGTTTCGTTGCGTGCCAGATCGATCGTAAGATCGGAGACATGCGACATGTAGTTCAGGAAATATTCCTTGATGATATAGCCCTTGTAACCGCAGCAGATCACGAAATCATTTATCCCATGGGAGGAATAGATCTTCATGATGTGCCACAGGATCGGCTTACCGCCGATCTCCACCATCGGTTTCGGCCTGAGATGCGTTTCTTCCGAAATGCGCGTACCCAGACCGCCGGCGAGGATCACAGCCTTCATACAAAACTCCCCGCTCGATTTTGGCGTTTCGATACAGGACGATGTCCTGCGATGCTACACCCGTACCGACAATGGCTATTAACCCTGAAGTATAGCCCAGCGTGCCGACGTAAAATTCCACAGGAACAAGAGGACAGTGGCGACCGGTGTGGCAATGATCACCGGCACGCGCAGCGCCGTGCAGAGTAGCACCATCAGCATCATCGAGCCCAGGAATCCCATGATCGCCGTGAGCAGAAAGCGCTGCACTCGAATCCAAGAACGCGCCTTCTCAAAGGTAAAGACGCTGTGGATTAAGTAACCGATCGGCGTCGTAATGCAGAAGGAGAGGATCAGCATGACGGGATACACAATGCCGAGTTGCGTGCCGCAGATCATGATAATATTGTGCAGCAGTGCGCAGAGAGCTCCCCCCGCCAAATAGCGAGAGGATTGCCAATGGATCGGTTGCCAGATCACGCGCGTGCCAGCAGCGCGAAATTGTTGCGCCAAGGCCGCACGCGCGCCTCCGCCACGATCGGTGAGTGGCCGAATGCTTCGGCGAGCATCGCATCGGCATCGGTCTTGTAGAGATAGTGGACGTTGTCGCCGGTCAGCCATCGATCGCCGGCGTGGCAGAGCCAGTGGATCGGTGTAGGAGTCCGCTCCCAATCCTTAAAAATAAGCGATCCTTCGGGTGCCACAGTCTGCCGCACCGCCGCCAGCAGTTCGCGGCGCATCGCCGTCGGAACATGGTGGATCACGTCTGACAGGACGACGAGATCGAACTGCCCCGGCTGCTCCAGCGCGACGGCCTGAACGGTCTTTTCCTCGAACGAAACGCGCTCCCGGCATCCGCGAAACAAGCGTCCGGCATTGGGCGTCACGTCGATCGCCATAATATCCGCGTCAGGGTACAGCTTTACCAGCCGTTCGGTAACGGCACCTTCGCCGCATCCCACCTCGAGAATCCGGCGCGCCTGCGGCGCCCACGCACCGATCTGACGGCAGTATGCGTCGATATCGATGAATACCGATCGATAGAGTGCGGCGACGAGATGCTCGTGCCGACCGAACATGCGACGCACCGTAGGCCCGATCGGCATCTTCACAGGACTCCTGCGGATTTTGCGCGCAGGCGCGGTAGCACGCGCTCGATGATGCGCGATCGATGAATGTAGCGTCCGGCCCCGACGGGCCCGAGCCGAAGCACCGACATCAGCGCTTCCCCAAGCGCGCGCAAGCGGCCGTTCGCAGCATCGGCGAGCGCTGAATTGACGTCGATCGAGGCATTGGCGAGCCGGCGCACCTGTGCGCGACGGCTCGCCGGAATAGCGGCGATGTGACGCTCTACGACGATGTGGTGCTGAGCCTTGAAATTGCTCGCCTCGCGGCTGCCGGTCGTGGTGGCGGATGACCCGTGAATGCGAAAGGCGGCAGTGACGGTGTCATGATAGAGGACCTCGCCATGCAGAGCGAGCTTGATCCACAGATCCCAGTCACCGGTGTACCAGAGATCAAGGTCGAGGCCGCCGCAGGCAAGCCAAGCGTCGCGGCGGATGACCGGGCTCGCGACCGCGACGAAATTTTGCACGAGCAGCTTTTCGAGCAGCGCGCTCCGCTCGACAGGCTCTTCGCCGTCAGCCAGCGGACAATTCCAGATACCACGAACCTTGTCGTCTTTGTCAATGATAGCAGTCGGCGCGAGGTGCAATGCCGCGTCCGGTCTCCCCATGATCCAGCCCCGCACTGCCGCCGTCCGGCCTGGCAGCCAAAGATCGTCCTGGCATAGCCATGTAATATGCCGGGCGGAGGCATGGCGGACACCAAGATTGGTTTTAGGCGAGCATCCATCGATGCCGTCGGGGTCGACGAACCGAAAGTTCACCCGGTCCGTGAAGCGTCGGATAGCGGCCATCGATCCGTCATCGGGGCTACTGTCAATGACCACCACCTCAATGCCAGGATCGGAATCGGCGACAATCGAAGACAGCGTCCGTTCCAACCATTCCTCCCCGCAATAAACGGGCAGAATGACCGACAGCCAAGGACATGCAAGGTTTTTCTCAGCCGGGGATGCTTGCCTAGGGTCAAGAGCTGAAAGCATTTTCGTGTCGTCCAAATTGTGCCTGCTATTTCTACAAATTAATAGTTAACGAAGACTCTAGAATTGATGCCTTGTCCAACGTCGGCGACGCAGGCAGCGCTGCACAAAGCTTCTAATAACCGGTCGCCTGAGGGGCGCTGATGCCGCTTGCCCGGCGGGACGGTCCTTTCGTAAGGACTTGGCGATACAGGGAGACACATATGCGCGTTCTCGTTACCGGCGCGGCCGGGTTCATCGGCTTCCACGTCAGTCGTCACCTGCTTACCCGTGGCGACACGGTACTCGGTATCGACAGCCTCAACGACTATTACGACGTCACGCTGAAACACGCACGACTGGCCCAGCTTAAAAAGGATAGCCCCAATTCGCATACGGGCTTCACCTTCAAACAGGTGGATTTCTCCGATCACGTCGCGCTCGACGCCGCGCTCGACGGCGAGAATTTTGACCGCATCGTCCATCTCGGCGCGCAGGCCGGCGTCCGCTATTCAATCGAAAATCCGCGAGCCTATCTTCAGGCCAATCTTGCCGGTCATCTCAACATAATCGAGATCGGACGCAACCGTCGGGTCGAGCATCTCGTCTACGCATCGTCCTCTTCGGTATATGGTGGCAACGACACGTTGCCGTTCCGTGTCGAGGACCGTGTCGACCAGCCCTTGTCGCTCTACGCCGCCACAAAGAAGGCGGACGAACTGATGAGCGAGACCTACGCGCATCTCTACCGCTTGCCGCAGTCCGGGCTTAGGTTCTTTACCGTCTATGGCCCTTGGGGGCGGCCCGACATGGCCATGTGGCTGTTCACCAAGGCGATCCTCGAAGGCCGGCCGATTAAAGTGTTCGGCGAAGGTCGGATGCGGCGCGACTTTACGTATATCGATGACATCGTCGCCGGCGTCGTCACGTGCCTCGACAATCCGCCTATCGACGACGGTGCGATCAAGGCGGGTGGAAGCGTAAGCCCGCACCGGATCTACAATATCGGTAATAGCCGCTCAGAGGATCTTGGTGAGATGATCGCACTGATCGAACAGGCGTGTGGCCGTACTGCCAAGCGTTGCCTGCTACCAATGCAGCCTGGAGATGTGCGAGATACGTTTTCGGACATTGGAGCGATCCAAAGAGATTTAGGTTTCGATCCGCGTACTACAATTGCACAAGGCGTACCGAGATTTGTACAATGGTATCAGAACTACCATAACTCTTAAAGGTTTGTAAATTATATGACAGCGCGGGGCCGGTATTATTCATGCTTCAAGTAAGCTACGTAAACGCAACAACCAGAAAAAAATGGTAGTTCCACTGGCACGAGATATTGATCGTAATTATTACCAGTTCCGTATTATTCTGTGAATGAATCTGGGCGAGGTGCGGTGCATTTTGGATATGGCCGGCAAGAACATAAATTTTAACCCTAGAGTTATCGTGCATTTAAACGCCGTTGCTAACTCGGGCACGGCCAATCGATGCGTCTAACGTCTTCGGAGAAGCTGTTATCGCTTTGAGCAACATTCGAAGAAAAACGTTAGCAGCCCCCTGAGGAAGGCGTTTGAATGCTGGAAAGGGGATTGCTGACGGGGTTGCCCACAGGTCCTAAGCGATCTTCAGGTTGTACAGTGCGCACGGGGGGCGGGATGTAGATCGTTTTGCCGGTACGATCTGTCCCTGTCGTACCGAAGCGGGGATTACACTGTTGGCTCCAGTGATGGCCTGCCGAATCGGTCCCTTCCAAGCGCGTACCATCAAATACACGGGTTATGTACTCGGTGTACGTAGAGCCGTCAGCTGCCGTGCCTTCACGAACGACTTGGTCTACTAGGCGTCGTTCTATGTATGTACTCCCGTCTTCACTTTTACAGTTTCGTTCATCGTCATTACCAGAACATGTCAAAGTATCGGATTGCAGGGCGATGCCCATCATCAGCATTATTACAAACATTGATTGCTCCGGATCTAAACACGTGCGCCATCCAACAAAATTGATATATTTTTGTCAAACCCTCAAAGGCATTTCTTAGCCTATCACCATTCGACGAAAGCGGCGCTTAATCTTGATAACAGTATAAATAGAATTTAATATTTGCATCGGCAGTCGTGCTATCATGTGTATCATCCAGTTTGGTAGATGAACGGCATGGAATGCATCAGGGGTATTATGAAGATACGTTAAATCGAGCGAGCCGCCACGGCGCAACTCTACGAGAAGATCTACGTCAAAGAGGGCGTTTTTTAAAGAGTGGGACTGCAGCACCTGCGGAATTTCATGCGACTGAATTACGCTCGGCTGCCTGCGAACCACAGCCGCCCAGTCGTTGATGAAAACGCGGAGCGCGTGCTGTCGCCAATAACTAGCTTTGGGACTGAAGCGTGTCGACGGCGTCCCTATCCATCCTATACTGGTGTCATGGGATGCCATGAAATCTACGAGAATCGCGAGATGTGGGAAATTAGGTGTCAATCCTTTGGCATTAGGAGAATATTCCCGAAGCCAGTTTAGCACCCGCTGTGAATAAATAGTGGCTCCGGTCAGGGTCTGGTGCCAAAAGTAGTCGCGAACGAAACTTCGTGCTGATTCACCCCGCATAATCTCTAAATCGCTAGTCTCATCAGCATGAGAGTTAACAAACACAAAGTCTTGACGATGTCGTAGTATAGAAAGAACTTGTTCGAATGATCTTGATTCTACGATGCCTGCATCGCCCAATATCCAGACATAGTCTTCCGATGGCCACAGCAATGACAAAACGATATTGCGGTCGTGCCGAAGCGCAGGATCGTTGCGGCGATACTGTATGTTAGGAATGCGACTTGCTAAACCGGATACCATTTCCTGTGTTGCCATGTCAGGACTATCATCAGAAATGTACAAGGCAATTTGGTTTGCGACTAACGCTGATGCCATTTGCTCCAAGCCCAACCGCAAGAGATCGGGACGGCAATACGTCGGGATCACTAAAGCTATGGAGGGGGGGGTCATGCGGTTGCCGGCAGTTTTGCAAGCCACTCCGATGTTGTTTTAAGACCGTCTTCCCAGTGTATGCGCGGTGTCCATCCAAGGATTTGCTCGGCAAGCGTGCAGTCCAGCACATTCGCTGGTATGTCGGCAGGGCGACCAGGAAGATGTTCGACGGCGACTTCAGTGCCTAAAACATGCGATACCGACGCCACGATGTCCTTGAGCGATCGTCCGATCCCAGACCCGACGTTGAATATTCGCTGATCATTATTCACGACCGCGGCCCGGATCATCGCGTTACACACATCGCTTATATGCAGATAATCACGCACGGCCGAGCCATCGCCCCATATCTGCACGGGACGGCCATCAAGCGCTCTCTTCAAAACGGTGGCGACAATGCCTTGTTTCTGATCTGGCAACTGACACGGCCCATAGGGATTGGCGACACGCAGGACTGAATATTCCATCCCCTCAATCAGGTAGTAGAGCCGCAAGACCTTCTCGGTGGCGAGCTTGCCTAAGCCATACGCAGATATGGGATCTGTCGGAGCGGTCTCCGGGATCGGAAAATTCTTAGCAGGGCCGTAGACCGTCCCGCCGGAGGAAACGAATACGAATTTCTCCACGCCGACCCGCGCAGCCGTTGCGACCAACGCTAGGTTGTTTGCAATGACGCCCTTCAGCTCGCTGACCGGGTCATTGTTGGACGCCGAGGGGTTACTCCCCCCCAGCAAATGAAACACAATGTCGGCATCTTTCAGTACGTGTTCGACTGTCTGAGCATCGTCAAACTCGCCGTCCACCCAACTACCTGGAAATGCTAAGCCTTTGATACGAGACCGACGGCCGAAACCGGTAACACGCGCATCGCCACGTGCTAACTGCTGGCAAAGGTTCGTTCCTACGAAGCCGCCAGCGCCCAATACGACGCATCGGCGCCCTGCGAGAGTTTCCGCATGAACCATCACGGCGTGCAGGTGTGCGGCCGAGGCCATCGAGTTGCGTTGATGATTAAACCAGTAAGCATTGGGGGCTCCTAAACCGCTCGGCTTCGTATCGCTAGGAGCCACGCGTTTTTTCATGGCGGCGCCCGTCGTAGCTTTGCGGCAAACCGGGCAGCTATCAGGTTCGACGCGAGCGTCTGTGCGACTCCAAGGCAGCGCTCGCTTGCGCTAGCTTAGGCGTTCGTTCAGGCAAAGATGTAATTGGGGGGGGGGGGGGGCGGCTTTGGAGCGGTG
>Ga0308164_10002625_pt1 | contig 17506 bp, 13 predicted proteins | sample PhyTR2_FD_201031 | JGI IMG/M metagenome (GOLD analysis project Ga0308164, IMG submission 201031) | Phyllosphere microbial communities from UC Gill Tract Community Farm, Albany, California, United States - DLSLT.R2 | ecosystem: Host-associated > Plants > Phyllosphere > Unclassified | place: USA... | reverse complement strand
CCACGCCGCTCATGGGTCAGGTAGACCTGGTGCGTCTGGAAGAGAAAGCCGGGGTCAACAAGACGATCGATATCAAGGTCGGCGTGTCCAAAGTGTTCCACGATGAGGCCCCTGAGCTGGTCGCCATCCTGGAAAAGGTCAACCTGCCGATCGACCTGCTCAACCAGAACCTGGGGCGCATGGCCAAGGAACGCATCGAATCGCCGAAGCTGGCGAAGATTTTCCTGAAAGAGCACCCCGAAGTCTGGCACAAATGGGTCAGCGAAGACGCCGCGAAGAAGGTGGACGCTTCGTTGTAAACGACCGGGCTGTCGGACCGAACGGTTCGACAGCCCTGTCGTTGACCCGACACACCTCATTTGAGAGCCGCTTATGTTTCCTGAAAGCTTCACTTTCTCGATCGCCAACTGGGTCAACGATGGCGTCGACTCACTGGTCACGCAGTACGGCGATGTGTTCCGGCACATCTCCGACACCCTGCTATGGACCATCGTCAACCTCGAAGGCTTGCTGCGCATGGCGCCGTGGTGGCTGATGCTGATGATCGTCGGCGGCATTGCCTGGCACGCGACACGCAAGATCGTCACGACGCTGGTCATCGTCGGCCTGCTGTTTCTGGTCGGCGCGGTCGGGTTGTGGGACAAGCTGATGCAAACCCTGGCGCTGATGCTGGTCGCCACGATCATCGCGGTGCTGATCGGCATTCCGCTGGGCATTCTTTCGGCACGCAGCAATCGTCTGCGCTCGGTGCTGATGCCACTGCTCGACATCATGCAGACCATGCCCAGCTTCGTGTACCTGATCCCGGTGCTGATGCTGTTCGGTCTGGGCAAGGTTCCGGCGATCTTCGCCACGGTGATTTACGCCGCGCCGCCGCTAATTCGTCTGACCGATCTGGGCATTCGTCAGGTGGATGGTGAAGTGATGGAAGCCATCAACGCGTTCGGCGCCAATCGCTGGCAGCAACTGTTCGGTGTGCAACTGCCGTTGGCGATGCCGAGCATCATGGCCGGGATCAACCAGACCACCATGATGGCGCTGTCGATGGTGGTGATTGCCTCGATGATCGGTGCACGCGGGCTTGGCGAAGACGTTCTGGTGGGCATTCAGACCCTCAACGTCGGGCGCGGGCTGGAAGCGGGCCTGGCCATTGTCATTCTGGCGGTCGTCATCGACCGTATCACGCAGGCCTATGGCCGCCCACGGCATGAGGCGCACAAATGAGCAGCGTGGAACCGAACAAAATCGTCGTCAAAAACGTATTCAAGATCTTCGGCAACCGCTCGAAAGAAGCGCTGGAGTTGATCAGGCAAAACCAGAGCAAGGACCAGGTGCTGGCCCAGACCGGCTGTGTGGTCGGGGTCAACGACCTGTCGCTGTCGATCGGCAGCGGCGAAATCTTCGTCATCATGGGCCTCTCCGGCTCGGGAAAATCGACGCTGGTGCGTCACTTCAACCGGCTGATCGACCCCACCAGCGGCGAGATTCTGGTCGATGGCGAAGACATCCTGCGTTACGACATGGAGGCCTTGCGCCAATTCCGCCGACACAAGATCAGCATGGTGTTCCAGAGCTTCGGCCTGCTGCCGCACAAGACCGTGCTGGCCAACGTGGCCTACGGCCTGACCGTGCGTGGCGAGAGCAAGGCGCTGTGTCAGGAACGCGCGCTGCACTGGATCACCACCGTAGGCCTCAAGGGCTATGAGAACAAATACCCGCACCAGCTTTCTGGCGGCATGCGTCAGCGTGTGGGTCTGGCCCGCGCGCTGGCGGCCGACACCGACATCATTCTGATGGACGAAGCATTCAGCGCCCTCGACCCGTTGATCCGCGCCGAGATGCAGGACCAGTTGCTGGAGCTGCAAGCCAGCCTGCACAAGACCATCGTGTTCATTACCCACGATCTGGACGAGGCCGTGCGCATCGGCAATCGCATTGCGATCCTCAAGGACGGGCGATTGATTCAGGTCGGTACGCCGAAAGAAATCCTCCACTCGCCCGCCGACGATTACGTGGATCGTTTCGTTCAGCGCCGCGTAGCCACCCTTTAAGGACCGTTGCAGATGTCGCGAGCAGAACAGATCGTCATCGGTGAAGCACCTGCGGGCTGGCAGGACGTGGTCGCCGTGGCCCGACATGGCGCAAAACTGGCCTTGTCGGATGCCGCCTGGGCACGGATCGACAACGCTCAGGCCATCGTGCAGCGCATCGTCGTCAGTGGCGAGCGTGCCTATGGCGTGAACACCGGGCTCGGCGCGCTGTGCAATGTGTCACTGCAAGGCGACCAGCTCAGTCGTCTGTCGCGCAATACCCTGCTCAGCCATGCCTGCGGCGTCGGTGCGCCACTGGCCAACGAGCAGACCCGTGCAATCATCTGCGCCGCGATTCTCAACTACAGCCAGGGCAAGTCGGGCATTCACCGGCAAGTGGTCAAAGCGCTACTGGCCCTGCTCAACCGGGGCATCACGCCGCAAGTACCGGCGCAGGGCTCGGTGGGTTACCTGACGCACATGGCGCACGTCGGTGTTGCGTTGCTGGGCATCGGCCAGGTCGGCTATCGCGGGCAGATCGTCCCGGCCGAGCAGGCCCTGAATGAAGAAGGTCTGGCTCCGGTTATCCTCGGCGCCAAGGACGGATTGTGCCTGGTCAACGGCACACCGTGCATGACCGGCCTGAGCTGTCTGGCCATTGCCGATGCCGAGCGCCTGAGCCAATGGGCCGACGTGATCGGCGCGATGAGCTTCGAAGCCCTGCGCGGCCAGCTGGACGCGTTCGATGCAAGCATCCTCGCCCTCAAGCCGCATCCGGGCATGCAAAAGGTGGGCAAGAACCTGCGCACTTTGCTGGCCGGCAGCGAAGTGCTCGCCAGCAGCGAAGGCATTCGTACCCAGGATGCGCTGAGTATTCGTTCGATTCCCCAGGTGCATGGCGCCACGCGCGACCAACTGGCTCACGCCACTCGCCAGGTCGAGATCGAGCTCAATTCAGTCACCGATAACCCGCTGCTGCTCGGCACGCCCGAGGCTTTCCGGGTGGTGTCCCAGGCCAATCCACACGGCCAGTCGGTGGCCATGGCGGCAGACCTGCTGTGCATGGCGATGGCCGAGCTGGGCTCGATCGCCGAACGACGCCTGGACCGCCTGATCAACCCGATGGTCAGCGGCCTGCCGGCGTTTTTGGTCACCCAGCCGGGGGTCAACTCGGGAATGATGATCGTCCAGTACGTCGCCGCTTCGCTGTGCGCGGAAAACCGCCAAATGGCGCAACCGGCCGTGGTCGACAACTACGTGACCTCCGGTCTGCAAGAAGACCACCTGAGCCTGGGCACCAGCGCTGCGCTCAAGCTGCACAAGGTACTGGGCAATACCACGCAGATTCTGGCCATCGAGTATTTGCTCGCGGCCCAGGCATTCGAATTTCTCAAGACACAGGGTTTTGGCGTGGGCACCGGTGCCGCGTGGCGACTGCTGCGCGAGCGCATCCCGGCCTACGACGAAGACCGCTGGCTGGCTCCGGACATCGCCAGCAGCGCGGCCCTGATCAAAGACGAAACGTCACTGGAAAGGGTTTTCCAGCACTGCCGTAACAACGCGGCAGGCCTATAAAAACAGCGTATGGCCACAAGCCGTCGCTGACATTCATCAAGGAGTAGCAGCATCGTGACCACCTTATCTGCCAAGACGCTGAACCTGATCCCCGGCCAACTGACCCTGGCGCAACTGCGCGGTATTTATCTGCAGCCGGTCAGCCTGACGCTGGACAGCAGCGCAGACCAGCAGATCGACGACAGCGTCGCCTGTGTCGAGCGCATTCTGGCCGAGAACCGCACCGCCTACGGCATCAACACCGGCTTCGGCCTGCTGGCTTCGACGCGGATTGCCAGCGAAGACCTGGAAAACCTGCAGCGTTCGCTGGTGCTGTCGCATGCGGCCGGTGTCGGTCAGCCGATCAGCGATGAGCTGGTGCGTCTGATCATGGTGCTCAAGGTCAACAGCCTGAGCCGCGGCTTCTCGGGCATTCGGCGCGTGGTCATCGACGCCCTGATTGCGCTGATCAATGCCCAGGTCTACCCGCATATTCCGCTCAAGGGCTCGGTCGGCGCTTCCGGTGACCTGGCACCGCTGGCGCACATGTCCCTGGTGCTGCTGGGCGAAGGCAAGGCGCGCTACAAGGGCGAATGGCTGAACGGCGTCGACGCGCTGGCGGCTGCCGGGCTGCAACCGCTGACCCTGGCGGCCAAGGAAGGGCTGGCACTGCTCAACGGCACGCAAGTGTCTAGCGCCTACGCATTGCGCGGCCTGTTCGAAGGCGAAGACCTGTTCGCGGCGGCTCTGACCTGCGGCTCGCTGACGGTTGAAGCGGTACTGGGTTCGCGCTCGCCCTTCGACGCGCGCATTCATGCCGCACGCGGACAGCGCGGACAGATCGACGCGGCAGCCTGCTACCGCGACCTGCTGGGCGAAAGCAGCGGCGTATCCGAGTCGCACCGCAACTGCGACAAGGTTCAAGACCCCTACTCGTTGCGCTGCCAGCCACAGGTCATGGGCGCATGCCTGACCCAACTGCGTCAGGCCGCCGAGGTGCTGGAAATCGAAGCCAACGCGGTGTCCGACAACCCGCTGGTGTTCGCCGCCGAGAACGACGTCATATCCGGTGGCAATTTTCACGCCGAGCCGGTCGCCATGGCGGCGGACAACCTCGCGCTGGCCATCGCCGAGATCGGCTCGCTCAGCGAACGGCGCATTTCGCTGATGATGGACAAGCACATGTCGCAGCTGCCGCCCTTCCTGGTGGCCAACGGCGGCGTCAATTCCGGGTTCATGATCGCGCAGGTGACCGCTGCCGCACTGGCCAGTGAAAACAAGGCATTGGCCCATCCGCACAGTGTCGACAGCCTGCCGACCTCGGCCAATCAGGAAGACCATGTGTCGATGGCCCCGGCCGCCGGCAAGCGTTTATGGGAAATGGCAGAAAACGTTCGCGGGATTCTTGCCGTAGAATGGTTGGCTGCCTGCCAGGGTCTGGACTTGCGTGAGGGCCTGAAAACCTCTCCGAAGCTGGAGCAAGCCCGCAGCCTGTTGCGCAGCAAGGTCCCGTTCTATGAAAAGGACCGCTTTTTTGCACCGGACATCGAAGCTGCCAGTCAGCTGCTGTCCTCCACTTGCCTGAACCCGTTGGTTCCTGCACGTCTGCTACCCAGTCTGTGATGCACCGCGAGCCTGGCAGGGCTCGCTTTGGTCATCGCTGCGGGAAGCCGGATGCAGGCGTTCTCGCGGCTTTTGCCATACCTGTAATGAAATGGACCTGAAATGACGTCACAAGATGGTTTGAAACGCGGGTTATCCGCCCGCCACATCCGCTTCATGGCCCTGGGCTCTGCCATCGGCACAGGGTTGTTCTACGGCTCGGCCTCGGCGATTCAACAGGCCGGGCCTGCCGTACTGCTGGCTTACCTGATCGGCGGCGCGGCGGTGTACATGGTGATGCGCGCGCTTGGCGAAATGGCGGTCCACGACCCGGTGTCCGGTTCGTTCAGCCATTACGCCACCCGCTATATGGGCCCGCTGGCCGGCTTCGTGCTCGGCTGGACCTACGCGTTCGAGATGATCATTGTCTGCCTGGCCGACGTGACCGCATTCGGCATCTACATGGGCTTCTGGTTTCCGGAAGTACCCCGCTGGATCTGGGTGCTGGGTATCGTCTTTCTGATCGGCGCGCTCAACCTGTGCAACGTGAAAGTCTTTGGTGAAACCGAGTTCTGGCTGTCGATCCTCAAGGTCGGCGCCATCGTGGCGATGATCGTCGCAGGCTTCGGCATCATGATCTTCGGTATCGGCAGCTCGGCCAGCGGCAGCGAAATCGGCATCAGCAACCTGTGGGCGCATGGCGGCTTCATGCCCAACGGCGTCACCGGTCTGATCGCCTCGTTCGCAGTGGTGATGTTTGCCTTCGGCGGCATCGAAATCATCGGCATTACCGCAGGCGAAGCGAAGGACCCGCAGCGCAGCCTGCCGCAAGCGATCAATGCCGTGCCGCTGCGCATTCTGCTGTTCTACGTGCTGACGCTGTTTGTGCTGATGTGTATCTACCCGTGGCCGCAGATCGGCACGCAGGGCAGCCCGTTCGTGCAGATTTTCGATAACCTGGGCATCGCTTCGGCGGCGACCATCCTCAACATCGTGGTGATCTCGGCGGCCGTGTCGGCGATCAACAGCGACATCTTCGGCGCAGGCCGCATGATGTATGGCCTGGCCCGTGAAGGTCAGGCGCCCGCCAGTTTTGCCCGCGTGTCGCGCCATGGCGTGCCGTGGATGACCGTGCTGGTCATGGGTATCGCGTTGCTGGGCGGCGTGCTGCTCAACTACCTGATCCCCAAGGATGTGTTTCTGCTGATCGCTTCGCTGGCCACCTTCGCCACCGTGTGGGTCTGGCTGATGATTCTGCTGACGCAGGTCGCCATGCGCCGCTCGATGAACCGCGAGGAAGCGGCACAGCTGAAATTCGCCGTGCCGTTCTGGCCTTACGGGCCTGCGGCCGCCATCGCCTTCATGCTGTTCATCTTCGGCGTGCTGGGCTACTTCCCGGACAACCGTGCAGCCTTGATCGTCGGCGCAATCTGGATCGTGCTGCTGCTCATCGCCTACGCTGTGTGGGTCAAGCCCAAGGCGCTCAACAACACTCATTGATCAACGAGGCCTGGAATGAAAACGCTCTGGAAAAACTGTCACATCGCAAGCATGGCGCACGGCAAATACTCGATCATCGAGCATGCCGCCATCGTGACCTCCGGAGCGCTCATCGAGTGGATCGGGCCTCAGGCCGAGCTGGCCGAGCCGGAACATGACAACTGCATCGATCTGGGCGGTGCATGGGTCACGCCCGGCCTGATCGATTGTCACACCCATACGGTGTTCGGCGGCAACCGCAGCGGCGAGTTCGAACAGCGTTTACAGGGTGTGAGCTACGCCGAGATCGCCGCAGCGGGCGGCGGTATTGCCAGCACGGTGCGTGCGACGCGCGCCGCCAGTGAGGATGAGCTATACGCCAGTGCCGAGCGCCGTTTGCGGCATCTGCTGAAAGACGGCGTCACGACCGTCGAGATGAAGTCGGGCTACGGGCTGGACCTGGAAAACGAGCGCAAGATCCTGCGAGTGATTCGGCGTCTGGGCAACACCCAGCCCGTCACCGTGCGCGCCACCTGCCTGGCCGCCCATGCGCTGCCACCGGAATACGCCGACCGCGCAGACGATTACATCAACCACATCTGCAATGACATGCTCCCGGCGCTGGCAGCCGAAGGGCTGGTCGATGCGGTGGATGCTTTCTGTGAATACCTGGCGTTTTCGCCTGCGCAGGTCGAGCAGGTGTTCATCACCGCGGGGCAGTTGGCGCTGCCGGTCAAACTGCATGCCGAGCAGCTGTCGTCATTGGGCGGATCGAGCCTGGCTGCGCGCTACAAGGCGCTGTCGGCGGATCATCTGGAGTTCATGACCGAAGACGACGCCATCGCCATGGCCGCTGCCGGAACCGTCGCGGTGCTGCTGCCGGGCGCGTTTTACTTCCTGCGTGAAACACAACTGCCGCCGATGGACGCGCTGCGCAAGCACGGCGTGCCGATCGCGATTTCCACCGACCTCAACCCTGGCACGTCGCCGGGCCTGTCATTACGCCTGATGCTGAACATGGCCTGCACGCTGTTTCGCATGACGCCCGAAGAAGCACTGGCGGGGGTGACGTTCAATGCGGCCAAAGCGTTGGGCATGAGCGCGACGCATGGCTCGCTGGAGGTTGGCAAGGTCGCGGATTTCGTCGCCTGGAACATCGAGCGACCGGCTGATCTGGCCTACTGGCTGGGCGGCGATCTGGACAAACGTATCGTGCGCCACGGCGTCGAATCATCGATCTGAAGGAGAGCCCTGTGGATAACGTTCTGACATTCAAGCGTGGCCGTATTCCGCTGCTGATCAGCATGCCGCATGCCGGTCTGAAACTGACCCCGGTGGTCGAAGCCGCGCTGGTGGACGAAGCCTTGAGCCTGCCGGACACCGACTGGCACATTCCGCGTCTGTATGACTTCGCCGCCGAATTGGGCGCCAGCACGCTGGCTGCCGAATACTCGCGCTTTGTCATCGACCTCAATCGACCCTCTGACGACAAGCCCATGTACGCAGGTGCAACCACCGGCCTGTTTCCGTCGATCCTGTTCGACGGCGTGCCACTGTTCAAGGACGGCCAGACACCCAGCGTCGAAGAGCGGGCGCGCTATCTACAGCAGATATGGACACCGTATCACCAGACGCTGAAGCAGGAACTGCAGCGCATGCGTGACGAGTTCGGTTATGCGCTGCTGTTCGACGCCCACTCGATTCGCGGCCACATCCCGCACCTATTCGACGGCCGCCTGCCGGACTTCAACCTGGGCACCTTCAATGGCGCCAGCTGTGACCCGGAGCTGGCCAGCCGAATGGAGCAGGTCTGCGCAGCGGCCAAGGACTACAGCCATGTGTTGAACGGACGCTTCAAGGGCGGCCACATCACCCGCCACTACGGCAACCCGGCCAACAACATCCACGCGGTACAGCTGGAGCTGGCGCAAAGCACCTACATGGACGAATTCGTGCCCTTCCACTACCGCCCGGACCTGGCCGAACCGACCCGCGCCGTGCTCAAGCCTCTGCTGGAAACCTTCATTGCCTGGGGGCAGGAGCGCTTTGGCTGATGAGGGTGGCCGCAGAGCGTGGAAGCGATAGCCGATAGCAACACCGATTATCGTTCCCATGCTTCGCGTGGGAATGCGGTTCCGGACGCTCCGCGCCCGCCCTTCAAGGTTCCCGCCTGATCACTTCTTGAGCAAGCGCAAGCCGTTGAACACCACCAGCAAGCTCACGCCCATGTCGGCAAACACCGCCATCCACATGGTCGCCAGGCCAGCGAAGGTGATGCCGATGAACAGCACCTTGGTCACAATGGCCAACACAATGTTCTGTTTCAGCACCGCCGATGTCCGGCGTGAAAGCGCAATGAACGTTGGTATCTTGCGCAGATCATCGTCCATCAGGGCGACATCTGCCGTCTCGATAGCTGTATCGGTGCCTGCAGCGGCCATCGCGAAACCAATCTCCGCACGGGCCAGCGCAGGGGCATCATTGATACCGTCGCCCACCATGCCTACCCGGTGATTGCGGCTGTAAAGCGCTTCGATCGCACTGAGCTTGTCGGCAGGCAGCAGATTGCCCTGCGCTTCATCGATGCCAACCTGATCGGCAATCGCCTTGGCCGTGTGCGGGTTATCACCGGTCAGCATGACCGTCTTGATGCCCAACTCGTGCAACTGGGCGATGGCTTCACGGCTGGTCTCCTTCACCGTATCGGCGACGGCAAACAGCGCAATCGGACCCGAGGCATCGAGCAACAGCACCACGGTCTTGCCCTGCATCTCCAGCGCATCGAGCCTGGCTTCCAGCTCCGGCGAACACAGGCCCAGTTCTTCCACCAGGCGATGGTTGCCCAGGTGATACATCTGGCCATTGATCTCGCCTTTCACACCGCGCCCACCCAACGCCTCGAACGCGCTAACTTCATGCAGCGTCAGGCTGCCATCGGCGGCCTTGGCAATCGCTTGGGAAACCGGGTGATCCGAACGCCCGGCGAGGCTTGCGGCAATCCCCGGCGCGCTATCGGAGACAGCAGGGTTCAACGGCACATAATCAGTCTGCACCGGCTTGCCGTGGGTCAGCGTGCCGGTTTTATCAAGCGCCAGGTAATCGAGCTTTTCGCCCATTTCCAGATAAACGCCACCCTTGATCAAGATACCCTTGCGCGCCGCCGCTGCCAGACCGCTGACGATGGTCACCGGCGTGGAAATCACCAGCGCACATGGGCAGGCCACCACCAGCAGCACCAGCGCCCGGTAGATCCAGTCATACCATTCGCCACCGAAGAACAGCGGCGCGACCAACGCCAATGCCAACGCAACGACGAACACCACCGGCGTATAGATACGGGAAAAGCTGTCGACAAAGCGCTGGGTCGGCGCACGCGAACCTTGCGCCGCTTCCACCGCATGAATGATGCGCGCCAGCGTCGAGTTGTTTGCGGCGGCGGTGACGCGGTACTCCAGCGAACCGGCCTGGTTGATGGTGCCCGCGAAAACCTTGTCGCCAACAGTCTTCTCCACCGGCAGACTTTCACCGGTGATCGATGCCTGATCGATGGTAGAGCTACCAGACACCACTTCACCATCAAGGCCGACACGCTCGCCGGGCTTGATCCGGACGATAGCCTCCAGCTCGACGTTTTTGGCTTCGACTTCCTGCCAACTGCCATCCGCCTGCTTGACGGTGGCAAGCTCTGGCGTCAACTGCATCAGGCCACTGATCGCATTGCGCGCGCGGTCCAGCGACTTGGCTTCGATCAACTCGGCAATGGTAAACAGGAACATTACCATCGCCGCTTCCGGCCACTGACCGATCACAATCGCGCCGGTCACCGCGATGCTCATCAGCGCATTGATATTCAGGTTAAAGTTCTTGAGCGCGATCCAGCCCTTCTTGTAGGTCGTCAGGCCGCAACTGAAGATCGACACCAGTGCCAGCAAGGCAACCACCCAGGTCGGGCCGAGCGAAGCAAAATGGACCACCTCTGCACCCAGCGCCGCAACGCCGGACAACGCCAGCGGCCACCAGTGTTTCTTCACCACCGGCGCCGGTTCGGCAGACGCTGCACCTTCCTCAACCGGCTCGGCCTGCATGCCCAGCGAGCTGATAGCCTCACGAATCGGGTCAGTGGACGGCAGGTCGTGCCAGACGCCCAACATGCGGTTGATCAGATTGAATTCCAGCTTCTGCACACCGGCCAGCTTGCCCAGCTTGTTCTGGATCAGCGTCTGCTCGGTGGGGCAATCCATCGCCTCGATACGGAAGCTGCTCAGACGACCACCCGCTGCAGACGCTTCGCCAAAGGTCACTACAGCGGGCTGTGCATTGCTGGAGCAGCACGAATGGGCATGCTCCACGGGCTTTTGCTCGTGCGCGTGCTCGTCGTGATCATGGTCATGATCGTGGTCATGTGCGGGGGAATTCTTGATCGTCGTGCCCATTCGTTGTGGCTCCAGGATTCTGCTTGTTGCCAAGTGAACACCCTGTAGCCACTATAGGGTCAAGCACTCAAACGAGATGAGTCGAAATGAAAATCGGCGAACTGGCAAAACTGACCGACACCCAGGTCGAAACCATCCGCTATTACGAACGCGAAGGCCTGCTGCCCGCCCCTGCCCGCAGTGATGGCAATTACCGGCTGTATACCCAGGCGCACATGGAGCGCCTGTCGTTCATCCGCAATTGCCGCAGCCTGGACATGACCCTCGAAGAAATCCGCAACCTGCTCAACCTGCGCGACAGTCCGCAGGACCAGTGCGAAAACGTCAACGCCCTGATCGACGAACACATCGAACACGTCAATGCCCGCGTCGCGAGCCTACAGGCGCTCCAGGAACAACTGCTCGACCTGCGCCGCCGCTGCAGCGATGGCACGACAGAACATTGCGCGATACTGGAAAGGCTGGAAGTGACGGGGGCTGTGGCAGCGCCAGAGGGCGAGCCTTCACATGTGGGGAGGAGTCATGGGCATTGAGACGGGTTTGAGACCTCTGGTTCAGCGCTGCGCGGCCTGCACCACCGCCACAAGCTCAGTGATCGCCTTGACGAGCTGATCCTTGGCAGCTTTCTCTTTCGCTGACTCTTCACCCGCCCGCTCAGAATCAACGCGTTTGAACGCTTCGCGTACCTCCTCGCTGAAGATGCTGATCGAGACGATATTTTCCTGCCGAAAACCAATAGGCCTGAGCGGTGTATCACTTGGGTAATCGGTCGTGTACACCACTTTCAGGGTGTCCTTGTCCCGATAGCCACTGACGGTCGGGATAAGCAAAATTTCCTGATTCACACCCGTCACTTCGGTAGGGGCTCCGACGTCCATGATGTAACCGACGTAGACCTTTCGATCCGCCATCGTGATCATCACTTCTTCCTTGTCGACAAAGGCATCGAAAAGCGTCGAGCAGATAGGGCTGTGATCTACAGACTGACCCAGCAGATAGACCGCAATTTCTTCTTTTTTACCCGCGCCCAGTTGCCACTTGAGAATCCTGACAGTAAGAAAAGCTCCGAGGCTTGGCATCGCCAAGGTCAGTAAACCCGACAGGGCAAGGAACACGCCCACCTGGCTAAAATTCCTGCCAGTGATGTCGAAGTCCTGCCCCATTTGACCTAAAGCGCCCATGAAATCGGTGTTCACGGCAAAACAGACTGGCGAGGTCGGGTCCGTCGTTTGGGCCCATTTTGGGCAAAACACACCCCAATCATGCGAGAACAGGCCTGCAAGGGCTGCGGTAACCAACATGGCCGCTAAAAAACAGTAGATACCATACCGCCCCACCAGGAAGTAAAGCATCTGGCCTTCATAGCGATGCAGCCTGCAATAAACGGTGGGATCCTTCAGACACACCAAAAAGCCGCTGACGAGTAATGGCAGCAGAAGTAAAAAAGCCATTTATCAGGATTCGGCTTGCGGAGTGACCAGTTTTTTAGCCTTATCGCGGGAGGAGCGAACCAAACCTTCTATTTCTTTGGCGTCCATGGACATGCGACCACCCCTTACCACAAGAGTGTCGATGCTCTTGATTGCCTGCATGAGGGCCGCGTCTTCAGCCTTCTTCGTATCACTACGATGTCCAATCCGATTGAAAAACATAGTCGATTCCGTTGAACAGGGTCAGGGGATTTACGCCAAAACTATAGCACAACGCTCAATTCGCTCTCTTACAGACTCAAACCGCCATCGGCGCCGTCATTGCCGGGTGGTGCTGGTAGCCTTCCAGGGTGAAGTCGGACGGCTCGATCAGTTCCAGCCATTCAGGCTGGTACACACCGGTCTTGGTAAACTCGGGCACGCGGTCGGAGATCACCAGTTTCGGCATCGGGTACGGCTCGCGGGTCATCTGTTCGTTGAGCATGTCCAGGTGGTTTTCGTACACGTGGGCGTCGCCGATGAAGTAGGTGAACCAGCGCGGCGTGTAGCCGGTCAGGCGGCCGATCAGGCTGAGCAGCGCGGCGCCTTCGGTCAGGTTGAACGGCGTACCGAGGCCCAGATCGTTGGAGCGGATGTACAGCGTCAGCGAGATTTCGCGGGTTTGCGGGTTCGGGTGCAGCTGGTACAGCAGGTGGCACGGCGGCAGGGCCATTTCATCGAGCTGTGCGCAGTTCCAGCCATGGAACAGGATCCGCCGGCTGCCTGGATCGTTGATGATGGTGTCGACGCACTGGCGAATCTGGTCGATGGCCTTGTACAGGACCACGAAAGACTGACCGTCTTCTTCGGACTCGGCAATCTGACGATACCCCTGGCCCAGCGCCAGTTCGATGGCCGCGACATTGCCGGCATCGATACGCTTGTAGGCTGGCCACTTGCGCCATTGCACGCCATAGATTTCACCCAGATCGTCCTCGCCCTTGCGGAACGGGTTGTTCAGCCACTGAGCGTTTTCGTTGGCGTTCTGATCCCAGACCTTGCAGCCCAGCTCGCGGAATTCGGCGGCGTTGTTTACGCCACGCAGAAAGCCGACCATCTCGCCGATGGCCGATTTGAAGGCCATGCGCCGTGTGGTGATCGCCGGAAAACCTTCCTGCAAGTCATAACGCAGCATCGCACCCGGAAAGCTGATGGTGTTCACGCCGGTACGGTTGGCTTGCAAGGTCCCGTGCTTGATCACATGAGCGACCAGTTCCAGATATTGCTTCATAAATCACCTGCATTGTTGAACGCGCCGGGCGCTGTCACCCGGCGTTTCGGTGTTAGACCGCTGCTTTGCTGGCGGACGGGTCGCGCTTGTAGGCCAGCCAGATCAGGAACAGGCCGGCGATGATCATCGGCAGGCTGAGGATCTGCCCCATGGTCACCCAGCCCCACGCCAGGTAACCCAACTGGGCGTCAGGGACGCGGACGAACTCGACCACAAAGCGGAAGATCCCGTAGAACAGCGCGAACATGCCGGAAACGGCCATGGTCGGACGCGGCTTGCGGGCGTAGAGATTGAGGATGATGAACAGCGCAACGCCTTCCAGCGCGAACTGATACAGCTGCGAGGGATGACGCGCCAGTTGCGCCGGGTCGCTAAACGGCGGGAAGACCATGGCCCACGGCACATCGGTCGGCTTGCCCCACAACTCGGCATTGATGAAGTTGCCGATACGCCCGGCACCCAGGCCGATCGGCACCAGCGGGGCGACGAAGTCCATCAGCTGGAAGAAGCTTTTGCCGTTGCGCTTGCCAAACCACCAGGCCGCGATCATTACGCCGACAAAGCCGCCGTGGAACGCCATGCCACCCTTCCAGACCTCGAAGATCAGCAGCGGATTGGCGATGTAGGCCGACAGGTCATAGAACAGCACGTAGCCCAGCCGCCCACCGACAATCACGCCCATGGCCAGCCAGAAAATCAGGTCGGAGAGTTTTTCCTTGGTCCAGGTCGGGTCGAACTTGTTCAGACGACGCGACGCAAGCAGCCAGGCGCCGCCGATACCGACCAGGTACATCAACCCGTACCAGTGAATTTGCAGCGGGCCGATAGCGACGGCTACCGGGTCAATCTGCGGGTAAGGCAGCATTGCGACTCCTCAATTGGAACGCCCTTGCGAGCGACTGAATCAGGCGCGCATGTTACCGGAGCCCGGCAGGATGCTCTAGCGGCGACCGATGGAAGCCGCCTGAACGAAGTGAAAAAAGATGCGATTGATGTGTCCAGCCGTAAGGCCTGGGTATGGTTATCGTTCCCACGCTCCGCGTGGTAGCGCCGTTCTGGACGCTCTGCGTCCGGTCTTGAAACAGGCGTGTGTGTAAGCTTGCTCACGAAGAGGTAGGTGCAGCAGCTGAATATTTACTAAGCAGTCAGTCTGCCTTCGCGAGCAAGCTCGCTCCCACCGGGGGGGGGGGCAATGTGTACTCCCTGTGGGAGTGAGCTTGCTCACGAAGGCAATAGCCCAAACGGCCCATTTCCCGAAGCCTGTACCGGCCTCTTCGCGAACAAGTTCGCTCCTACGGGGGCATGTGTACTCCCTGTGGGAGTGAGCTTGCTCACGAAGGCAATAGCCCAAATGGCCCATTTCCCGGAGTCTGTACCGGCCTCTTCGCGAACAAGTTCGCTCCTGCGGGGGCAATGTGTCCCACTGTGGGAGTGAGCTTGCTCACGAAAGCATTAGTAGCGCTTAGTGCCCTTTGACCGAGCTCGGGTTGATCATCCGCGACAGGCCGAGGTTTTTCAGTGCCAGTTGCAGGGAGCTGCTGATGACTTGCGGGTTGTCGTTGGTCATCAGTTGCGCAAGCAGTTCCTTGGCCTTGCTGAGGTTGATCTGGCGCAGCATCCACTTCACTTTCGGCAGGTTGGTGGCGTTCATAGACAGGCTGTCGAAGCCCATCGCCATCAATAGCACCGCTGCTGCCGGGTCACCCGCCATTTCGCCGCAGATGCTTACCGGCTTGCCCTCGGCATGCGCGTCACGCACCACGCTTTGCAGCGCCTGAAGCACCGCCGGGTGCAGGTAGTCATAGAGATCGGCCACACGCGGGTTGTTGCGGTCAACCGCCAGCAGGTACTGGGTCAGGTCGTTGGAGCCGACCGAGAGGAAGTCCACCTGACGCGCCAGGTCGCGGGTCTGGTAGACCGCCGCCGGCACTTCGATCATGACGCCCACCGGCGGCATCGGTACGTCAGTGCCTTCGTCGCGCACCTCGCCCCAGGCGCGGTGGATCAGGTGCAGCGCCTCTTCCACTTCGTGGGTGCTGGAGATCATCGGCAACAGAATGCGCAGGTTATTCAGGCCCTCGCTGGCCTTGAGCATGGCGCGGGTCTGGACCAGGAAGATTTCCGGGTGGTCGAGGGTGACGCGAATACCGCGCCAGCCGAGGAACGGGTTGTCTTCCTTGATCGGGAAGTAGGACAGCGACTTGTCGCCACCGATGTCCAGGCTGCGCATGGTCACCGGCAGTGGGTGGAAGGCGGCCAGTTGCTCACGGTAGATCGCCAGCTGTTCCTTTTCACTCGGGAAGCGCTGGTTGATCATGAACGGCACTTCGGTGCGGTACAGGCCCACCCCTTCGGCGCCACGCTGTTGCGCCCGCGCCACGTCGGCCAGCAGGCCGGTGTTGACCCACAGCGGCATGCGATGCCCATCGAGGGTGACGCAAGGCAATTCGCGCAGGGCATCCAGGCCCTGAGAGAGCTGACGCTCCTCCTCCACCACCTTGCCGAACTGCTTGCGCATGATTTCGCTAGGGTTGGTAAAGACTTCGCCATGATAGCCGTCGACCACCAGATTGATGCCATCGACCTTGGAGTATGGGAAGTCCACCAGGCCCATGACCGTGGGAATGCCCATGGCCCGCGCCAGAATTGCAACGTGGGAGTTGCCGGAACCCTGAACCGATACAAGGCCGACCAGTTTGCCTTCCGGCACCTCGCCGAGCATGGCCGGGGTCAGCTCTTCACTCACCAGAATCGTGTTGTCGGGATAGACCAGCGCCTGTTGCCGCGCTTCCTGGAGATAGGCCAGCAGACGGCGGCCCAGGTCCTTGACGTCCGACGCCCGCTCGCGCAGGTAGGCATCGTCCATCAGTTCGAAACGTTTGACGTGCTCGCTGACCACCGAGCGCAAGGCGCCCTGTGCCCATTGGCCGGTCTTGATGACGTCGGTCACTTCGCTGCCCAGCGAGGCGTCGTCGAGCATCATCAGGTAGACATCGAACAGCGCCCGCTCTTCGGGACGCAACTGGGTGGCCAGCTTGGCTGACAGGGTGCGCATGTCACCGCGTACGCCTTCCAGCGCGTTCTGGAACAACGCCAGTTCGGCGGCGATGTCAGTGACGGTCTTGTCGGGGACCACTTCCAGATCGGCAGGCGGCAGCATGACCACGGCGACACCGACCGCAGCACCCGGCGAACCGGCAACACCGACGAACTTGGCTTCCTGAATGCCCTTGCCCTGACGACCCAGACCGCGGATCGAGCCGGTCGCTTCGGCATGCGCGATAACGCCCGCCAGTTGCGCGCTCATGGTGACCAGGAAGGCTTCTTCGCCCTCGTCGAACTGACGGCGCTCCTTTTGCTGGATGACCAATACGCCGACCACGCGCCGGTGGTGGATGATCGGCGCGCCCAGGAACGAGGCGTAGCGTTCTTCACCGGTTTCGGCGAAATAGCGATAACGAGGGTGATCTGCGGCGTTTTCGAGATTCAGTGGTTCTTCGCGCGTACCGACCAGACCGACCAGGCCTTCATTCGGCGCCATGCTGACTTTGCCGATGGAGCGTTTGTTGAGGCCTTCGGAGGCCATCAGGACAAAGCGGTTGACCTCGGCATCGAGCAGGTAGACCGAGCAGACCTGGCTGCCCATGGCCTCCTTGACGCGCAACACAATAATGCCCAACGCCGCCTTGAGATCCTTGGCGGAGTTAA
>Ga0308164_10002622_pt1 | contig 17513 bp, 15 predicted proteins | sample PhyTR2_FD_201031 | JGI IMG/M metagenome (GOLD analysis project Ga0308164, IMG submission 201031) | Phyllosphere microbial communities from UC Gill Tract Community Farm, Albany, California, United States - DLSLT.R2 | ecosystem: Host-associated > Plants > Phyllosphere > Unclassified | place: USA... | reverse complement strand
TCGGTGAACACCTTGATTTCCAGGTCTACGCCTTCTTTGGCCAGCATCGGCTTGATCAGCTCGAGGATCTCGGCGTGGGGAATAGGCGTGGCCGCGACCACCAGTTTTTCGGCGGCGCTGGCGAAACCGGCGACGGACAGGGCAGCTGCAAAAGCAGTGAACAGCAGGGTCTTTTTCATGGGGATCTCAGTCTTGTCAGAGTGCCAGCACTGCTGGCATGCGCGCGACGATACCGGCAAAGGCAGCGGCGTTAAAATACTTTTTAATCAGGTGCTTATAGCTTTTTGGCAGCAAGCCCGACCGGCAAGTTCAAGTGTTCTGGCAGGATTTCGTCGGTGCCGCTGACCAGCAAGGCGAAATGGATGACGTTCTCCAGCTCGCGGGTGTTGCCCGGCCAAGGGTGGGCCTCCAATACCGCCAGCGCCGCCTCGCTGATCAGCGGCACCGCCAGTTCCAGCCGCTGACTGTAGATGCCCAGGAAGTATTCGGCCAGCGAGGGGATATCGCCGGGGCGATCGCGCAGCGGCGGCAATTCCAGCACGCCCTCATGGAGATAACGAAACAGCCGCTCGTGAAATTTACCCACCGCCACCGCTTTCGACAGGTCGATGCTGGTGGCCGCCACCAGGCGCACGTCCACCGGGCTCGGCTGGCCGGCGCCCACGCGGGTGACTTCGTGGTTTTCCAGGGCGGCCAGCAGCTTGACCTGAATGGGCAGCGGCAGGTCGCCGATTTCGTCCAGGTACAAGGTGCCGCCGTTGGCCGAGCCGAACCAGCCGGCGCGGCTGCTGGCCGAACCGCTGTGGGCGCCGGCCGCGTAGCCGAACAGCTCGGCGTCGGCGTAGGTCGGGCTGATGGCGCCACAGTTCACCGAGACGAACAGGCCGGCGCGGTCGCTAGCGCGGTGGATATGCCGGGCCAGCAATTCCTTGCCGGTGCCGGTTTCGCCATGGATCAGCACGGGCACGGCCTTGGGCGCGACCCTTTCCAGCTGCTCGCGCAGTTCACGGGAGCGGGGGTCGACGAACACCAGCGCCTTGGCGCGAATGCTCAGCGGGCTTTTTTCGGCGTCGGGGAAGGTCAGCAACGGCTGGGCGAACGGGGCTTGAATGGTCATGAAGCACTCCCGCCGTCAGCCCAGGCAGGCGACGGCGTCAACGACGGATTTGATCAGGCGCGGCGCAACGTGCGCTGCTCGAGGCGGCCTTGCAGACGGTACAGATAGGCGAAACCCTGCTCCCAGCGCTGGTGGCCGGACTTGACGTTGATATGCCCGGCACCGGTGACGATACCGGCTTCGGCACCCCAGTCGCGGGCCAGCTCCAGCGCCCGCGGGGCACTGACGGCGGCGTCGTTGTCGGAGCTCACCACTTGCGTCGGGAACGGCAGCAACTGGCGCGGGATCGGCGCAAAATTCTGTAGGGCGGGTGGGCAATTCGGACGTTCGACATCCGCGGGCGCCACTAGCAACGCGCCCAGCACCTGTTGCAGCGAACTGCGCGGTGCCTGTTCGGCCCAATGGGCGACGGTGACGCAGCCCAGGCTGTGGGCGATCAGGATAACGGGCTCGGGGCTGGCGGTAACGGCCCGCTCCAGTGCCGCGACCCAGTCCTCGCGCACCGGCGCCATCCAGTCGGCCTGCTCCACGCGGCAGCCGTTGGGGAGGCTACGCTGCCAGTGGCTTTGCCAATGGTCGTCACCCGAGCCTTGCCAGCCAGGGACGATCAGGTAGCGGATGGGTTGGTTGCGCATGGGGGCGCCCTCCTGCCTTCGATAGGTGTCAGGGGGCAGTATAGGGGCGGGCGTTATATTGGTTAAGGAATAAGAAGCTATTTGTTAATAACCAAAATATCTATATCGGCGGCAATGGCTTCTCGCCGGCAAGCCGGACTCCCACAGTGATTGCACTGCATATCCTGTGGGGAGTCCGACTCGCCGGCGAGGGGCCATCAGCCTTGCTTAGATATTGGCGACTTTCTGCCAAACCTTCGGCTTGAAGAACAAGGTCTCCCCGCGCGCCAGGCCTACCAGACTGTCGTGATCCTTGACCACCTCAGCCTCGATCAGCTCCGGCTGCCCTTCCACCTTCAGCGTGACCCGCGTGGTCGCGCCCAGCGGTCGAATGTCCCGCACCTCGGCCGCGTGGTGGTCTTCCAGCTCGGAGCGCGACAGCGACACCTCGTGGGGCCGGAACATCACGTGGCTCTCGCCGCCCAGGTGCAGGCGGTTGGAATCCCCCAGGAAGTGGTAGACGAAATCGCTGGCTGGGTTCTCGTATACCTCGCCCGGCGAGCCGATCTGTTCGATCACACCCTTGTTCATCACCACGATGCGGTCGGCCACTTCCATGGCTTCTTCCTGGTCGTGGGTCACGAACACCGAAGTCAGGTTGATGTCTTCGTGCAGGCGTGCCAGCCAGCGGCGCAGCTCCTTGCGCACCTTGGCGTCGAGGGCGCCGAAGGGTTCGTCGAGCAGCAGCACCTTGGGCTCCACCGCCAAGGCGCGGGCCAGGGCGATACGCTGGCGCTGGCCACCGGAGAGTTGCTCCGGATAGCGGTCGGCCAGCCAGTCGAGCTGCACCATGTTCAGCAGCTCGTGGACCTTCTCGGCAATGCGCGTTTCCGTGGGGCGCTCGCCCTTGGGCTTCATGCGCAGACCGAAGGCGACGTTGTCGAACACCGTCATGTGGCGGAACAGGGCGTAGTGCTGGAACACGAAGCCAACGTTGCGATCACGCACATCGTGGCCGGAAACGTCTTCGCCGTGGAAGACGATATTGCCCTGGTCGGGCGTTTCCAGCCCGGCGATGATCCGCAGCAAGGTGGTCTTGCCGCAACCGGAGGGGCCCAGCAACGCCACCAGCTCGCCGCTCTGGATATCCAGATCGATGCGGTCCAGGGCCTGGAAGGCATTGAATCGTTTACTGACGTTACGCACTTCGATCGACATGAATTATTCCTCCGCGGCGCTGTTGCGCAAGCGGTCAAGACGGGACTCGCTCCACTGCTTGAGCAGCAGGATGAAGAGCGCCAGGATCAGCAACAGGCTGGCCACCGCAAACGCGGCCACATGGTTGTATTCGTTGTAGAGGATCTCGACATGCAGCGGCAAGGTGTTGGTGACCCCGCGGATGTGCCCGGACACCACCGACACCGCGCCGAACTCACCCATGGCCCGCGCCGTACACAGCACCACGCCGTAGATCAGGCCCCATTTGATATTGGGCAGGGTCACGTACCAGAACATCTGCAGGCCATTGGCGCCGAGCAGGCGCGCGGCCTCTTCTTCCTGGGTGCCCTGCTCCTGCATCAGCGGGATCAGCTCGCGGGCCACGAAGGGCACGGTGACGAAGATGGTCGCCAGCACGATGCCCGGCAGCGCGAAGACGATCTGAATGTCATGGTCCTGCAGCCAGGGGCCCAGCAGGCCCTGGGCGCCGAACATCAACACGTAGACCAGGCCGGCGATCACCGGCGACACCGAGAACGGCAGGTCGATCAAGGTCACCAGGATCGACTTGCCGCGAAAATCGTACTTGCTCACGCACCAGGCCGCGCATACGCCGAACACCAGGTTGAGCGGCACCGAGATGACCACGGCCAGCACCGTGAGCTTGAGCGCCGACAAGGCGTCGGGCTCGAAGATCGCGCTGAAGAAGGTGCCCAGGCCGTTTTTCAGGCCCTGGGACACCACGATCACCAGGGGCAGCAGCAGGAACAGCGCGAACACCAGCCAGCCGAGGCTGATCAGGATACGCCGCGAGGCCGCGCTGCCACGCCGTGCGGCGTTGGCCGCGGAGGTAGTGGATGAAGACATGTTCAGCACTCCTTCAAGGGGTTTCGATACGCCGCTGCAGCAGGTTGATCAGCAGCAGCAGAATGAAGGAAACCACCAGCATCATCACGCCGATGGCGGTCGCGCCGGTGTAGTCGTACTGGTCGAGCTTGACCATGATCAGCAGCGGAAGTATCTCGGTTTTCATCGGCATGTTGCCGGCGATGAAAATCACCGAACCGTACTCGCCCACGCCACGGGCAAACGCCAGGGCGAAGCCGGTCAGCCAGGCGGGCAGCAGTGCTGGCGCGAGGATGTAGCGGAACACTTGCAGTGGCTTGGCGCCCAGGCAGGCCGCGGCTTCCTCGACTTCCCGGGGGATATCGGCCAGCACCGGCTGCACCGTGCGCACCACGAAGGGCAAGGTCACGAAGGTCAGGGCCAGGGTGATGCCCAGCGGCGTGTAGGCGATCTTGAAGCCCAAGTCGGCGGCGAACTGGCCGACCCAGCCGTTGGGCGAGTAGAGCGCGGTGAGGGCGATGCCGGCGACCGCCGTGGGCAGTGCGAACGGCAGGTCGATCATCGCATCGATGATCCTGCGCCCCGGAAAGGTATAGCGCACCAGCACCCAGGCCAGCACGGTGCCGATCACGCCGTTGAGCAGGGCGGCGACCAATGCGGTACCAAAGCTCAGCTTCAGCGCCGCCAGCACGCGGGGTGCGGTGACGATGGCCCAGAACTGGTCCCAGGTGAGTTGGGCGGCGTGCACGAACATGGCCGCCAGGGGAATCAGCACAATCAGACTGAGGTACACCAGGGTGTAGCCCAGCGTCAGCCCGAAGCCGGGTATGACGGGGGAGATACGACGCGACATAGGAGTCCTTGGTCAATACCGATGAAATCGCCTACAGCTCGCGGGCAAGCCCTGCTCCTGCCCCGACCGCGCTCGGCATTGAAACGCGGTCGGGGTAGGAGCAGGGCTTGCCCGCGAGCTTTTGCTTTTACTGTGCCTGGTAAATCTGGTCGAAAATCCCGCCATCGTTGAAGAATTTCGGCTGGGCAGTTTTCCAGCCGCCGAAGTCCTTGTCGATAGTCACGAGGTTGAGTTTCGGGAACTGCGCCGCATATTTCGCCGCGACCTTCTCGTCACGCGGGCGGTAGAAGTTCTTCGCCGCGATTTCCTGGCCCGCCGGGCTGTAGAGGTGCTCGAGGTACGCCTTGGCGATCTCTTCGTTACCCTTTTTCTCGGCGTTCTTGTCCACCACCGCCACCGGCGGCTCGGCGAGGATCGACAGCGAAGGCGTGACGATCTCGAACTTGTCGGCGCCGCCGTCTTCCGCCAGCGCCAGGTGCGCTTCGTTTTCCCAGGCCAGCAGCACGTCGCCCTGGCCGTTGTTGACGAAGGTGATGGTCGAGCCACGGGCACCGGTGTCCAGCACTGGCACGTGCTTGAACAGGGTCTTGAGGTATTCCTTGGCCTTGGTCTCGTCGCCGCCGTTGGCTTTCAGGCCGTAGGCGTAAGCGGCGAGGAAGTTCCAGCGCGCGCCACCGGAAGTTTTCGGGTTCGGGGTGATCACCGACACGCCGTCGCGGGTCAGGTCGTTCCAGTCCTTGATGCCTTTCGGATTGCCTTTGCGCACCAGGAACACGATCGTCGAGGTGTACGGGGTGCTGGCGTCCGGCAGGCGGGTCTGCCAGTTCTCCGGCAGGGTCTTGCCCAGCTTGGCGATTTCGTCGATGTCACCGGCCAGGGCCAGGGTCACCACGTCGGCGCGCAGGCCGTCGATCACCGAACGCCCCTGCTTGCCCGAACCACCGTGGGATTGCTGGACCTTGACGTTATCACCAGGGTGCGACTGCTTCCAGAAATTGGCGAACTCGGCGTTATACGCCTGGTACAGCTCGCGGGTGGGGTCGTAGGAAACGTTGAGCAGTTCGTAGTCCTTGGCGACGGCGGAACCGGCAAATACCGCGCTGGCGAGGGCAGCCAGCGCATAACGGCGAATCGACATGTATGTTGCTCCTGGAGTGTGGTCGCGCTTCTGTCGTGCGCTTTGGTTTTCGCTGAAGACGGTTGGATCAGTTGGGTTTCTGCCCCTGGTGCTGCAAGCGGAATTTTTCCTTGCGCTCGATCTGCACCACCTGGGCGTTGTGCACGGTGATTTCCACCGCCCCAAAGCGCAGGTCACGCAGGGCATTCTGGATTTCACGCAGGATGGCCGATTCGTCCTGTGCGTCGACGCTGCGCAGTGGTGTGCTCATGATTTCGCTCCCGAGGTATAGGGGTAGCCCCACCGCTGCGGAAGGCGGCGGGGCAAGGCATGAGCGGACTATAGGAGAGGCGGGATATTCTTAAAAATACTATTTAAGAATGCTTATATACCCAAAAGTGAGATTGCTCAGTTCCAGCCCAGCTGCTCGGCCGGAACCGGGCGGCCGAAACCGTAGCCCTGGCCCAGTTCGCAGCCGTGGCGCCGGAGGAAATCGCCCTGCTCGGGCTGCTCGATGCCTTCGGCGTGCACCTGCATGCCCATGCTGTGGGCCAGGGCGATAATGGCGCGGACGATGGCGATATCGTCCTCGTCGTCCGGCAGGCCAGCGACGAAGCCCTGGTCGATCTTCAGTTTGTGCACCGGCAGGCGTTTGAGGCGCAACAGCGAAGAGTAGCCGGTGCCAAAGTCGTCGATCGCCAGGCGCAGGCCCAGGTCGCGCAAACCGTGAAGTTGCTCCAGGGCGCGATCGGGGTCGTCCATCACCGCGCTTTCGGTGACCTCGATTTCCAGCTTGGCGGGGCTCATCCCCGTGCGCTGCAAGATGGCCTGAACTTGGGCGCTGAGGTCGGCGTGGCCGAACAAGCGGCTCGAGAGGTTGACCGCCATGAATTCCAGCTCATGCCCCTGCGCTTGCCAGGCCACCGCTTGGGCACAGGCCTGGCCCATCACCCAATGGTCGATTTCGCTGATCAGGCCGCTGTCTTCGGCCACCGGAATGAATTCTCCCGGTGGCACCAAGCCGCGTTCCGGGTGCATCCAGCGCACCAGCGCCTCGACGCCAACCCTATGGCCGCTGCGCAGGTCGTGCACCGGCTGGTAGAACACCCGCAGCTCGTCGTGTGCCAGGGCATGGCGCAACTGCGCGCCGACCTCCAGGCGCTGGCGCGCGTGGGCGGTCAGCGCTTCGGTGTACAGGGCATAGCCGCCGCGGCCGTTGCCCTTGGCTTCGTACAGGGCAGAATCGGCGTTGCGCAGCAGTTGCTCAGCGTTGCTGGCATCGCTGGGGAACAGGCTGATGCCGACGCTGGCGCCGATGAACAGCGCCTGCTCGTCGACCGTGAACGGCGCCTTGAGCGCGTCCACCACGGCCTGGGCCAGCTCCGCCGCCTGGGCGGCCTGAGTGCATGGTTCGCAGAGCAGCGCAAACTCGTCGCCGCCCAGCCGGGCCAGGGTCATGCCCTCGCCCATCAGCGCCTGCAGGCGCGCGGCCACGGCCTTGAGCAGGCGATCGCCGGCGGCGTGGCCGAGGCCGTCGTTGATGCTCTGGAAATGGTCGAGGTCGATAAAGAGCAAGGCACAACCGCGCTTGCTGGAGCGCGCCGCGCCCAAGGCCTGTTCCACCCGGTCGCTGAACAGCAGGCGGTTGGGCAGCTGGGTGAGCGGGTCCTGGTGGGCCAGGCGGCTGAGTTCCTCGGCCGAGCGCTTGCTGGCGCTGAGGTCGGAAAATACGGCGACGTAATGGCTGATGGCACCACCTGCCCCGCGCAGCACGCGGAGGGTCTGCCATTGCGGGTAAACCTCGCCGCTTTTGCGCCGGTTCCAGATTTCACCCTGCCATTGGTCGGTGGCGTCCAGGCAGCTGAACATTTGCTGGTAGAACTGCGGTTCGTGGCGGCCGGATTTGAATTTCTTCGGGTTCTGGCCGAGTACTTCGTCCCGGTCGTAGCCGGTGATGTTCATGAAGGCGCGGTTCACATGCACGATCAAGCCCTGGGCGTTGGTCACCAGCACGCCCTCAAGAGTGCTGTCGAACACCGCCGCGGCCATGCGCAGGCGCTCCTGCTCGGCACGCCGGCGCAGCCCGTCGGCCTGCAGGTCGCCGAGCAGCCGCGAGCGGGAAAACAGCAGCGCGAGGGCAGTGAGGCCAGCCCAGAAATATCCGCTCATCATTTGCCAGTGAGCAATGCGCGCGGAATCCTGGAAAAGCCTGCACAATAATTGATCAACCAACAGGAACCACAGCACCGACAGGGCGAAGTATGACATCGCCACTCGTCGCGCATTTCGAGTAGGTACGGCCATTGTGTTGCAAAACCCTTACACAAAGGCCGGGATTATAGGGCACAAGCACCCCGTATTGCCTGCACGCCGTGCATTAAAACCACGGCATGGCTGGTTTTATCCCGACGCATGTTGATAATGCCGCCTTGCGGCTTAATTTTTTTCGACGAGGGCCTTCCAGCCTATGTGGTACAACGGTTTTCTCGACCTGTCGGTCTGGCAACTGGTAGCGGTCACGCTGCTGCTGACCCACGTGACCATCGTCAGCGTCACGGTCTACCTGCATCGCTATTCGGCCCACCGCTCCCTGGAGCTGAACGCCGGCCTCAAGCATTTCTTTCGTTTCTGGCTGTGGCTGACCACGGCGCAGAACACCCGCGAGTGGACCGCCATCCACCGCAAGCACCACGCCAAGTGCGAAACCGTCGACGACCCCCACAGCCCGGTGATCAAGGGCCTGGGTACGGTCATGCGCACCGGTGCGGAATTGTATCGCGCGGAAGCGCAGAACCCCGAGACCTTGCGCATCTACGGCAAGAACTGCCCCGAAGACTGGATCGAGCGCAACCTCTACAGCCGCTACAACCTGGGCGGCATCGCCATCATGGCGGTCATCGACCTGATGCTGTTCGGCGCCTTGGGCATCACCGTCTGGGCCATCCAGATGATGTGGATCCCCTTCTGGGCCGCCGGCGTCATCAACGGCCTGGGCCATGCGGTGGGCTATCGCAACTTCGAATGCCGCGACGCCGCGACCAATCTCGTGCCCTGGGGCATCATCGTCGGCGGTGAAGAGCTGCACAACAACCATCACACCTACCCCAACTCGGCCAAGCTGTCGGTCAAGAAGTGGGAATTCGACATGGGCTGGATGTGGATTCGGGTGTTTTCCGCGTTGCGCCTGGCCAAGGTGCAACGGGTCGCGCCGATCGCCCACCGCGTGGAAGGCAAGGGCCACCTGGACATGGACACCGCGATGGCCATCCTCAACAACCGCTTCCAGATCATGGCCCAGTACCGCAAGCTGGTGATCGCCCCGCTGGTACAGCAGGAGCTCGACCGCGTCGATCAATCGGTGCGCCACCAGTTCCGCCGCGCCAAGCGCCTGCTGGCACGGGAAACCAGCCTGCTGGACGACCGCCATCAGCAGCGCATCCAGGGCATGCTGGAGCACAGCCAGGCACTCAAGACCATCTACGAGAAGCGCCTGGCGCTGCAGCAGATCTGGGCGCGCACCAGCTCCAATGGCCATGACCTGCTCGCCGCCATCAAGGACTGGGTCCACGAAGCGGAAACCAGCGGTATTCAGTCGCTGCGCGAGTTCGCCGCGCAGCTCAAAACCTACTCGTTGCGCCCCGCTCTGAACTGACGCCGTTTATCGGTACGCCCCCGGAAACAGGGGCGTTTGTCGGAACTTTGAAACAATTTTTTACTCACAGCACATACTCGCCGTGTCAGCGGGCAGTGTCGTGGCTGCCTCTCGCTAGCGCATTTCGCACTAGAACCCACGCCTTTTGAGAAGCAGTGATGATGGGCAACAAAAAATCCCAGTCGGTCCCTTTCAACCAGATGCCCGAAGCCGCCGAAACGCTGATGGCGCTGATGCACGCCCAGGGCGAAGTCGCGCGCCTGAGCGAGCGCGAGCAGCTGTTCAGTTCCTTGCTGGTAAGCGTCAACGCCGTGCTGTGGGCGTTCGACTGGGAAACCCAGCAGATGATCTACGTGAGCCCTGCCTATGAGCGCATTTTTGGCCGTTCGGCGGGCCTGTTGCTGGCCGATTACAATGAATGGCGCGACAGCATCTATCCCGACGACCTCGACTACGCCGAGCGCACCCTGGCCGAAGTGCTGGAGAAGGGTTCGATCGTCGACCGCGAGTACCGCATCATCAGCGCCGACGGCCAGGTTCGCTGGATCAGCGACAAGTGCTTCGTCAGCCAGCAGACCGACCCCAGCAAGGTGATAGTGGTCGGTATCGCCGAGGACATCACTGAAAAGAAGCATCTGGAAGGCGAGTTGCAGCGCTTGGCCACGACCGACGTACTCACCCAGAGCAGCAACCGCCGGCACTTCTTCGAGTGTGCCCACCGGGAATTCGAGCAGGCGCGCCTGGATGGCTCACCCATGGGCTTCCTGCTGCTGGACATCGACGACTTCAAGATCATCAACGACAGCTACGGCCACCCCGCCGGCGACCAGGTGCTGCAGCGCATCGCCGAGAGCGGCAAGGGTGCGCTGCGCCGTGGTGACCTGTTCGGGCGTATTGGTGGTGAAGAATTCGCCGCGGTGTTCCCGGGCTGCGCGCCGGAGATGGCCAAGCAGATCGCCGAACGCCTGCAGCGCGAGATCCAACGCTTGAGCTTCACCCACGACGGCAAGCAATACGGCGTAACGGTGAGCCAGGGCCTGACCAACCTCACTCCCGACGACGAGATGCTCGACGCCCTGTTCTCCCGCGCCGACACCGCCATGTACCAGGCCAAGCGCCAAGGCAAGAACCAGATCGTGCTGGCCTGACTCAGTTGCGGCGCATGCGCTGCAGCTCGATGGGGCTGATCTTCAGCAGGCGGGCGGTCTTGCCCTTGCTGATGGTTTCCAGATCGTCCCCCGGCTTCAGGCGCGCCATCTGCGCGGCCAGGTTCATGGCCAGCGCATCACGCGAATACACCCCTCCCCCCAGTTGGTAGATGGCCGCGATCAGCTCGCGCAATTCCAGGGGCAGGCGCCAGCGCGTGCGCAAGGCCGAGCCAAAGCCAGCGCCGTAGCCTTTCAGCGACGCCTGGATTTGCTCGCCCGTGAGATCGCCATGGGCCAACTTCCATTCCTGCAGGCAGCGCAGCACGGCCAGGTCGCCCAGGCAATGCAACAGACCGGCGCAGTAGGCGCGCTCCTGCTCGAGGTTCATCAGCCGCGCCAAGGTGCGGCCATACTCGGCGGTGTGCAGCGACAGGTTCCAGTACAACTCGGCGTGCTCGGCCAGCTCGGGGTCGGTCAGGCGCGCAGCGCGCTTGAGCGCCAGGCCGAGGATAAGGTTCATGCTCTGGGTCGCGCCCAGCCGGCTCATGGCCTGCAGCAGCGTCTGGGCCGGGCCTTCGCGGTGCTGGGCGGCGCTGTTGGCGGCGGCGATCAGCACGGCGGTGATCTGCGGGTCGGTGCGTACTTCCTCTTCCAGCAGCTTGAGGTTCAGGCCCTCGGCCTGCAGGCTGCGCTTGACCGCCACCTGCACGTCGGCCAGCAGCGGCGCGCCGTCGGATTGCTCGCGGCGCATGTCCAGGTAACGGTTCAGGACCATGCCGGGGATCAGCGGCGGCACTTCACAGAACACCGCCGCACCCTCGCTGAGCAGCAGGGTTTGCAGACGCTGGCGCAGCGACTCGACGTTCAGGGGTTTGGTCAGGTAGGCCGTGGGCGCCAAGGGCAGCGCTTCGCGCACGCTGGCGGTGTCGCTGCGGCTGCTGATCAGAATGAACGGCAGCGGCCGGTCACGCAGCGCACGCCGCGCATGGCGCAGCACGTCGAGGCCATCCACCCCGGCCAGCTCGCGGGAGGCCAGCACCAGGTCCGGGTGTAGAGACAACTTCGCCACCGCCTGCAAACCGTTCTCGCAGATATCCAGCACCGCGTCGCAGCGCACGGTCAGAATGATCTGGGTCAGGAGGTCACGGGTCCAAGGGTCGGTCTCCGCAATCAGTACCCGCGGTACCGTCACCGACGCTTCACTCATCTTCGCTCGCTCCCTGTGCACTCGATAATGCCATTCATCCCTCTATTAACGGCCTATATTGCTTTTTGTGCAAAAAAAAACCCCGCCTAGGCGAGGTTTTTCATCACGGTCGAGACTTACGCCAGTTCGGCGAAGCACTCTTCGATGATGGCCAGCCCTTGGTCCAGTTGCTCGTCCGGGGCGGTCAGCGGAACCAGGATGCGCAGCACGTTGCCGTAAGTACCGCACGACAGCAAGATCAGGCCCTTGTCACGCGCCTTGGCAACCACTTGGGCGACCGCTGCGGCATTCGGCTTGTGGCTGTCGCCGCCGTCGAACAGTTCGATCGCGATCATGGCGCCCAGGGCGCGAACGTCGCCGATGACTGGGTATTTGGCCTGGATCGCGCGCAGCTTGGTGACGATGTGCTCGCCAACGGCCTTGCTGCGGTCCAGCAGGTTTTCTTCTTCGAACACTTCCATCACCGCCAGGGCCGCCGCGCAAGCGATCGGGCTACCGGCGTAAGTGCCGCCCAGGCCGCCGGGAGCGATGGCGTCCATGTACTCGGCCTTGCCGCACACGCCTGCCAGCGGGAAGCCGCCCGCGATGGATTTGGCGAAAGTGGTCAAGTCCGGGGTAACGCCCATCTGTTCCATGGCGAAGAAGGTGCCGGTACGGCCAGCGCCCGTCTGCACTTCGTCGGCGATCAGCAGGATGCCATGCTGGTCGCACAGGGCACGCAGGCGGGCCATGAAGGCTTTCGGCGCGACATAGAAACCACCTTCACCTTGCACAGGCTCGATGATGATGGCGGCGATGTCTTTCGGCTCGGCGTCGTTCTTGAAGATGCGTTCGATGCTGGCGATCGAGTCATCGACGCTCACACCGTGCAGCTCGCAAGGGTACTGGGCGCGGAACACGCCGCCGGGCATCAGGCCCATGCCAGCGGAGTACGGCACCACTTTGCCGGTCAGGCCCAGGGTCATCATGGTGCGGCCGTGGTAGGCGCCGGTAAAGGCGATTACGCCTGCGCGGCCAGTGGCGGCACGGGCGATCTTCACGGCGTTCTCGACCGCTTCGGAGCCGGTGGTCACCAGCAGGGTCTTCTTGGCGAAATCGCCCGGGACCTTGGCGTTGATTTTCTCGCACACTTCCACGTACGGCTCGTAGGCCAGGACCTGGAAGCAGGTGTGGGTCAGCTTGTGCAGCTGTTCCTGCACCGCGGCGATGATTTTCGGATGCACGTGCCCGGTGTTCAGCACCGCGATGCCGCCGGCGAAGTCGATGTACTCACGGCCCTCGACGTCGGTCACGGTAGCGTTCTTCGCCGACTCGGCGAAAATCGGGTGGATCTGGCCGACGCCGCGGGGAATGGCGGCAACGCGACGCTGCATCAGGGATTCGTTGGTCTTGCTCATGGTGTCCTCATTCACCGCTCATCGGGCGGCGTGGTTCAAGGCGAAGTGGCGAGGGCGAGCGGTGACAGCATGCGATGATCGACTGTCACGGCCTCCGGGCCACTGAAGGGGGTTGCAGGTAAAACACCCGTGGAACGTCGCTCTCGCGCCCCACGGGTTGCAACACCGCTGCCGGTCAGACCGAAATGCAGAGGTATTTGATTTCCAGGTAGTCTTCGATACCGTACTTGGAGCCTTCGCGGCCCAGGCCCGACGCCTTGATACCACCGAACGGCGCGACTTCGTTGGAGATCAGCCCGGTATTGACGCCCACCATGCCATATTCCAGCGCCTCGGCGACACGGAAAACGCGGCTCAGGTCGCGGGCGTAGAAATACGACGCCAGGCCGAACTCGGTGTCGTTGGCCATGGCGATGACCTCGGCCTCGTCCTTGAAGCGGAACAGCGGCGCCAGCGGGCCGAAGGTCTCTTCCTTGGCCACGGCGGCGTCCTTGGCGACGTTCACCAGCACGGTCGGCTCGAAGAAGTTGCCTTCCATCGCGTTGCCACCGGTCAGCACCTTGGCGCCTTTGCTCAGGGCGTCGGCGATGTGCTCCTTGACCTTGGCCACGGCTTTCTCGTCGATCAGCGGGCCAGTGGTGGTGCCCTCTTCCAGGCCGTTGCCGATCTTCAGCTTGGCCACGGCCACTTTCAGCTTCTCGGCGAACGCGTCGTACACGCCGTCCTGAATGTACAGGCGGTTGGCGCACACGCAGGTTTGGCCGTTGTTGCGATACTTGGAGATGATCGCGCCCTCGACGGCCTTGTCCAGGTCAGCGTCGTCGAACACGATGAATGGGGCGTTGCCACCCAGCTCCAGGGAGACTTTCTTGATGTCCTTGGCGCACTCGGCCATCAGCTGGCGGCCGATTTCGGTGGAGCCGGTGAAACTCAGCTTGCGCACGATCGGGTTGCTGGTGAGCTCGGAACCGATGTCGCCGGCGCTGCCGGTCACCACGCTGAACACGCCTTTCGGAATACCGGCGCGCTCGGCCAGTTCAGCCAGGGCCAGGGCCGAGAACGGCGTCTGCGAGGCGGGCTTGAGCACCATGGTGCAGCCAGCGGCCAGGGCCGGGCCGGCTTTACGGGTGATCATCGCGGCCGGGAAGTTCCACGGGGTGATGGCGGCGGTCACGCCGATCGGCTGCTTGATGACGATCAGGCGCTTGTCGGCCTGGTGGCCCGGAATGGTGTCGCCATAGACGCGCTTGGCTTCCTCGGCGAACCACTCGATGAACGACGCGGCGTAGACGATCTCGCCCTTGGCTTCGGCCAGCGGCTTGCCCTGCTCGAGGGTCATCAGGCGGCCGAGGTCTTCCTGGTTTTCGATCATCAGTTCGAACCAGCGGCGCAGCTTGCCCGAACGCTCCTTGGCGGTCAGTGCACGCCAGGCCGGCAGGGCCTTGTCGGCGGCTTCGATGGCGCGGCGGGTTTCCGCTGCGCCCATCTTCGGTACGGTACCCAGGATTTCATTGGTGGCCGGGTTGTTGACCTTGATGGTCTGGCCGCTGTCTGCGTCCAGCCAAGCGCCGTCGACATAGGCTTGCTGGCGGAACAATGACGAATCTTTGAGCTGCATGTCGGCTTCCTTGTTGGCACCGTGGTGACGGCGCGAGGAGTTGAATGAACAGGTGCCCGCACCAGGGCCGAAAGGCGGCAGCAATGAAAGCGCTGCTCGGCGACCGCGGGAGCGTTTGAAATCTCAAACGAATCCTAGGATCTGTTGGGCGAAAGGACAATAGCCTGTTCGAAAAAAAGAACAATTCTAGACCCAGCGGCGGGTATTTCCAGCCGCTGTAGGGAATTCGACCACACATATGCCGAAATAATGTGCAGCTCGTCGCCATGGACGACCGAGACCGAGATGGGTATGATGGCGCCCGCGTTGCACCAGTAGCTCAGCTGGATAGAGTACTGCCCTCCGAAGGCAGGGGTCGTGGGTTCGAATCCCGCCTGGTGCACCAATCAATTCAAGGCCTCCAGCCTTCGTCAGCTGTCCGCTGAAATGCCTGTGACAGCGAGGTGACAGCAAGAACTGAAATCACAGCTTTCATATGGGAAGGCTTGCAGTTCGAAACTGCCCTGAGGCACGCTATAGCCCAAGCCCGGGCAGCATCTGTTGTCGTTGTGAAACCGGGGCACAATGCAGACGCGCTCTCTAGCGGCTCCCAGACTCAGCGCTATACTTTCGCCAGTTTCTTAATGGAGGTTGGCGATGGGAGCGCGCGAAGAACATCCTGTTTGGGACGTGTACGACCTGCTAAGGTCCGCTCGCCTGGGTGAGAAATACTATGGGCGTCGGCTGGAGCGCTTAGAGCTTCTCAATATCACCTGCGAAATCATCATCGCCGTCACGGCTACTTCATCAGCTATCGCATCCTTCCCTTTTTGGGGGGAGGGGTTTGGAGCGCAGCTCTGGAAATATTTGATTTGTTTGTCAGCGGTGATCTCGATTGTGAAACCATTCCTCCAGTTCACAAAAAAAATCAGAGCGTATGAAGAACAATATTCGGGGTATCGAATGTTGTTCTATGATCTCAAAAGTCTCCGGATTGACATCAATCAAGCCCAAGACTATTCAAAGGCGCATCAGGCTAGGTTCAACAGAATCAAAGAAAAGCAGCGCCATTTGGTTGGAAATGCTCCTGAGCGGGCCGATAACGAAAAAATTAAGGACGCCTGCGCTTCATCTGTTTTGCTGGAAATGCCTACCGAGTCTTTCTACGTGCCGAGGACGCCTTGATGGACATGGACAATACGTCCTCATACACGTTGGTTTGGGAGTCCAATGCGCAAAGAGGGACCCCGATTTTGTTAAGTCGCGGCGAAAACACGACTAGGGAGCAGTCGGATTACCGGCGCGATAAGGACGCTGGAACAAAAATAGATGAGCCTGGGGAGCATGATGGTAGTCGATCTCCTGATCAAAACGTCCATTTTGAAGCTCCTCATGAGTCCGGACAAGTACACAAAATCGCGCCAGAATCCAATCCTAGGCATCCGCGTATTCCCGGAATTGAGCCAACGGTGCCCTGGCCTAAAGAATAGGTCACATCAGACGGTTCAAATCTCTTATACGCAACACTGTAGTTGTCGAGCAGTCAGCGTGCCTGGCTGTGGCGCGGATGCCTAGCCCGGCGGCCAGCAGCTCCCGCACCCGCTTGTGCAGATCGGCGTCGACCTGGCGGCCCTGGTACTTGCCGGCGGCCTTGGCCTTCTCAATGCCCTGCGCCTGGCGCTCTCGGCGCTGCTCGTAATCCTTGCGCGCGATCGCGGCCATCATCTCCACCAACATCGAGTTGATAGCGCCCAGCATCCGGTCGGTAAACTCGTCGCCCTTGGTGTCGCGCATCCCCTGGTGGCTGGTGGGCAGATCAATTGCCACGATCCGCAGGCCCTTGGCGTCGAGAGTTGCCTTGAGCTTCTGCCAGTCGTCCACCGGCAGCCGGGATAGCCGGTCGATGGACTCCACCAGCAGCACATCACCCTTACGGGCGTCCTTGAGCAGGCGCAGCAGCTCGGGCCGGTCAGCCGTGGCGCCGCTGGCGTTCTCCAGGTACTCGCTGGCGATCACCTTATTATGGCTAGTCGCGAACTGCTCGAGCGTGGCCCGGGCGCGGCCGGCGTCTTGCTCGTCGGTGGATGCTCGAAGGTAGGCGCGAATGAACATGATGGGCGTTCCGTATCAGTTAGGGTGTCCTAACAATACTGTCCCATTATGAGTGTCACTTATCAATAGAAAAAAGCAAATTAGGCCTTATTAGGCCGTATCAGCTAATGCATACCCAGTTGAGCACACACCTCCCGAGCTTGGCGCTTGCTGCCCAAGTACCACGACAGTGAATTCATCTGGGATCGCCATCCCCCGCCTCAGCCCTGAACAGAAGATCGCCTACCTCCGATACCTCCGTGCTACGCTCTTCCTCACGCCTGAGCCAAACGTTAGGAGTCAAAGTGATAGAAACCTTCGTGAACGAGCCCCATGAAAGACAGGACACCGTTCCCCCCTTAAGATAAGGGGTAGGCAAACGGGTATGTTTATGAATAACAGTAACGATAAGGGTGGCGAGCTGCTCGGCCACGAACGCCGACGCCGCTGGAGCACCGACCAGAAGCTGGCCATGGTTCGCGAGAGCCTTGAACCCGGACAAAGTGTGTCCGTGGTGGCCCGGCGCAACGGTATCAACGCCAACCAGCTGTTTCTATGGCGCAAGCTGTACCAGGACGGAAGCCTGTCGGCGGTCAGTGCCGGCGAAGCAGTGGTACCAGCTTCGGAACTGAGCGATGCGCTCAAGCAGATCCGCG
>Ga0308164_10002621_pt1 | contig 17528 bp, 16 predicted proteins | sample PhyTR2_FD_201031 | JGI IMG/M metagenome (GOLD analysis project Ga0308164, IMG submission 201031) | Phyllosphere microbial communities from UC Gill Tract Community Farm, Albany, California, United States - DLSLT.R2 | ecosystem: Host-associated > Plants > Phyllosphere > Unclassified | place: USA... | reverse complement strand
TTTGAATCTTTCAACTAAACACAAAAAATAGCGGCTGTAGGCAGTCAATAAACACGTCCGACCGCTCCTCCAAAACGGACAAGCGCCAAAAAAATTGGCCGATGTCTTGCATAAGAAAAAGAAATTTCACACAACGTTAATTTATTGGCGCTTACAGCCGATGACTGAAGAGAGCAGAGCTGCTGTGCTCGATGTGGCTGCCGGAATCCGGCCCTGAGAAAAGTAGTGATTTAAATGGACAGAATCATCCCGGTGACCAGCCCTCTGCTCCCTCCCTTGGAGGAGTTCATGCCGTATCTGGAACAGATATGGCAGAGCAAGCGCCTGACCAACAATGGACCTTTTCATCAGCAACTGGAAACCGCGCTGGCTGACTACCTGGGCGTGCAGCACCTTTCGCTCTTTAACAACGGTACGACTGCGCTGATTACAGCATTGCAAGTGCTGGGAATCGAAAACGAGGTGATCACGACGCCCTACTCCTTCGTGGCCACGGCCCACGCGCTGGTATGGAACAGATTGACGCCGGTATTCGTCGACATTGACCCGCTGACGTTCAATCTCGACCCGAAGAAGATAGAAGCGGCGATCACGCCGAAAACCACCGCCATCATGCCGGTGCATTGTTACGGCAATCCGTGTGATATGCAGGCCATCCAGGCCATTGCCGATGCCCACGGTCTGCGGGTCATTTATGACGCAGCCCATGCCTTCGGTGTTCAGGATGCGCAGGGCAGTATTTTGCGTCACGGCGATCTGAGTGTGCTGAGCCTGCATGCCACCAAGGTATTCAACACCTTTGAGGGCGGCGCGATTATCAGCCCCGACGCCGAGACCAAGGAACACGTGGATCAGCTGCGCAATTTCGGTTTCGTTGATGAAGTGACGGTAGTCACTGCCGGCATCAACGGCAAGATGAGCGAAATCAATGCTGCTTTTGGCCTGCTGCAGCTCAAGTACATTGATCAAGCCCTGGAAAAACGCCAGGCCATTGATCAGGCCTACCGCGCAGCACTGGCCTCGACAAGAGGGTTACGCCTGCAGGCGATGAATCAGGATGGCGTCTGCAATTACGCCTACCTGCCGATGCTGGTAGAGGATGAGTATCCGCTGACCAGGGATGAGCTGTACGAGGCCCTGAAAGAGCAGAACATTTTTGCGCGGCGCTATTTTTATCCGCTTATTACTGACATGGCGGCCTATCAGGAAGTCGATTCGCTACGGCGACACCCGACACCTGAAGCAGAGGAAATAGCCCGCAAGGTTATCTGCTTGCCGATCTATCCGGATCTGCAGGCAACAGATATCGAAAAAATCGTATCGATCATCCGCGAGTTCGGTCGAAACGCTGCCAATGAAGGCACTAGCTACATATAAGCTCGCACGTTTGAACCAATGCCCAAGGCAGTTTTTATTACCGGAGTAGCGACATGAACCAAGAAAAATTTATCGAAGACCTGCTGGCCGCGACTGACTTCCAAGTGCCAGTAGTGCTGACCATGGAAACCGAACTGCGCAGCCTCGCCGAGTGGGACTCTCTCGCAGCCTTGGGTGTGATCGTGATGTTCGACATGGAATACAAGAAAGTCATTACCGGCGATCACCTGCATGAAGCAGTGACCGTTGCAGACCTCTACAAACTGGCGGCCTGATCATCTATGCCTAAGTCCACGCTGAAAAACGTCAGATTCGCCGGGATGACTACTTGTGTCCCGAAAGGCATCGTCTCAAACCTGGTTGACTGCCGACCGCAGATTCGTCCGGAGCGCGAGCGCCTGGTGCGTAACATCGGTATCGAGTTCCGCCGCAAGGCGCAGGATTGGCAGTGCTTTTCCGATCTGGCGTTTGATGCGGCGGAAAAACTGATCGAGACCCTGGGCTGGAAGAAAGAAGAAATCGACGCCCTGATCGTCGTCACCCAGTCTCCGGATTACCTGATCCCGGGCACCGCGATCATCCTCCAGGACCGTCTGGGCCTGCAGCACTCCACGGTTGCGTTCGACGTCAACCTGGGCTGCTCCGGCTATCCGTTCGGGATCAACCTGTTGGGCTCGATGATCTCCGCTGGCGGGGTCAAGAAAGGCCTGGTGTTGGTGGGCGATCGTGCAGCATCCCTCGACGACCCGATCTTTTCCGATGCAGGCACGGCCACCGCTCTTGAGTTCGACGAAAGCGCCCCACCGATGTACTTCGACCTCAACAGCGATGGCAGTGGCCACAAGGCAATTATTCTGCCAGTCGGCGGCCACCGCGAGCCGGTTAGCATGCAGCACCTGATTCCTTATCGTGCCGACGAAAACGATTACTGGCATCGCGCAGTGGACCTGCAACTGGATGGCACCGCCGTCCTGAGTTTCTCCACCCAACGTGTGCCTCCGGCCGTCGAGTCGCTGCTGGAATACGCCAACATCAGCAAGGATGAAGTGGATTACTTTGTATTCCATCAGGCGAACCGGATGATCAATGAAACCATCCGCAAGAAGCTGGCACTCCCCGTGGAGAAGGTACCGTCCACGTTGCGTGACTTCGGCAATACCAGCGGCGCGTCGTTGCCGGTAACCATGACCGCGCGGATCAACAACGAGCTTGAGTCCGGACCCAAGCGCCTGCTGCTGTCGGGCTTTGGCATCGGTTTGTCCTGGGGCACTTGCATCATCGACATCGACGGCGCGAAGTTCCCGCCGCTGATTGAGTCCTGATTGCTACGCGTTTCATTTTCTTTGCGAGATCAAGTACATGTCAGTCGAATCCTACCCGGCCTTCAATCCCTTCAGCCTGCAAGGCAAGCGGATATTGGTGACCGGCGCCAGCTCAGGTCTGGGCTATGAAATCGCTATCAGCTGCGCACGCATGGGCGCGCAAATAATTGCGACCGGGCGGGACCAGGTTCGGCTGGCAAAGACCCTTGACGATCTGCGAGCCATATCAGACCTGCCTCATGTTGCTGTCGCTGCTGACCTGACCGTTAGCGCAGAGCGGGAAGCCCTGGTGGCCAGCATCGACGAAAAAATCGACGGGCTGGCACATTGCGCAGGCATTTCCCGACTGTGTCCGATCAGACTGATTTCTGAAGATTACTTGAGGAATCTGCAAGCGGTTAACGTGGACGCTCCCATGCTGTTGACTCAGGGTTTACTGATCCGTAATCGAATTGCGGCAGATGGGTCAATCCTCTTCATAGCATCAATTGCTGCGCACATCGGCGTGCCAGGCGTTGGCGCCTACTCTGGCACCAAAGCCGCGCTGATAGCCATAGCACGCTGCCTCGCACTCGAGGTGGTAAAACACCGTATTCGCGTCAACTGCTTGGCACCCGCGCTGGTAGAAACGCCAATGATTGAAGGGGCTGGCTTTGGCTACGTAGACGGACAACGCACCGCTTATCCGTTGGGTTTCGGCAAGCCGCAGGATATAGCAAATGCGGCCATCTTCATGCTCTCCGGGGGCAGTAGGTGGATAACCGGCACCACCCTAATCATGGACGGCGGGCTGACCATCAGCTAAGGCGCATTTGCAGTATGAAAAAAGTAGTGATTCTCGGCGCGGGCGGCCTTGGCCGTCAGGTATTAGCCCAACTTCAAATGGACTATGCATTCGGTCTTGAATGGTTGGTAGAAGGTTTCATCGATGAACGCGGCCCGGAGGTGGTTTCAGAAGCCCTTTACTATCCCTGGCTAGGCTACCCGGAAACCTTCAGTCCCAAGGCCGAACACCTCTTTGTAGTGGCCATTGGTGACACGGCCAGCCGCGAAGCACAGGTCCAGCCTCTAGTGGAAAAGCAGGCCAACTTCATCGCAGTGCGAACGCGCTGCCTGGTTGGCGCGCGCACCTCCTTTGGCCCGACTTTTTTCGGCTATGACGTCACCACCGGCGTGGATTGCACCATTGGTGCGTATGGTTTCATCGACCAACAAGCGATGATCGGCCACGACGTCACGCTGGGTGATTACGTGCATATCGGTCCAAGGGCTCTGCTGGCCGGGAATGTAACCGTCCACAAGGGTGCGACGATTCACTCCGGAGCCATGATCTCAAGGGGCATCACCGTGGGCGAAGGTGCAGTGGTCGGAATGGGGGCCGTCGTGTTCAAGGACGTACCTCCAGGAGCAACCGTCATGGGCAACCCGGCTCGTATCATTTTTCAGAAATAATCACACTCAACATCATGCCGCTGCGTGCAATCACCCTCATCTGCAATCGTTAAGGATCGGACCATGCCGCGCCATGCGTTAGACACAGAACACTATACGAGCCCGGATACCCTCGCCCTCGAACGAGCCAGGCTGTTCGGCAAGCTGTGGACGTTTGTGGGTTTCAGTTCGATGGTGCGCCAGCAGAATCAGTTTTTCAGTCGCCGGGTTGCAGGCGTACCGATCCTGATTCAACGCACCGAAGCCGGGATCCGGGCGTTCATCAACGAATGCCCGCATCGGCTGTCTGCCATTCAGACCGAAAGTACTGGCAAGCGCCCACTGGTGTGCCCTTACCACGCCTGGTCTTTCGGTTCGGAAGGCGAACTACGGGGCATGCCCAATCACGGCCTGTACCAGTTCAGCAGTGCCGAGCGGGAAAAGATTTGCCTGCACAAGCTGCATATCGAAGAAGTGGGGCAATTGCTGTTCATCAACTTCAGCGAAACGCCGCAGCCCTTGAATGAGCAGTTCAGTGACGACTTCCTGACCAGGCTGCGCGATGCATCGGGCCGACTCGATTCGCAGATCATCTACAGCTGCCATCGCGTCAAGTACAACTGGAAGCTCAACATGGAGAACGTGAAGGACTACAACCACGTTCCCTTCGTGCACCCCAAGACCTTCCTCCCGGCCATGACGCAGATGGTCAGAGAACTTGCGCCCGCAGAGCCCGAGTCTCCGTCGATGATCATCGACATGCTGACAAAGCAGGCTGAAGTGCCGCTGGATACTTTGAGTTACACCACTCAGGCATCGCTCAAGCCCTACAAAAACTGGTTTGCCGATCTGTGCGACTCCCCCGGCGATGATCACCACTACTACAACTGGTTCATCTACCCCAACGTCAACTTCTGCAGCGTCAAGGGCGAGCACTTTCTGCTGCAGCAATATGACCCGGTTTCACCCGGTGAAACCGATTACCACCTGTGGATGACCACCGCCAGACGCAAAGATGAACGTACCGACTTTACCGCCCTGCTCAGTGCATTGATCAGGGGTGAGCGGACCGTGATCGCTGAAGACACCCAGGTGCTTGAGCGCATGCAGAGCGGCTTCGGCGAGCATTCCAGTAGATTCCGTCATGGCGAGTACGAGGCGCATATCGTGCAGCAGCACCTCTGGTACCGACAGAACGTTCTGGAGACGCAGCCATGACCCACTATCTATTGGTAGGCGAAGGAGAAGCACTGGACCAGGCTGTCCGCACCAGTCGGGAAATGGCAATCGACTGCACGGTCATCACCCTCGAATCGGCCGACCGCTACAACTTCGATATCAGTGGCCTGCTTGCGCACTATCCGCCTCAGGACAGCCGGGTATTTGTGGCACTTGATCAGCGTGCGGTGAATTACGCACGCCACAAACTCATCGCCGACGTGCGCATGGCCGGGTATCAACTGTTCGATCTGATATCCCCCAAAGCCATCGTCGAAGACGACATCCGCCTGCCCGGCAATGTTTATATCGGCCCCGGCTGCAATATCGCCGCCGACTGCAAGATCGGTCTTGGCGTCTGGCTTGATCGTCAGGTCATTCTGGATCGGGGTGTGCAGTTGGGTTCCTGCGTGACCCTGCTGGCGGGAGTGGTATTGGGCAAAAAGGTCAAGATTGGCACTGGCTCAACGCTCTCCAGCGGCTGCACCGCTGCCGACGGCACCCAGGTCGGCAGGCATTGCGAGTGGCTACTGGGCGGCAGACTTCCGCCGAGTCTTCCAGACACCTCGTTTTTTGATCAGTTGATGCCCGAGGGTGCGAGGGTTTTCAAGAATGGCTGAGTGCTTTTACGACCATCGCCCTAAACAGAATTCTTTTGGAGGTACTCGGTATCATGACAACTGATTTTTCACTCTCTGCGAGCCCGATCATGGGCGGGCAGTCCATGAACCTCCAGGCTCACTTCGAGGCAATGGTGGGACAGTTCCAGATTGATCCTCGGTTCTGCATTCCCCGTCAGGCGAACGACCTGTACGACGCCGAAGGTACGCGCACTCCCGTCGTCTTGTTGGGTACAACCCAGTTCTCTCAGCTATTTATTACCGAGGCCGGGAAACTCGTCGATATCGTTGCTGTGGTGGATGACTTCAAGGCCAAGGACAACAATCTGTTCCATGGCGTCCCTGTCATCACCTCGGCAGCCTTTCTGGAGCTCGCACGCGCCAAGCCGCTGGTCAGCATCAACGGGTGCCGATATGACTATTCCCGCCGCTATTTCAAGAACCTCACCCTGCCCCACGGCATCCCCATGCTCAATTTCGAACAAGGGATGCGTTGGCTCTCCATTAATCCCTGCTCGGACCATCGCATCGATGACTGGGGGCCGTATATCGCGGCTAACGCTGCGCGTTTTATTGCCCTCTCGAACCGCCTCGATGATGACTATTCAAAGTTCACCCTGTTCTGTGTGCTGTTGACTCAGTTGACCTGCGATCCTGAATGGATCCTCAATGCTGCCAAACCCTACCTGACGCTGTATTTCCGCTCAGGTCTGTGGACTCCGCGCAGCAACGAGCGTTTCGCCGACTGCGGGGCCTCGATTGCCGAATCAGCTAAAGCATTCATTGACGCCACCAACGGTAAATTCCAGAAAATCTGGATGATCGAGCCGGATGAAATCAATCAGAAAACCATCGCGTCGTTCATTACTGAATACGAGCGGAACTGCTCGATAGAGGGTTCCGGTTCGATCCAGTTGCTCAACTACGCCCTGGGAGATCAGAACACCGACATGCCATTTCTGCATTCAGGGGGACACGGCGGTCACTTGCTGACATCGGCCAGTGACAACGCAATGTGCAGGAATGTGGCAGTGCGGCGGCTGGACGACATTCTGGATGACACGCCAACCCTGATCAAAATGGATATCGAAGGCGCCGAACTGGCCACGCTGAAGGGGGCCAGCAGCCACATCACGCAAGGCAAACCGAAGATGGCAATATCGGCCTATCACCGCAGTTCTGACTTGCTCGACCTTACCGACTTCGTTGAGACCCTCAGAAGCGACTACAAAATCGGTATTCGTCATCACACAGAAGAGCGCTGGGATACCTGCCTGTATTTCTATTGATTCCTGACTCGCCCCAGACATTGTCGCGCTCAAGGTAACCGATCCCCCTGCCATCCAGCCTGGCAGGCGGGCGGCTGCGTGGGGCAGATCTCAGCGATGTTTCAACTTCTCGTAACCCGGAAACCGAATGAACCCTTCAAGACTGGTCAGCATTGTCATCCCGACCTACAAAGCCGATTACTTTGAAGCCAGTCTGACCAGCGCTCTTCAGCAGACTCATGACGACATTGAAATCGTGATCTGTGATGACTGCCCAACCGATGCGATCAAGGTCATTGTCGACAGGCTATCCGTCGGCAGCCCCTGGCCCGTGCGTTACTTTCGCAACGAGCGTGCTCAGGGAGAAGCGTTAAACCTTGTCCGATGTGTCGAAGAAGCTAAAGGCAGCTACGTCAAATTCCTGTATGACGACGACATCCTTGACCCCGATTGCGTCAGGCTTTTGTTCAACGTGATGGAGGCCAATCCCCACGTCACGGTTGCCACTTCGCGCCGCCGCCGGATCGATGAGTTAAACAACGTCCTGCCCGAAATCGCTATGACTCGCCCGCTGTTTTCTCAAGATGTGGTGATTCACGGCACAGAGCTGGCGTCGTTTCTCGGCGAGTACGTCTACAACTTCATCGGCGAGCCCAGCGTCGTGATGTGCCGTCACAAGGACCTGTTGAGTTTCAAGATCTATCTGTGTGCGTTTGCCGGGCAGTCAGTGTTTGGCCTGGGGGATATAGCGCTGCATACCAAGCTGCTACGGCGCGGCAATCTGGCGATGCTCGCCCGCCCGTTAAGCAGTTTTCGAGTTTCGGCCCAGCAATACAGCCATACCGCTCGCCAGGACGTGCAGACCAATCGGGATATGGTGAAATTATTTCGCAGCATCGCTCGGGACCTGGGCTGGATCCGCACCCACACAGACAACACCCACGTGAAAGTCGCTCCGCTATCAGCCCCGGAAAACTTCGTCGAGTTTGATCTGCATAACCAGTTTGCCCGGCAGTCCCAAGGCAACCGCAAGGTGTCCCGATGGCTTGATCAGCGGACTCCAGATATCACCCAGCAAACGCTGATCAATCGCTATCTGGAGGACAATCACCGTGGTCCATCCATATTGATCGTCATCACCGACCTGCAAAACCAGCCGCAGCGGGTTCAGGCAACGCTGGACAGCCTGGATCGCAGCAGCCCGATTTACCCTCAGTTGAGCCTGGTGGTTCTTACAGCGCAACCGCCTCAGGCCGAGGACGATGCTGACCGCTCGGTGCAATGGATCGAGGCCAGCGAAAGCAGCCGGCCTCAAATTCTTGGGCGCTTGCTGCAAGAGCATCAGGCGGACTGGTTCATGCTAGTGGAGGCTGGCGCTACGTTTACGCCTGCCGGGCTGCTGCGAGTCAGCGTCGAACTGATGGGCCTGCCCGCGTGCCGGGCCATTTATGCCGATGAAATCCATCAGCAGGCGGATGGCCAGACCGGTGTGGCGCTGCGCCCGGATTTCAACCTCGACTATCTGCTCAGCCTGCCCATGGCCATGAGCGGTCACTGGCTGTTCAATCGTCACTCGGCCATGGAGGTAGGCGGCCTGCATGCTGCATTTGCCGGGGCCATGGAGCTGGATCTGATCCTGCGCCTGATCGAAGACGGTGGCCTCGAAGGACTGGAACATGTAGCAGAGCCGCTGCTGACCTGCCGGGCGCAGACGCTGGACGATAACCCCGATGAAGTCCGCACCCTACAGCGGCACCTTGAGGCTCGTGGATATCCTTACGCCCAGGTCCATGAAACGCATAACCGCCACTATCAACTGCGTTATGGCCATCAACATCGTCCGCTGATTTCCATCCTCATACCCACCCGCGACCGCCTGGCGTTTCTGCAGCGCTGTGTGGAAAGTATTCTGGAAAAAACCAGCTATCCGGAATACGAAATCCTGATCGTCGACAACCATAGCCAGGATGACGAAGCCGTCGAATGGCTGGCGGCGGTCGAGTCCATGGGCGATGACAAAATCCGGGTACTGCGCTACCCCTATCCGTTCAACTTCTCCGCCATCAACAACCGCGCCGCTGAACAAACCCGGGGTGAATACCTGGTTTTGCTCAACGACGATACCGCCATTCTGCAAGGCGACTGGCTGGACAACTTGCTCAATCATGCTTTGCGTCCAGAAGTGGGTGTGGTCGGCGCGAAACTGTTTCACCCCGACGGCACCGTGCAGCACGCGGGCATGGTGTTAGGCCTCAACGGCACGGCGTCCCATGTCTTCAGTGGCGAGCCAGCAACCGCCAATGGCTACATGCAGCGCCTGATTGTTGATCAGAATTACAGCGCGGTGACGGCGGCCTGCCTGATGGTGCGTAAATCGCTTTACGACAGTGTCGGCGGGCTGGATGAGTCACTCGCACTGACGCTCAACGATGTGGATTTCTGCCTGAAGGTATCAGCAACCGGGCATCTGATTGTCTGGACCCCACATGTTGTGGTGTTGCATGAAACCCACCCAGATATACAGCTCGGCAGCGCTAGCGAGCAGCAGCACGCCAGTGAGCGCCAGTCGCTGTATGGAAAATGGCTTGCGCGTCTGGCGCGCGACCCGGCCTATAACCCTGATTTCGCCCTCACCGGCGCAGCGTTCGAACTTGCTGCTGATAACCCGATGGCCTGGCAGCCATTACCGTGGCGACCGTTGCCAGTGGTCGTAGCCCACAGCCTGAAAGATTCGTCCCTGACGTATTGCAGAGTGACTGCTCCTCTGCGAACCCTGCGCGAAGCCTTGATAGTCGATGGTGTGGTCAGCAAAACAGGCCTCAGCGCTATCGCCATTGAGCGCTTGCAGCCTGATTCAATCGTGCTGCACGGGGCGGCGACGCTTGAGGATCTTTCATCCTTGCGCTGCAGCGTCGCCGATTCAAAATCCTTCAAGGTTCTGGATCTTGTTCAGTATCCAGCGGGTTCTGATGTGGATTCTCTGCGCAAGGCGCTGAGCTTTATTGATCGCTTGGTCGTCCCCTCGCAAGGATTGGCGGACGCGCTTCATGGTGCTCATCAAGACATTCGAGTTGTGGAAAACCGGCTATCAGCGCAATGGCGCAAACCCAGCGTTCTGAGGCGTGCGGGCTCCAAGCCAAGGGTTGGCTGGGCGGCGACCGCTGCAACCCGACCCGCAGACTGGAGCGTTATCAGCGAGGTGGTCAGAACCCTGGCTGACGAGGTTCACTGGATCGTCATGGGTTCATGCCCTGCCGAGCTCAAACCCTGCCTCTTCGAACTGCGAAGTGAGGTAGAAGGCGAGCTGTATCCTTCTGCGGTAGCCGGTCTCTGGCTGGATGTAGCCTTGGCGCCAGGGCCCCATTCAGTCGTGATCGAGGGCGCCGAACACCTGCAAATACTGGAATATGGCGCCTGCGGTTTTCCGGTAATAGTCAGCGATACCAACAGCGCACCCGAGGCATTGTCAGTGACCCGGGTCAAACCCGAGGCGCAGGCGTGGATCGACGCCATTCGCGCCCACATCGCCGACCTGGATGTAGCGGCACAGATGGGTGATGAATTGCAGCGTCAGGTTCGCAAAGACTGGATGCTGGAAGGAGAACATCTGCAAGCCTGGCAGGTGGCTTGGCTGGGCGACTGAATGCGCCGTACTTATATCAATCTGTAGGATTTGCCGAAGGCTGCGAATCGCGGAGTGTCAGACAAACCGCATTCGTCACCGTCGTGACCTCCGACAACTCCTACAGGAAAAGCATTCCAATTCTGGAATCACGCTGCCTTTATATTGATCGTCACTTGTAATCCCAACGGACCGGGCCTATCGCAGATCAACGTCATAGCGTCGATCGGGTGAGACTCCAACAGTTGAAGCAGTTGCTTAGGGCGCAGGCCTACTCGTACATGGGCCAGCAACTCGCGAGTCTGGCCAGCCAGGGCTTGTAGTATCGGCGCTGGATCATCGACCTGCAGGCGCAACCATTTACGCGCCGCCGCCATATCCGGCAAATCAAACCCGGCGATGGCGTTCTGGCGCAGCTCCCCGCCTTCAATTTGCAGGCACGAAGCTGCAGGTGAGATACCCAGCCCCTGCAACAGCAATTTAAGTCTGGCAGCACCTTTACCGGCGTCATCGGCACTCATGGAGGAGAACGCGTAACTGACACGATTGCGCGCAGCTTGCAGTACCACTTGTTCAACGAAAGCGGTGCGCGTCGGTGCGATCTCCCAAACCAGTGTGCTCTCAGTCTCGCAGGGCAGCATGGACTGTCTTTGAGCCTGGGCCTGATAAAACGGGTGTTCACCTAATGGCTGCATGATCTCGAACAGCCGTGTCGTCAAACCGCTTTCAAGAAAACTCAAGTAAGCCTCAAATGTCCGGTTAGACTTTGCGTCCGGCCATCCCCCGCGATAAACCTTGAGCGCTTCATACGCCATCGGGTCGAACGCCTGCGGCAGTATCATCGGCCCCAGATCCCGGGATTGACCGCTATCGCTTAGCGAAGCGGCGTAGTCCATCAACAATTCGCCCTGGTCGACCCACTGAATGCCGTGGTCACGCCCGCGGCGCTGCCAGATGCTGCGCTGCTGCTCTTCCCGGGAACACAGCATGGCGATTGTCTCTCCCGGGACGCATTGCGCGAGAAAGTCTTCAGTGGTCATCAACTTAATGCCGTCGACAGCATCCACCAGGACCTTGTCGTGCACCAATGCCACCGGCTCCCAGGGGAAGTTCTGATCCTGCAATGCGCGCTTGAAGGGCAATGAACGCGGGGTGCTGTAATCCCAACCGATGAAGTAGAGTTTTTTACGAACAGTCATGCCGGGCCCACTGGTTTTTGGAAGTAAAAGGTCTGAGTGTCGCCTAAATGGCCTTCGGCCAAAGCTCCGCTGCGAGGGCTGTAATAATTACCCGCAACCACCTTTCCACCCGGCTCGATCAACGTGCAGTCGGCGCCCAGCCACGTCATCAGGGTCAATCCATGCTGCTCGCCAAGACTTAGAAACTCTTCGACGGTGTAATGTTTGTAGTGCCACTCGTAAGGATTTTTGTCCAGGTCTATCACCTGAGAATTGGGCGCGGAAATGATCAACCTGCCGCCTGGTTTTAACGCATGGACCAACAGCCCGAAGAACGCTTCACCTTGCTCGACGTGCTCAATGGACTCTATCGAAACGATAAAATCAAAATGATCGGCTGGCAGCGAAAAGGGGAAAAACTTCTGGCTGAAGAGCACATTCAAGTCGACATAACTACGGTTAGCCATATCAATTGACTCGGCCGAGCCGTCGATACCGTGTATGAAACACGGCAGAGATTGCGCCAGCAGGTGAGTGCCATAACCATTGCCGCAAAAAATATCAGCGCCAACCAGCGGCCCCGGTAAATCGGCGAGGACCTCGCAAGCGAAGGTATAACGAGCGATGGCATCGGGCGGCAGTCTATCTACCTGCAGCTCGACCAAACGCTCACCACTGGCCAAGGTGAAATCCCTATCAAACAACCCCATAAGAGCCTCTGCATCAGCGCCCGGCACTTCAGGCACTGTTAATTGAATACTTGGCTTTCGTCGGATAACTGCCGTGCAATTAAAGGTCCGGCAACCATTCGCAACGCAAGCCCACTAACGTGACGGGCCAAGCCGCACGGGTCAAGCCCAGCATCAGGTTTATCATCAAACGGCGCGTCACTGAGTGGACACAGAAGGTTTATGCGGGACAGGATGAATCCGCCCCGCAGGTCCCTTTAGCCATTCGAATCAGATTCGGAAATACCCGACACAAGAGTCAAACGGCAGACGTTTGAGTTCTACCTTGTTCAGGTCCAGCACTTCACGCAGGGCGCTGGTCTCGCCCGGGAAGTTGCGGTAAGCCACTTCATCGAGCACAACGATCGCGCCTTTGGGCATGAAGGGCAGGAAGGTTTCCAGCGCCACTTTGGTCGACGAATACAGGTCGGTGTCGAGAATCAACATGGCCACGACCAGATCCGGACGAGTCTTGGGGAACGCCGGAACGGTCTCCATGATGTCGCCCTTGATGATCTCGCAACGGGGGATGCGGTTGACCGGGCGCACCAAATCGTTGGCATCGATCATGTCTTGAATGATTGACTCGTCGGTATCGGAGAACATGGTCTCGTTGATATCCGAAGGGTCTTCTTCAGCGTCGATACTGGCGAAACCGGAGAAGGTATCGAACCCGATGATGGAACGGTTGATCGCATAGGGCTCGAGAATCATCGACAACTGCATATACAGCATCAACGAATTACCCTTGTAGACGCCGCACTCAATGATGGCGCCGGGGATGTCCTGAACCATCTTGAACAGCTCGATACGCGACAGCGCTGCGGTCACGGCGATGCGGTTGGCGAAGACGAACGGGGCATCTGCCACGTATTGGGAATCGACGCGTTTCAGTACATCGGCACGCTTCTCGTTGTACTCGGCCTCGGGCCCCGTCTGGCGGCGCTTGGTCATTGGTTGACTCCCTGGAAAGACGAAAAATCGCTGACATGAAAGAGGTCTTTGAATCCGACCTCAGAATCCCTTACACCATTGTCGACATTGTTGGCGCCACGGCCTGCAAGCAGGTCCTGGATATGCACCAGCCTGAAGTCGATGCTGAAACGCGTCTGCTCGGTGAAATTGGCAACCGTGCCGTGCAGGTGTGAGCCTGAGAAGGTGATGATCTCGCCGGCATTGGCTGCGATACGCACCTCGGAGGTTGTGGATATCTCTTCCAGTGGAACCGGATGCACGCGGACTTCCTCAGTCACATTGTCTTTGGCCGCCGGACGCTGCACATTGATCCAGTTTTCGAGGTTCCAGTCAGGGGAGGTATTTCTCACCGGCGTCGAGAAATAAGCCGGGTTGATCATCATCGTCTGATCCGGCTGAATCGTGTAGACCGGCATCCAGGTGTTGATCTGCGCTTGCGAACCGCCATACCAGGTATCGCGATGAGGTTTGTAGGCGTAGCTGACGCCCGCGTGCAGGTAGTTGTAATTGGGTACGACTCTGATGCGCGGGACATCGAACAGATAGTCCTGAGGGTCAGCACCAATCTCCAGAACAAAGCTGCGGATCATTTCTTTGACGTCCAGGCAGTTCGTAAACTGCCCTTTCAAACGCGTCACCAGCTTCACGAACTCTTCAACCGGCATCATGCTGTGCAGCGCTTGATGGTTGGTTTCGCCATCAAAAGCAGCCGTGATGCTCTGCCTGGCGAAGGCGCATAGCTGGGCCGGTGCCTGCAAATCAGTGTTCAGAAAAATATCGCCGGAATAGACAGCGTCCCGGAAGTCACGTTTCTTCTGCAACTGGTTGATGTACAAATTCACGGTTCAGCTCCTGAAATTTTTAGCTGACCTAATAATCGGCTGAGCCGCTGCAAACTGAAGCGTAGCGACGGGCCATCATCGATAAACAACAGGTCGCTTCAGGGCAGATAGAGGCTGAACATTCCTCCACCCAACTTCCCGCCATTGGCCAGCTCGATCCGTCCACACACACCATTGCGCTGATGCCGTTCGGCAATTTGCGCGGCGAAGTACAGGCCAAGCCCGGTGCTGCCGCTGACGTGATTGATGCCCTGAACGTAGTCGGACTGGAATTCGATCATGTTGGGTGGGTAGCCGGGGCCGTCATCGTTGATCACGATGACCACCTGCCCTTCTTCTTCACGGACGGTGATCAGGATCGAATGACGGGCGAAGCGGATGGCATTGATGATGACGTTGGCAACTACCGAGCCGATCAACTCGCGATCAAAGAAACCCAATGGGCAGAGGCTGTCCACTTCACAGGTCGCCACGATACCGCGACTGCTCAGGACTTCTTCATGCCAGGCCAGCTGCGCCTCGATGAAGTCATCCAGTTCATGGTACTCAGGCCGAAGCGGAAGCTGATTGACCTCCAGCTTATAGAGCCCAAGCAGCTGCACCATCATGCCGTTGAGGCTGGCGAACTCGTAATCGATGACGCCGCGCTCGGGGGTGTTTTTCTGCTCCTCGCTCAAGCGGCCCTGCCACTCCCCGTGAGCCTGCATCAGAGCTGCCAACGAGTTCTTCATGTCATGCACGGTTGAAGCAATGACCATGGAGAAGTCCAGACCCGCATCCTTTTCGCTCATGCACCAAACGCCTTGCTCTGTAATTTCTGGAATCGCTCGAATCGCGGATCGTCACTCGGCATCTTGCCGATCATTTTCAGACAGGCCCGACACTCCTCAAGCTTCGCCGCATCCGGAGCGCTCGCCATCGAATGCAGCAAGGCCTGTGCCAGATTCAGCGCGATACTGATGTTCTTCGCTTGCAGCCCTAGTGCTTTGCGGAAAAGGTCCTGAGCCTCGGCCAAATTACCGCCCTTGTAGCTGCGCACACCTTGAATGTTGAGATCGATCGCCACTTTGTTGGCGCCCAGGATCGACGGATCATCGGTCTGTTTGGCGATCCCTTGCATGACTGCCGGATCATCACCGTAAATCTCGGCACAGGTTTTCAGCACGCCTGCTCCGGCGTCCGCGTGGCCAAGTTTTTCCAGCTGGGCCGCGACTGCCAGCGCTGCATTGGCGCTGAGGAACTGATCCATGTCTTGTAACCGGCCCATAGCGTCCGCAGTGAGCTTGGCTGCCATCTCGGGATCGGAGTGCTGCACGCTGGCGGCCTTCATCAGCCGCGCCCGGACTTGTACGCCCTGGTCATCGCCGTTGTCTTTGGAGACCTCACCCAGTGTCTGATTGATCTCGACACGGGTTCTGGCGTCGAGCCCCTGGTCACCACCGCGTGAAATGAGCGCCTGGGCGAATCCGAGGTTGGTCTCCGGATTCTTGAACCGCGAGAACTGCCCTTGGGAAACTGCCTGGCGATAGGCCCGAGAAGCGCCGTCAAAATCCTGATTGTCCAGCGCCAGCTTGCCCAGCAGGGTTTGCCGGCGCACCGCCAGCGGAGAGATCCGTACGGCGTCTTCAAGCACTTTCTGGGCGCGCACAGTGTCGCCCCGGGCGACCAACGCCTCGGCCAGGCCATCGTAGAGAATCGGCATGCCGGAGAACGCTTTGACGGCGGCTTCAAAAACCGTCTGAGCCTCGGCAGCCTTGTTGCGCTTGAGCAGCAAATTGCCCAGTGCCGCGAAGGCCCAGGGCGCCGGCCGGTCAGCGAGGATGGATTTCAGGAAAGCTTCCAGCGGCTCATATTGTTTCAAGTCACGCAGCGCATCGGCCTTGTAGCGCAGGCACAAGGGTGCGTAACGCGGATCCTTGTTGGTCAATGCAACACAGGCGGCCAGCACCTCGGAAGGCTTGCCACGATCCAGCGCCTGCAGGATCGGCTTGAGCATGGTCTTGCGCTGTACCAGCTTCTCGAGCCGCTGCGCCAGACCGGCTCGGTTGAAAGGCTTGGTCAGGTAAGCATCGGGCTCCCACTCCAACGCGCTCATCACCATGGCTTGACTGTTCTCGGCCGTGACCATGATGAACACCGCTTCATGGCTCAACAGCCGGTCGACCATCAGGTCTTCAAGAACATGTTGGCCGTTCTTTTTCCCGTCACCCAGATTGAAATCATGCAGAACAAAATCGTAACGCTTTTGCGCGCACATCTTCAGCGCCTGCTCGCCGGTGTCAGCCGTATCGACCTCCTTCACCCCCAGCTCGCGCAGCATGGAGCGCACCGAACTGCGGAAGTCGGAGAAGTCATCGACGATAAGAAACTTTTTTTGGTTGTACGCCAGCATCAGGGGTCCAGTAAGGAGGAAAGAAGATAAGCCCAAGGGCAAGCAGATTGACGGGTCGAGCTTTGCCGTCTGTTTGTAGCGCGCAACACCAATTGATGGCACTACGACATCACCGGATTCTACACCAAAGCCCCAATTCTGGGTTCTGGCTCTGGACGGCAACCGCCCCCACAGCGACTTACAAGGTTCGCAATATAGGTAGGTTATCGGCGTGACGCCATTTTTCTGGAGCCGGAAAAATGACGAGGGATCGGGAATATTTTCTCGCCGGGATGGCGGTATCGCACTGTCGCGCAGCAAACGCGATCCCTGTAGGAGCGCACGAGCACCGCGAGGCCGCGGTAGCGGTGTATCGGGCAGACCGCTATCGCTGCCTCGCGGTGCTCGTGAGCATCTACAGAAAATCTCATACATTCAGATAGTTCTTAGAAGCGCTCGCTTATCCACACTTGAGCCGAGCCCGGCGCTTGGGAAAACGACACCTGAAATAAACTGCACGAGCCCTGTCCCCTTTTTTTGCCTCACCGGTCATTGCAGGTATGTGAACAAACTATG
>Ga0308164_10002619_pt1 | contig 17534 bp, 10 predicted proteins | sample PhyTR2_FD_201031 | JGI IMG/M metagenome (GOLD analysis project Ga0308164, IMG submission 201031) | Phyllosphere microbial communities from UC Gill Tract Community Farm, Albany, California, United States - DLSLT.R2 | ecosystem: Host-associated > Plants > Phyllosphere > Unclassified | place: USA... | reverse complement strand
ATTTTGAGTGATCCGGGGGTGATAGCTGGTTTCCCATCCAGTAACACGAATGCATATGCAGGCTGGAATACTCCTACCCCGGAAATAATAGCCGCCTTTGATGCGACCGATAAAAGAAAGGATGCATCTATCGGATTTTACACCGGTTCCGGTTATGTCAACAGGCCCTATGTTAAAAAATATGTGCATGGGGCGAAAATTGCGCCGAATACCAATGACAATTGGCCTGTGTACCGATATGCAGAAGTATTACTCATGCTTGCCGAGGCGCAGAATGAACAGGGTAAAGCTACTGCGCTCACCAGTCTGAACGCTGTACATGCTCATCCCAGAACCGGACTGGCCGCCATTACCACTACCAGTCAAACCACTTTGCGAGAATTAATACAAAAAGAAAGACAGGTTGAGCTTGCCTTTGAGAACAAGCGTTGGCTTGACCTTGTCCGCACCGGTACGGCAATTAGTGTGATGACTACACAAGCAGCCAAAATCAAGGCAAATCCTCAAAATTACTATTATCCTACAGGCATAAATCCTATCCCGGCTTCTTATAATATAACCCCTAACAGGCTTTTATTTCCAATACCACAAAGAGAAGTAAGATTGAACCCCGCAATCGTTCAAAATCCAGGCTACTAAAATAATGAGCGGGGGCAGTGGTTACCCCCGCTCATTTTGATTATAAGATGAAAAGACGATCATTTCTGCATTTGGCATCACTGACTGGACTGTACACGCTGATTTCTCCAAAATCAGTTATTTTGGGCATGCCCTCCCCTAAAAATTACTTTTCGGAAGACAGTTTCTTAAATCCTCCATATACCGATGGCCCATATACCTGGTGGCACTGGATGAACGGCAATATCACAAAGTCAGGCATTACTAAGGATCTGGAAGCAATGAGCGCAGTAGGAATTGCCGGATTCCAATTGTTTGAGGCAGGCTCGGGAATCCCTTTGGGATCAGTGGATAGCTTGGGTGAGGAATGGACATCACTTTTGGAACATACTATTAAGGAGTCCGGCAGGCTTGGGCTTGAGTTCGCAATGCACAATTGTCCGGGTTGGTCTTCAAGCGGAGGACCCTGGATAACACCCGAACTATCGATGCAGGAATTGACCTACAGCGAAGTGAGGGTTTCGGGGGGCAATAAAATCGAGATAAACATCCCCCAACCACTTACTCGGCTCGAGTATTATAGGGATACTTTTCTTATTGCATTTCCTGAATCCCATGCTGAAGGTGCAACAAACAAGAACTGGAGAAGAAAAGCTAATTTTAGAAATCAGGATTCCGGAAACATTGGTAACAATAAAAGCCTTAGTCCAATAGTCCCCTCTTCGGTTATTGACCTTTCGGAGTTCTTGGATGATGATGGTCTGCTGAGCTGGCAGGCGCCTGAAGGCGAATGGACGATCATCAGGTTTGGGCATACCCCTTCAGGGCAGCAAAATCATTCAGCCCCGACACTTGGTACGGGTTTGGATTGCGATAAGCTCAGCCGGTCCGCACTGGAATTCCATTTTGATAAAATGTTTTCCAAAGTTATGCCAATATTAAAAAGTGCTGCTAAAGCGGGGAAGGTTGGATTATTAATCGATAGCTATGAAATGGGTCTTCAAAACTGGACTAGCGAACTTCCCGTTTCATTCGAAAAAAGGAATCGTTACGCAATTGCTCCTTTTCTTCCAGCCTTACTGGGAAGAATAGTAGGTGATTCCTTGCTGACAGAACAATTTCTGTGGGATTTTAGAAGAACGTTGGCAGATATGATGTCTGAAAATTATTATGGCCATTTTCAGCATCTCTGCAAAAAAAACAACCTGATCACTTATACGGAACCTTACGGACAGGGTCCTTTCGAGGAAATGCAGGTTGGTGCGCAGATTGACATTAATATGGGAGAGTTTTGGGCTGGCATAACCAATTTGTGGCCCAACAGTTCATTAAGCAGGACGGTAAAGCTCGCCGCTTCGATTTCGAGGATAAAAGGTGAGGCGACAATTGGCGCCGAATCCTTCACGGCCGAGCCTGGATCGGGTAAATGGCAGCAATATCCATTTTCCATGAAATCCCTTGGAGACCGTATGTTTACCAAAGGAGTTACAAGATATTATTTTCACCGTTACGCCCATCAACCCCATCCAACTGCCATGCCCGGAATGACGATGGGGCCTTGGGGCATTCATTTTGAACGCACAAATACCTGGTGGAAGCCCGGTCGCGAATGGTTGAAGTACATTACCAGATGCCAGCACCTACTTCGTCAGGGAAGGTTCTTTGCAAAGTTGCTTTATTTTACCGGCGAGGAAGTACCTACATCAACAATTGACCCGGAATACTGCAATATTGCGCCTCCAAAGGGATACGATTATGATCTGATAAATAATCAGGGCCTCAGGAATTTATCGAAAAATGAGGATTGCTTTTCTTTGCCTGGCGGTACAGGATATAAAGTGCTGATACTTCCGGAATTCGAGATTGCCTCACTTGATGTGTTACGCGATATAAGATCCTTGGTCGAGCAGGGATTAATATTGGTTGGAACTAAGCCAAAAAGGTTACCTGGCCTTTCTAGTAAAGACCAATTAAAGGACTTTAATGATTTGATCAGCTCGATCTGGGGAGATTCGGATTCGACAAATAAAAATAAAGCGCATCAATTAGGAAAAGGGCGAGTGTATGTTTCGGATGATCTTGCAATGATTCTATCCCTTGAAAATATCCTGCCGGACATAATTGTTGACAGTGTATCATCTAATGCGCCAATCAATTATATCCATCGTAAAACAGAAGACGTGGATATTTATTTCTTGGCTAATAACCGCAGGACCGAAGAACAAACTTTGGTTTCCTTTGCTATAACAGGCTGCCAACCTGAATTGTGGGATCCTTCATCGGGAAAGAAGCGGACTTTGTATGTATTTGAACAGGTTAAAAATCACACTAAAATTCCATTGAACTTTGATGAAAGTGGTTCCTGCTTTCTTGTGTTTAGAAAAGTAACTGAACCGTCCACGGTCAAAATCTTTAGGAACAACAAAACCGTGACATTATTGCATCAGGTTCCACTGGGGCATACAAAAGGAGGATATTCAAATACGTTTTGTATCTCAGGATACTTTAAACCGGAGATAGATATCGCATTGCAACAAGATCAGTTTTTCGGAAAGTTTCTAACAGATTATTATGCTATCTTCCCTGCCGATTGTGAAGCGATTTATGGAAAAGGGCATGCGGGAGTGGGCATGACCGTGGGAAGAAATGGAATTGTACTTTTCGAACGTTATCGCGATCAGATTACGGCTATTCTTTCCATTAAAATACCTTTGAGCGGCTGGACACATATTATCGTGGGATATGAAAATAATGCGCCGAGTGTTTTTATCAATGGAATATTTTTAAAGAAAGGTAAACGATCCAAACATATACTACATTACTCATCTGACCAGGCCGCTCAATATCGGGGAATAAACTACTACAATGGTGATATTGCGGATATAAAAATTTCGAAAAAAGTTTTCGCTACTTCTGAAACTGCCACCAAGGGTCTATCAGAAATGCCAAAATATTCCTTTTTAGACGAGAAAAATGTGTTTTCACCGGTTGATGACGGGCTACTGATTTACCAGCCCGGTCAATATAAAATTCAGGGAAAAGGTATCAAATTTTTGTCAGTTAACGTTGAGGAAAAGGTCAATGTTTTTGCTTTGCCGGATGAATGGATCATTTCCTTTCCAGTTGGGCTTGGCGCACCGGCAGAATTTAAATTAGGTAAACTTCAGTCCTTGCATAAAAGTGATATAGATGGCGTGAGACATTTCTCGGGTACAGCTTCTTATAGTATCCGATTTGTGATAGGAGAATTAGAAGTGATTGGAAAGAAGTATTTTTTGGATCTTGGGCGAGTAGAAGTAATATCAGCAGTGACTCTCAACGGAAAATCTCTTGGAATTATTTGGAAAAGACCTTACAGAGTCGAGATAACGGAGGTGCTTGTTCGGGGAACAAATGAGCTTCGAGTCGAGGTAACAAACCTTTGGCCTAATCGACTAATCGGGGATGAGCTGCTACCTCAGGAAAACGAATACCATTCAACTTCCCAGACCGGAAAATTTACGGAACTTTACACAGGGGGAATTAAACAACTCCCAGATTGGTACAGAGCGGGAAAACCGAAACCGCAAGGTGGTCGCGTCACGTTTACAACCTGGAAGGCATACAGCAGAGATTCCCCTTTATTGGAATCAGGACTGTTGGGACCTGTGGCCATCATCTGCATTCCATACATCAGTTTGAAGATTAAATGAAATACAAATAGTCAGGGAATTTCTCTCTGGAATAAAAAAAATTAACAACCACAATATGAGATCAAAAATAAAATCCCTTATAACCGCACTGATTGCCACAGCTTTAACGGTTACATCGATACCGGATCTCCATGCACAGGATGTATACCAGGCATCCAGGAAAGCATGGGTTACGGAAGCGGAAAGATTGAAACCCACTCTTCATCAGATAGAAAAAAAGCCAATAGGTATTGTCAGCATTGTTCCCGACTCCAAGGCTTTTCAGGGTTGGAAAGTAAAAGCTGCGGGCGACCTGGCAAAATTTTATAATAACTCGTTTAAACAACAGCAATCGGTTATTCTTGACTTCGGCGAACACCTCACCGGTTATTTTTCTTTTACGCTTTCACCGTCTGAGCGGACTCCTGACGCTCCATTAAAGTTCAAACTTACCTTTGGCGAGGTTCCTTCAGAAATCATGACTCCTTATGATCCATATAAAGGTGACCTTTCGCGTGCCTGGCTACAGGATGAAATAATTACGGTAATGGACATACCCGCTACAGTAAAAATTTCAAGAAGACTGGCCTGCAGATACGTGAAAATAGACCTTTTAGGCAGCTCACAATATTTTGACTTCAAAATAAGCAACGTATCATTCAAGTCTGTGAGTTCTGTAAAGGATTTTCCCGCTCCGCTTAATCAAGGCGTTGACACCATGATCAAAAAAATAGATTTTGTAGGATTGAACACCTTAAAAGAATGCATGCAAACTGTTTATGAGGACGGGCCTAAAAGAGACAGAAGATTATGGATCGGAGACCTGTATCTTGAATCTCTTGCCAACGCTTATTCTTTTAAAAACCACGACCTTACCAAACGCTGTCTTTTGCTTCTGGCAGGTCTGAGCGATGCCGATGGAAAGCTGGTTGGCACTGTATTTGAATCCCCGGAGCCTCATCCACAGGTAGGACAGCATCTGCTTGATTATTCTTTGCTCTATAACGTAACGCTGAAAGAGTACCTTGATCAGACCGGTGATCAGGCGACAGCTAGAAGTCTATGGCAGGTGGCAAAAAAACAGATAGAACCGATAATCGGGCTAGTAGGAAAAGATGGCATGATGGATTATCAAAAAGCAACCAAGGAGTGGTGGCTGTTCTTTGATTGGAAGGAAGGACTTGACAAGCAGGCTTCTCTTCAGGGGATTTCAATTTTCGCTTTGAAAAGAACTTATGAACTGGCAAAAATGCTAGGCAAAGAGCAAGAGGTCAAAGAAATACCGGCATTGGTAGCTTTGATGTCAAAGGCAGCAAAACAAAACTTATTTGATTCAAAAGCCGGAGTCTTCATCAGCGGGTCTGATCGCCAGTTGTCTTATGCATCTCAAATCTGGATGGTTCTCGCGGGTGTGACCAATACAGCCCAAAGTAAAGAAGCATTGACCGCCATCGCAAAGAATGATAAGGCCCTACTTCCCGGCGGCCCCTATCTCTATCATTATTATATAGAATCGCTTATTAAAAGCGGCATGAACGAAACTGCCAAAAGCAAGTTGGTAGGCTATTGGGGAGACATGGTTGAAAAGGGTGCAGATACTTTTTGGGAAGTCTATGATCCAAAGGATGAACTGGTATCACCTTATAAATTTGCACCAATCAACAGCTATTGCCATGCCTGGAGCTGTACACCGGTATATTTTATAAGAAAGTACCCAAATATCTTTCAATAGCTCTCCCGTTTCAGTTGAGCAGCAAATGTGTTGTCGATTTGTTGGAACGTACCGAAGCATTTAAACGCTCCTCGGTACGCTTCAATTAAATGCCTTACCGTATTCCGGAAAGTGTAATGAAAGAAACATTTTGTATTAGATCTTCTGAAACAACGTTAGCTAAATACTGTAGGTAGGACTACCAACCATCGAGGCAATCCATAAATTTTACGCTAAAGCAGCGTTTTGTCATTGTTATTTACTTTAAAATCAGACACCAATTGTAGATGTGGTAAAATAATCTATTTGACTTATACAGGTGAATAATAAACACAAAAAATCAACAATTTACGATAAACTAATTTTCAGTAAAAGTGTCAAAATTTATTATGGCTATCCAGAATTATACTTACCAGTCATTTGCCTGGTTTATACTATCAGTGATTAGGTAAATACAAACGATACTGTTTCTGAGCCCAGGTAGACAAACCAATTAACTTGACCCCTTTCCGCCAATTCAATAACAAAATGGCAACCAATTATTTATAATAAATTTATTTCTGGTGAGACGGGGTCAATCTACTCTGGTTTTTCCATACCTGATACTTTCTGAATATAATAATCTATTAATAATTCACGTTCATCTTCGTTTACCCCTATCGGTTCCATATATTGAGTTTTGCGTTATTGATATATTTATTCAAGTTTTTCACAAAATAAAATAAATTTAAATTAAGACATTGATGTAGGCTTCAACCATTTCCAACTTTCGGGAGAAAATAATCTGGCTTCTGAATAGTCCATAAAATCCTGATGCCAATCATATCCTGGATGCACGAGCCTATAAAACTTTGCATTAGCTGCATTAGGTATGAATTTGTGGATGTAGGTCCAGCCATCTTCGGGGTGTTGAAAATATCTTTCATCTTTATTTACATTGAAATTAGCCGGTAAGCAATCCTCAATTGCTTTTAGAAGATTTTCCCTTCCCATAAAATCAGACAGTTCTTCAGGAATAAAAAGCAAAATATCATCCATGTTATTTCTATCATCCAAAGAAATCTTGAAACAAGATTGGGCATTCATCAAATTAAGTAACTTCCAACGCTCAATTTTTGATCGGTCATAAGAGGTATTAACTAAGGTCAAAACAGATAACCCAGCTAAAGTGGTTTTATATGCCATATCTATATAAATTAGCATTTTCTTCCTGTATTCAGTTTCAACTCCAAAATCAAAACCATCGCTTTTAGCACACCACAGGGTAAATAATCCCACGGTAGAGGTTAGAAATTCGCTCCAGGAATGGTATTTATCTGAAAATGATAAGTCTAATAGCAAACACGATTTTTCATCGTTTTCTAAATGTTCTTTATGAGTAGAAAGGTGAAATAACATTTCAAGTATGATCAAATACATGCTAAGATCAATGAGATTGGGTTTTGCAATAGTTCGGGATGCGATATTATTCTGAAGGACGCTAATATATTCATCGAAGAACTTTTCAACCTTGCTTTTGAGCTGATTGAAAATAGATTTATTTATACGCTTTTTAGTTTCCTCCTTTAGGGCAGCGACCCTTCCAGAGGATTGATTAATATCTTCCGATTCCTCCTCGTCAATTAAAACATCCTCCCGTTTTTCTCTGGCTTCTTTTAAATAGAGGAAGATACTATCCCAAAGTCGAACAGTATTATAAGCACTATGCCCTTTGATTTTCCCCAGTTTATTCAGTTCCTCCATTCGCAACTGGATTTGACTGTAGCTTAAATGAATCAGCTCAGTATTTTCTGGATAATGTCCTTGCTCTTCTCCGCCAAGCTCGCTCTTTCCAGCTACTTCAATAATTTCATTAGACTTTTGGAGATGAAGCGTATTGAGATAATCAATTATTTTTTGGCTGGAAAATCCTCCACTTTCAATAAGTTTTCGAACCTGATTTAGCGAACGGTTCTTTGGTGATGGGTTAGAAGCCTCGAAGGCGGCAAAGTTGATGATAAATTGTTTGTTGGAAACACGAACGCCATCGCTACATACCTGGGCATAAAGTAAATTAGAAATTTGATTTTCCATTTTTAGGATGGCATCCCCAGGGTTCACCTCAATGAATTGAGCGCAAACCATATTCCCTTTGGCATCATATAATTGAAGCTCACAGCAAGATAATCCCCTCGCTGAGCGTAGATATAATAAGAGGTGATCTGAATGTTTCTCAATTCCCGTTATAAAAATTACGTTACAGCAATCACTTAGTTTATTATCCAACCCTTCACCAGGACTAACCTGTGTGATCGCAATCGACTTTTTGAAAGAGATATCCAGCTCTTTCAAAAAATCCATTTCAGAACTTTGGTAAAGAATACCAGCCTCAGTGTTTTTTTCGCGACTTCCTAATGTGCCAAAGGCTGCTATAGAGGCATTCGCACTGCCTGAAAAAAGAAAGCTATGCTGCTCCCCTTCAAAAATTAGGTGTTTAGCATGAAAAAAGTATTGCTTAAATTCTCGGCTACGATTGTCTTTCCAAAGATAAAAGTTAAGAGATGCAAATGGCTGGATAAAGCGCGGTGGTGTTCCAAAATTCTCCTGCAAAATGACATTGATCTCCAAAGCATCGAAACGTTCTTGAAGCGCAAGAATAAATGCGCCGTTAGGATCATAAAAGGGACTGAAGAGGTGTATCTTTTTAATCTTTTGGTCACCGATACGAGCGCATAGCTGATCAAAAAGTGAATTATCAGGATGGCTTCCGAGAAAGCACATCATTTGTCGATGCAATCCACTTGGATAAAAATTTGCCCTAGGAATCTTATGGTGATTTAATAAAAGCGTGCAATTGTCAGCAATAGCCTGCATGCTCATTTTTGCCGAGCAGCTTAGACTATTCATTTGATGGAGCAAAAAATCCCAGCAATCAAGTAAAAGTCCAAATCTTGCATCGCTTGCATCCTCTAGGTAAAAGGCACTCCAGGATTCCAAGTTCAAGCCATGTCCGCAACTGGTCATATTACCTGATCCGATCAATAGAAGTAGTGTCTTATCACCGGCTAGAAATATAATTTTTGGATGAAAGGCACCTGTGGAATCTATACCATGAAGAGCGTAGTGCCTTTTCTTACTTTCGCTCATAAACGTATAAGTACCAAGTTGTCCAGTTAGCATGTTTCCGTCTACCAAAAGGGAAACATAATGAATACCCTTAGTCGAAAGAAGTGGCAATACTTGCTGCTCGAGGTAATATAAATTAATAGAATAGGTTGTGCAGATAGCCGAATGGAATTTACCAGATGGAATATCCCGAAGCAGAATTTTAGTTTCCATGTAAAAGAACCTCCTTTCCACTGGCTGTGATGAGGTAAGAATCATTTGCGCGGCTTATCCAGCCTACATCCCCCATATACTGTAGTGTATTCTGCAGTCTGGGAGTAGTACGACGCGGTGCGGTTTCCCTCGCCCGCCATATCATCCCCTCCTCAATTATATAATTATGCACCAAAGCCTGACCGACTTTTGATTTACGATAAGAAGTAAATACGTGTAGGTTGATAACAGTATGGAGCAGCTTTTTAATAACATGATCTAAGGATTGATTCATCTGATCGGTAAAAAGTTCCCTTAGCAGAAGAACAACATAGCCAGTTCTATTAAAATTATATTCCGGCAAGCTCGCAAGATTCTCAATACCATCCAACTGAAGGTGACAATCCCTGTAAACGCAAGTCATGCAAAACAAGGCCTCCATCAGACACCGACCGAAATCATAGTCATTCATCGCTGTTTGCATTTGATTGTAGGCGTGATAAGTGTCCAGCATAATTTCATTGCAATGGCCCATCAGTTCCGTCAACAGCGTTTCTTTTGATTCAAATCCAAAATCCTTAAAAGCTTGAGCGGATAAATCTGACAATTTTTCTAGGTGAGTATTGAGTGAAGTAGGCTGACTGTCAATAGACCACAGCAAACTGGCATGAAAATGTTCAAGGGTTACGTGAAGAATCTCATTAAGCTCATAGATATACCAAAAAGTTGAAGCTTTTTTTAAAAGAGGTATTTTACTGATATGCTGGCGATAATTTTCACCCAGAAAACGATAAACCAAGTTAAGTTTTCCATCCTGCGACTTAGATAGAGTTTCAAGCAGCAAGTGAATAGTTTCCTTACGATAGAAAGATGGTATAAATCCTTGGTCATCCTTATCTAAGAGCATACTTCTATAAAAATACAGTTCTTGAGAATCGGGTATATCATGCAGCGCAAAGGGGGTTAATTCGGCAAGATCTGAAACCCCTAGGTTTCCTTTTTCAAGGTAGCTCCAAAATTTGTCAGCAAGGCCAGAAGGCAAATTAGCTTGAAAATGCCGAGAAAGCTGCTTCCCTTTAGGAGTTAAAGAATAAATATTCAATAATGGAGAAGGCTGATGGATCAGGCCCAGTTCGTTGACCACGCCACTATAATACTGACCGAAGACCCCACCTCGAAATGCCCAGTATAAGTTGCCTCCTTTTTTCGGCTCAATATCTGCGCCTGCCGCTAGGTCAATATTTTCCTGAAGACGGCGTGAGGCAAAAGCGCTACCACTAACCCCGGTTACATCCGGAAATTCACTAACCATCATATAGGCGATCAGTAATTCTGCTCGTCTTAGATAACGAATCTGCTCATTTACAGATCCCTTGATTTCGCTATTCCTTAATATAAGTTCTAAGAGCCAACAGTAGAATCCGTTATATCGAACTCTATTAGTTACATTCGTGATCCCCACCATCATCTTAGTATAAATCACCACACTACTATTTTGTATTGCGAGCGGATCTCTACCACTTGCAGCCAATGGAAATTCTGCCCAAAAAGGGCCAGTTAATTCTTCTTTATTATAACTCATGGAAATCAAATTAACAAAGCGTTTGCCTTCATATAGTACCCAATCCTCGCTTAGGCATCCTGTCCAGGCTTTAATTTTTCATCGCACGCTTGGGAAGTTCCAGAATGACCATTTTTCCTTTGGGTCTAGTCAATTATATTAACATAACAAAGACAATTAATCTAACTACAAAACCGCTCGCTCAACAGTATCGAAATATCTAGGGACATCTCATGCGAAAAAAGGATGATTACATAAAAAAACGATAATTATATTTATTATTGATTATCTCTGGAACTCTTTTGACAACATTGGCAAAGTTCTTAGAGTACCCTAATGTAACTGGCATGTTTTTGTATAGGGTATTATTGTTCCAGTCCATTTTGGTCAATGCGATAATAGTCGAACAAGTTTCGAACCAACCGCCAGACCCAGAATATCTCCTTAGCATGACCGGGCGTGCAATTGGGGTTAAAGCTCCCTCTTTGAATACTGCACGACCGCTTTTGGTTACCTTTTCGACGGTACCTTGTGTCCAAAGAAGGCATTCATTAGGACTGAGGGGTATGTATGCTCCACGTTCGCATGGGTAGTTAGAAATCTTTTTATTAGCACCATATTGAATTCCCCGCCAAGGCACATCCCTGATAATCTGCACCAATTCAACTTCAGTTTTCGACCCGAATGCATCTAGACATCCCAGGATTTCCTCCTCCCGGTAGGGTGTTGATTTATGAATTATTATTTTTTTTGGAATTCGCCCTGCATGACTATCCTGATAGATTTTCAAGCTTTGTGACATGACCCCATGCATTTCCTGATAAGATAGATACGGATTTCGCTGTTCATCGGTCACATATTCTTTGGTATCGTAGGCGATAAATTCAAAACCGGTTCCATCCGGATCATAAACCTGACTACAGCAGGTCGTATACTCCATGTTTCCGTTCGGAAGCTTTTTCATTGCATAGCTCAGCCCAATGTAGGCTTCGTCCTTATTCATATCGTTAAGTTTCCAGGGAATTCCTCCTGATTTTGCGTAGGCTGCTACACTCAGGCCCCACATGACGTTTGCCCTGCAATTTCTTGTTAACGCTCTGTCATTGATAATCTGAATCGGGATGCCTAATGGAGCTGACTTCGCCTTTAAAAAATCATGAAGATTGAAGTTCTCCAGCAGAAAACAACGTTCATAATTTTTAGGAAGATAAACGAAGAGGATTTTAAAATTCGCACGTTGTGCAACAAGCGAAGCAATCGAATCAACGATTAATGTCGCGAGTTGATAATAGTTAGATGAATCCGCTGCTTCATTTGCCGACAATGGCAGTTCTAATTTTAAACTATCAGATGGTCTTTTAATGGAAATACCAAAAAGGTTACTGAATCCCGGATAAGTCGGATAATAATCTGGGGCTTCTTTAGGCTCATGGACTCCGTTAAGTTCGTCGAGCAGTTTATCCAAACGCTGAGTCAATCCCGGGGGGGATAGTGTTGCGCTGTTAATTTCAGAAAGATAGTCATATTTTTTTCCATAAGGACCATAGGCGACCAGTCCCCGCAAAGGATGAGTGTCTACCCCTCCTTTATCAAATAATAGAACTGGTTCGGCGATCTGTTTATATAGGGATAGTTTAGAGTTACTCATGTTAAAATTTATAGGCGTAAGCAGTAGTCGTATCGATTTCGAATACAGGTTGATTTTCAGTATGGTTTGCAAACGGGGTTATTGATGTTGACGAGGCAGAACCAAAAAAAAGAAATTTCCACGCATTCAGAAGTTTATCCTGAATGGGATTGTATCTTTTGCCTTTCTTTTTGTCTAGAAAGTCTATCGATTGGTTCCTATTCTCTCTCGGTTCTATCCAGACATCAGGATTCACCAACAACCAAAATTTGCCATCCATATATTCCAGGGATATTTCCGCGGCTTCCATCCAATAGGTGTTGACAGTGTCGGGAACTTTTCCTGCCAGTGATTGCGCCGGAATAGCTTTGCTTTGCTTGAAATCCCAGGCGGAAAGGGCATCTTTAAATAGTTTTTCATAGGCAACAAATTTTTCATCCCTGGAACTGATCGCGACATAATAGCTTCCGTAGCGTTGTCTTTGCCTTACAGGCTTATCCCTTACCAAAGCACGGACGAAAGCTTTGGTAATAAATGCATTCATAACCGTATTCTCCTTAAACTCGTCAATTTGAGACGCAAGATCCATAGTTTCCCAGCTTAAAATTTCTTCTTCCTTGATAATCTTCAGGATTTCTTCCTTTTCACCCCAGGCTAGAAGATTTCTTTCCGCGGCAATGATTGCCGAAGAATTTTGGTTAGCAAAACGTATTTTAAGATCCGTCGGTGTAATAGGCCTAGTGGTATTTAATTTCCAACAAACCAATTTAAGCTTCGTAATGGGAAACGCATTTGTTCTGATTAAGGGAAAAGCACCAGTTCCATCGTATTTGCCTATATTCGGCTGCTTCACCTCAAAGTTTCTTATTTTTTGGTCAAATTCACTTTTTGGGATAGCCATCATCTTCCAAATCCTTAGCATTAGCGAATCAAAGGTATCTGCCTGAATAATCTCGGCCTGTATTCCCTTTGCCTTTGCTTTGACCATAAGCTCCATTACAGCCGGGAACACATGCCCTTGTATGGACGTAATCCAGAATAATCCTTTTGGAAAAGCATTATCATTTTCGATTGCGAGATCAAATGCTTTCATAACGTTTATATCTCTTCCGCTATAACCACAGACAATCATTCCATATCTCGAACATGCATTCACAAACGCCTTTTGGATTGATTCATCATTATTTAGTAATGATTCCGGAAGATTTTTCATTTCCCGATATCGAAAATCACCATGCATTTTAGCATAGAGCGGATAAGTTTCATTATTCAATGCATCGAGAACTGAGGCAGAACCTTCTAGATTGTATGCCTGTAGTTCCTTACCAACGACGTTCGAATAAGCATTTTCAAGAACGGAGTCAAAATTGGTAGTAAAAATGATCTTGATCTTTTGTAAGGCAATCAATGCTGACATGATCTTGTGACCAGAATTAATGGATATTTTGGTGGGATGGAGCATATTGGAAAGATACTTCTGTTGAAGTGCAGCATCATCGGCAAAAAGCAACTTGAAATAGTATGAATACTCATCTTCCGCCCACATCTTTGGACATCCATTCATTTCCAGATAATTTTGAATCTTCGCTCTCACGGCTTCATTACTCAATTCATTATCGGTTACGGACTGATCCTCCTGAAGACAGTAATAAGTTCGTTTCAAGTCCCAAATAATGTCCGTAGCGGATGGCATACCGGCGGACCTTGAAGCACCAGCCCCCAAAAGCCACATTGTTTTGTCACTATTTAAAATATAGTGATTTATAAAAAATTCGAGAGTCATTATAGCTTAGATGTTTTTTACTAACGTAAATATTTTTATTGAAAAAAAATAGTTATGTTGAAAGTATTGATGATCCGACAGGTAACAAGTTTCTTTCTCAATTATGCCAAAATAAAGGATCTATACCAGTAAATAACCTATATTTTACATTGGCCTAATGACCTGCACGTCAGAACAGGATTTAAAATTTTCACAAAACCATTAGCTTACATCTGTAAATATATATATTACGAGGCAATAGGAGTTACACTACAAACTGGCCAACATTTTTCCCCAAAATGATATTAAAGTTCACAAGCCAATTCATTTGCTCCCTTTCTGGATTGTATCGTCCTGCCCTAGCTTGTCATTTGAACTTTCTTAAATACGTAAATGGTTAAAAAGAAAATTTTATGAAAAGAAAAACAGCTTACATCTATATTAGAGTGAGTACTGATGAACAGGCACAAACAGGTTATTCATTAAGGTTTCAAGAACAAGCGTTGAAAGATTATTGCGAACGAAATGACATCAAAATTGATGCGACAATTACTGAAGATTACTCTGCTAAATCTTTTAATAGACCTGAATGGAACAAATTGGTTAACTGTATCAAGAAGAAAGTTGTTAACTGCGACTTATTTCTATTCACTAAGTGGGATAGATTTAGTAGGAATACAAGCAGTGCCTATGAAATGATAACCTTTCTAAAGAAAAAGAACATCACTCCCCAAGCGATTGAGCAACCACTAGATTTAAGCATACCTGAAAACAAAATTCTATTGGCTATTTATTTGGCAACCCCGGAAGTTGAAAATGAAAGAAGAGGTCTGAATACAAAAGTTGGTATAAGACAGGCAAAAAAAGAAGGAAGATTCACAGGTTTTGCTCCGGCTGGGTATATAAATAAATCCACAGAATGTGGGAAAAAATATATTGCTATCTCTGAGCAAGCGGTATTTGTCAAATGGGCTTTTAAAGAAATTTCAAAGGGTACATCATCTATTGAGGAAGTTAGAAAAAAAGTAGAGAAGCAGGGATTAAAATGCAGTAAAAATAATTTCTACCGGCTATTAAGAAACCCGGTTTATTATGGTAAAATCATAATTCCTGCCTATGGAGATGAGGATAAGCATTTAATAACTGGACAACATAAACCAATTATTTCCGAATCTCTATTTTTTAAGGTACAAGATGTAATTAATGAAAGAAAATTATTAGGAAATCGAATGTACAACACCACTCTAGAACACTTAGAGCTAAGAGGTTTTTTGAAATGTCCAAATTGCCAGAGATTATTAACCGGAAGTTCATCAAAAGGAAAAACAAAATATTTCTCCTATTACCACTGTAGGTCTGAGTGTGGAAAAAGGTTCAGGGCAGATTCTGTAAATGAATTATTTGCATTGGAGCTGGGGAAATATAAAGTAAACCTCTTTTACTCAGAAAAAATAAAAGAAATAATTGCATTGATATATGAGAGAAGAATAAACTCTGAACAAGAGGAAAGAAATAAAATTATTTATGAAATCTTAAAATTTGATAGTATGATTGAAAAAGCCCTCGAACTTTTGATCCAGGAAAAGATTGAGCTTACGGAATTCCTTACATTAAAAACAAGGATTCTCGAGCAAAGAGAGCTACTAGTAGGTAAGCAGCCCAAGCTAAGCGAGAATAAAAATTATATTCAAAAAGAAATATTTCTTGCAAAATGCCTAGAGAGCTTCGGAAATTTAGGCGAAATCTATGAGCAAACAAACATCGAAAAAAGACGGACACTTTTAGGATTAATATTGGATGATAAGCTTATTTACAGCCATAACAGTTTTTTACAATTACAGATCATCAAATCTGCTAATCTAATCCAATATAGATAATGGAGATTAAAGAACAAGAAGCATTGCTAAAAGAAATAGCACGAATATTAAAAACTGAAGAAACAATCACAGACTTAGAAGAACTTGATAGAATACATAATTTAATATACACAATCTGTGTTGCTGCTATGGAGAATCAGATAAATATAATCGAGAAGGAATCTCAAGTTTTTTCAAAAAAGTTCTTTTAGGAATATATCAATTATTACTGGAATAACTGTCGAACTTTCACAAAAACATAAACATTTGAATATTAGATATTTGAGAATAACTGAAGTCTAAAAAAGTCAAATCCACAATGGTACATCGAACACCAAAAATCAACCATAAAACAAGGATTGAGAGGGATTATTAGAATAATATATATTTTTGACAAAAAAAGAAAGTGCCCTAGGAGATTCCTAAGGCACTTTTCTTAAGACGGGTGGCTGATGGGGCTCGAACCCACGACCCTCGGCACCACAAACCAATACTCTAACCAACTGAGCTACAACCACCGTTTTTTTAGTGTCACAAAAGTACGACTTTTAATATTTCTTGCAAATATTTTTTTCGAAAGAAATGAGATCAAATTTTAAATGGCTATTATTCAATTATTTGAATTTTAAATATTTCTAAAAAAACATAGTATTTCAGCTTTTTCAAACCTAAAAACATAACTTTACATCGTTTATGATTGAGATTTACACAGACGGAGCAGCAAGCGGAAACCCAGGGCCGGGCGGTTACGGAACCATTTTAAGAGCAGGCCAACATTATAAGGAATTAAGTGGCGGCTTTCGTATGACAACCAACAACCGTATGGAATTGCTCGCCGTAATTAAGGGTTTAGAGGCGTTAAAAAGTCCAAATCAACAAGTAACTGTTTATTCAGACTCTAAGTATGTTGTAGACGCTGTTGAAAAGAAATGGGTGTTTGGCTGGGTGACCAAAAATTTCAAAGACAAAAAAAACAAAGATCTGTGGTTGAAATTTCTTCAATTATATAAATTACATACGGTAAAGTTTATTTGGATCAAAGGCCACAACGATCATCCGGAAAATGAACGTTGTGACAGATTAGCTGTCGCAGCCTCACAAAATAAAGCCGAACTGGCGATTGACACTTTCTTTGAGGCCGAACGAAATAAGGCCACGCTACTTTAGCGCTTAGTCAATTCCGCCCACAATGCCCAGATTTTCTAATTGTGCCTCAACTTTGCCGTTTAAAGTTTTAGGTTGATCTGTATAAAGCATCATCATTTCTTCAGCTTTTTCAACCATCGCCCTAGAGCCGATAAAAATTGGCACTCGTTGGTGTAATTCTGTTGGGTCGATATCTAGAATACGCTCAAAACCTGTTGATGCTTTCCCTCCAGCCTGCTCAATAATAAAAGCCATCGGATTACATTCATAAAGTAATCTCAATTT
>Ga0308164_10002617_pt1 | contig 17538 bp, 16 predicted proteins | sample PhyTR2_FD_201031 | JGI IMG/M metagenome (GOLD analysis project Ga0308164, IMG submission 201031) | Phyllosphere microbial communities from UC Gill Tract Community Farm, Albany, California, United States - DLSLT.R2 | ecosystem: Host-associated > Plants > Phyllosphere > Unclassified | place: USA... | reverse complement strand
CGTTTAAAGTCCTTTCGCCACCAAAGGCATATCTGATGTGGTTTCGTGACAGCATTGCTGCCAGCTTTTTTAGACGACTAAGATTATCAGCGCGCACTACATAACTTTTATAAGCGCCTGGAGGGGACTCGACCGACTCCAGGAAATACTTTTTAAACTCTGAAAGCAGCACGGGAGCATTATCAGCCACGGTTTCTATCGTTGCCAAACCGGTAGTGAAATGATGATTGATCCTTTCTTTTAATGTGAGGGTATCCCCCCCAGGCCTTTGTACCGCAAGCCCTGCATTAATTCCCCCCTGTTCATAGGTCATCCCTATTGCCCCATTATATAAAGGATAGGTATCGCCATATGAAGGGTAAAGCAAATCGAAGCGCTCCTTGGTAAAATACTGCCAGCCGTATTCATCAAAATATTTAGCATTATTCTTGCCTGCAGTGACCTGGAATTCACGCTGAAAAGGAGTAATATCCTGATGGACAGGTTCCGCCGCAGGGGCAAAGTAATAAGGATCGTTGTAATTTTGCTCATGGAAGTCTACATGCACCTCCGGCATCCATTGTTGATACAAAACAAGGCGTTGCTGTGTTTCAATCTGGGTTTGCCAGGCCCAATCGCGGTTAAGATCAAAATAGTAATGGTTAGTCCGCCCGCCAGGCCATGGCTCGTTGTGCTCTCTGGCGGCGGGATTAGAATCTGGCTTGGTGCCGGCAACGGATGTATAAAACGTGACAAAACGCTCACGCCCATCAGGATTGAGACAGGGGTCTATGATCACTACTGTATTTTTCAGCCATTCCCTGATATGCCCGTAACTTCCCTCCGCCAGTGTATAAAGTAATTTCATTGCAGTTTCTGACGAACTGGCCTCATTTCCATGAACATTATAACTCAGCCAAAGTACCGCTGGCTGCATTTCTGATTTAGCACCAGCTTCTGCCCTGCTCAGTTTTAAATTGTTTGTGCGTATCTCCTCCAGGTTTCTCATGTTATCAGGCGATGAAATTACCGCCACTAACAGATCCCTGTTTTCATAGGTTTTACCATAGTTAATCACTTTTACATCCTGACTTGTTGCCGCCAAATAATTAAAATAGGCAATAATCTGATAATGCGGCGTAAACCTGCTACCAAGGGGATAACCTAAAAACTCATCAGGGGATTTAAGCTGCGCCTGCAGTCCGGTAAACCCAATCAGGAGAAAACAAAGTGATAGCAGGAATTTATTCATTTACTTATACTTGGCGTTAATAGTTAAAAGCTCGTAAATTCATGGTGAGTGACGCAGGCAAATGTTGGGCTAATCACAATGCAAGACCTTTATCCTGCAAAATAGTAAAGAATATTTTTAGTTTGTCCTGCATAGTGTAATTTTACCCTGTAGAAAAGCAAACACAACCATGCCTCAAACCAAATTGATCTATCAGCATTATCTTACACACCGCACCATTTGCACGGACACAAGGAATATCAGCGAAGGCTGTTTATTTTTTGCGTTAAAGGGAGAAAATTTTGATGCCAACACTTTCGCTGAAAAGGCGCTTAACCAGGGTGCGGCATTTGCAGTGATTGATAATCCTGAATATCTGATCAATGACCAGTGCATTCTGGTAGATGATGTGCTTAGTGCACTGCAGAACCTTGCCCGTTACCACAGGAAGCAGCTAAATATTCCGGTAATTGGCCTTACTGGAAGTAATGGAAAAACAACCACTAAAGAGTTGGTAAATGCGGTTCTTGCCGAAAAATACCAAACATTTGCCACCATAGGAAACCTGAACAATCATATTGGTGTTCCCCTATCTGTGCTTTCCATCAAAGATGAAACAGAGATCGCGGTAATCGAAATGGGCGCAAACCATCAGAAAGAAATTGCCTTTTTGTGTGACATCGCACTGCCCACACATGGATTAATTACCAATATAGGTATGGCCCACCTGGACGGGTTCGGAGGATTTGAAGGGGTAAAAAAAGGTAAGGCTGAGTTATTTGATTATTTAAGACAGGCGGACGGCATCGCATTTATCAACGTTGACAATGCCTTCATCGTGGAAATGAGCGAAGCCGCAGGACTGGACAAAATGATCTGTTATGGTGCAGGAGGAGATGTACTGATCAGTGGCAAATTACTACAGTCGGACCCGGTTCTTTCATTAAGATGGACTAAGGAATCGGCCAGTTATGAGGTGAAAACACAGCTAACAGGTGCTTATAACTTTGAAAATATACTGGCAGCGATCAGCATCGGTTCCTTTTTTGGCTTAACGCCTGAGCAGGTAAATAATGGCCTGGCTAATTATTCACCAAAGAACAACAGGTCGCAGCTCACGAAAACTGAACACAATACGGTAATTTGCGATTTCTACAATGCCAATCCAAGCAGTATGTCTGCTGCATTGAATAATCTGGCAGCTATGGAAGCAGCAAATAAGGTTGCCATTATTGGTGATATGTTTGAATTGGGGCAGGAAGCAGCAGAACAGCATGAAAAAATTGCGACACAAGCAGAGCAGGCAGGTTTTAAAACGCTGATATTAATAGGTAAATATTTTTATGCACTGAAAGAAAGCCATAATGCACTGTTTTTTAGTACGCCGAAAGAGGCAATGTACTGGCTGGAAAACAACGTGGTTAAAGATAGTCTGGTATTACTTAAGGGATCAAGGGGTATGGCATTGGAACAATTACTTCCTGCCCTGTAATTAATTAAGGGTGGTAACAATAATGCCTGCATCACTCACTTCTTTAAGTGGATTATCACGCATATTCTGTTCTATTTCTATGGTATACTTACCGGCTTGGGGGAAATGATAGTTTGATAACAATGGCAGCACGTAGGTATATAAGTTGCCAGAACCTTTGCCGAGCCACTGACCATCAGATTCGGCCAGCCTGTATTCATACCGGCGGGTAACTTTAGTTGATCCTGGCCCACTTAAGTGCATGAGGACAAATATATTTGAATACCGGTAATCTGCAGTGTGCCTCAACTTAAATTTTAAGGCGTAGGCTTTAGCAGGCTCTTTAATCTCTACTATAGCCTTCACCTTATCTACGTAACTCCAGTTACGCTGTGACAGTTCTACATTGGTATCAATAACATTATTCGTAGTGCATCCAGCAATTCCGGTGATCAGAATGCTGGATGCAATCCATACAAATAGATTAATTTTCTTCATTTTTTGGTTTATCCGAGGGTTTGTTACGTCTGCGGTTATTCCTGCTCCTGTTATTGCGGCTTGCGGATGGTGCTTTTACTTCTCCACCTTCTTCTGTTTTAACCGCTTCAGGTGCCTTTCTAACTTCCGGCCCCCTCCTGTTTTCGTTTGGCTTCTGATTTTGCTGCGGTGCTTTTGGAGCAGACGGGGCTGGTCTTGAAGACTGCGCTGGTTTTGGGGACTGGGGTGCTTTTGCTGCCGGCTGTCCAGATTTTACAGGGCGTTCAGTACGTTCCGGTCTGTTTCCGCCAGTCGGTCTATCCCTGTTGTTCCTGTTAGTATTATTGCCGCTATTGCGGTTATTCTTGTTCCGTGGTTTATCATCAAGACGTGTCAAACTGTCCTGACCTACAACATTTTCGTAATCATGTGCTTTTTCAGCAATGACAGTTGTTGCAAGTTCTACAGCCTCATCTTTTAGATTGCTAGGCTTTTGTCCCTTTTTGTTCATTGCCATGATCTCTTTCACACGGTCAACTTTCAAAGGAATCCAGTCTTCCTGATTAGGGTAACTGAACCACATCAGCTTCTTGAAAATATCAGTTTTCTGGTGCCTGGCAGTTCCCACTTCAGTCTGAAGGTTCTCTACACGGTCTGGAATATCTTTTAAAGCATCCAGATAGGTATCCAATTCGTAGTTCAGGCAGCATTTGAGTTTACCGCACTGTCCTGCTAATTTCAATGTATTGAGCGAAAGGTTCTGATACCTTGCTGCAGCAGTAGATACTGTTTTGAAGTTTGTTAACCAGGTAGAACAGCACAATTCGCGTCCGCATGAGCCAATTCCGCCAAGTCTTCCAGCTTCCTGACGCATACCAATCTGACGCATTTCAATCCTGATCCTGAAAGTTTCAGCCATTTTTTTAATCAGTTCCCTGAAATCTACCCTGCCTTCAGCAGTATAGAAAAATGTAGCCTTGGTTTTATCCCCCTGGTAATCGACATCACTGATTTTCATTGACAAACGCAGGTCAAGTGCAAGCGTACGTGCTTTGTGCATGGTTTCCCATTCAAGATCCTTGGCCAGCTTCCATTTCTCCACATCGGCCTCCGTAGCTTTACGGTAAACCTTACGTGTAACCTGGTCAATTGGTGTTTTTCGACGCTTCATTTGCGTGCGTACCAACTCACCCGTTAAGGAAACGTGGCCAATATCATAGCCTCCGGTAGAACCTTCTACAGCGATCAGTTCCCCGATCTCCAGGTAGATATTGTCATTATTCAGATAAAATTCTTTCCTGGCACCTTTAAATTTAACTTCTATAACCTGAAAAGGTTTATAATTTGAGGGCATGTCCAAATTAGACAGCCAATCGTAAACTTCCATTTTCTGGCAGCCTCCAGTAGCGCACGAACCGTTACTTTTGCAGCCTGAGGGAGCACAGCCACCGCTGGACCCCGTAGAACAACTTCCACATCCCATAATTAATTATATATATATTGAGTCCCTTTCGGGAGCGTTTTAAACTTAATGATTTTTACCAATTGTAAAGATACATCTAAAAATAAGATTTTCGGATTTGCGTTACGTTCGATATGGTAATGCGCCTGCTCCAGTTCTGTAATTATAGCGGCAGCCATATTGAGATCAAGCACATGTTTACTCAGCTTTCTTGCGGTTTCAAGCGTACGTAAAGGCAGTTTTACCAGGCTGTCTGCCCCACTCAGGATCAAACTGCAATCCCTTAAAAAGCTGATCCCGTACTTTAAAAAATTCTTTTGGTTTTCCCTGCCCCAGGTTGCAGCCTGATCTACAAATGTGACCAGGTCCGGCACTTTATTACCATATCCCATCCTGAGCCATTCTGCAAAAATCTCCGCATTGTCGTTATGCGACTGCGCGGCCATGGATTTGGCTTCGATTAAATTCCCATCGGCCAGAAAACTGTAGGCGGCGGCCTGCTCGTCAGACAAATGGTGTTTCGCCATCAGGTAATCTTCAATTACCCCGCCAGAAAGTTTAGGGATTTTGACAATCTGGGTCCTTGACAACAAAGTAGATAAAATATGTTCCTGGTTATTGGCTACCAGCAGGAAAAGTGTATTGGCAGGTGGTTCTTCAATAATTTTCAATAAAGAGTTCCCTTCTTTTTCAAGATACTCAGGCAACCACATGATCAGCACCTTGGTTTCGGCCTCAAATGCCTTGTAGCTTAATTTTTTTATGATATCATGGCACTCGGCGATGTTAATATTTGCCTGTTTGTTATCGGCATGAAGCTGCGCCCTCCAGATATCCAGATCTACATAAGGATCTGCAAGCAGCAAAGTTCTCCATTCATCAAGAACATCTGTGGCAATTTTAACATCTTTCGAAGCAAAAAAAGGATAAGAAAAATGAAGGTCGGGGTGGATATACCTTTCGTACTTCCTGCAGGAAGAACAGATACCACAGCTATCATCATTACTTTTATCTAAGCAATTGATATACTGTGCATAGGCAATAGCCAAAGGCAACGAACCGGTTCCTTCGGCAGACAGAAACAACTGGGCATGACTCACCCTGTTTTCAGCAACTGTCTGAATCAGCTGACGCTTAATCTCCTCTTGTCCTACGATCTCTTTGAACTGCATTTGGTGCAAAATAGTAAATTTATAACAATCTTTGCAGCTATGCCCCGTATTATCGCATTTGATTATGGTACCAAGCGTATCGGTATTGCCGTTACCGACCCTCTGCAAATTATTGCTACAGGACTTGATACGATACACCCGAAAGATATTATTGATTACTTAAAAAAATACCTGCTCACAGAGGAGGTAGAGGCTTTTGTAATTGGGAATCCAAAACAGATGGATGGTAGCCCCTCTGATTCTGCGCAACATGTAAAAGGCTTTTCTACCCTGCTGAGAAAGAACTTTCCACAGATCCCTCAGCACTGGATAGATGAACGTTTTACCTCAAAACTTGCGCATGAAACGATCATGCAAAGCGGACTTAAAAAACAAGACAGAAGGAATAAGGAACGGGTGGATACGATTGCTGCGACAATCATTTTACAATATTTCATGGAAGAACACCGTTTATAGAGAATTAAATGAGCCTGATTAAAGAAGACTTACAAGAATTACTCCTGAAATTCTGCGAACCTGAGAATGAGTTGCTGCAGCGGATTGACAGGGAAACCCATCTCAAAGTGCTGATGCCAAGGATGCTCTCGGGCCACTACCAGGGCAGGGTGCTGAGCATGTTAAGTAAACTGATTGCCCCAAAAAGGATTCTTGAAATAGGTACTTTTACCGGATACGCAACTTTGTGCCTGGCCGAAGGCCTTGCGGATGACGGGCTCCTCTACACACTTGATATCAATGAAGAACTGGAAGACAGGGTACGCGGATATTTTGCGGAATCACCCTTTGGTTCGAAAATAAAATATATACTTGGTGATGCTACCAGGACTGTGAATGATCTGGATGAGGTATTCGACCTTGTTTTCATCGACGCGGATAAAAAAAATAATGGTACCTATTATGATCTTATCTTTGACCGGGTAAGGCCAGGTGGGCTAATCATTGTTGATAATGTCTTATGGAGCGGAAAAGTACTGACGAACCAGCAAGACAAGGACACCAGAAATATCAGTACGTTTAATGATAAAGTAGCAGCAGACCAAAGGACAGAAAAACTAATACTGCCCGTACGGGATGGCTTGTTTATCGTAAGAAAAAAATAAAAAATGAATTTAAAAAACCTATTGCTTACTTGGCTGGGCATTATTTTACTGGGCTCAACTGCCCAAAGCCAGACTATCCAGGACTACGTTGAAGAACACACTGACCACGCACAGGAACTCATGAGAGAGTATGATGTTCCAGCCAGTGTAATACTGGCAGTTGCTATCCATGAATCGGCCGCCGGCAAAAGTAAGGTAGCCCGCCACCTCAACAACCATTTCGGTATTAAAGGATCTAATACGAATACTGAAATCAATTCATCTTACCGTGATTATGAAACCGCAGATGAATCTTATGATAATTTTGTGGAAGTATTGCAGAACAGTTCTACCTTTAGTAAGCTGTTTGACAGATGCGACCAGTACGATTACAGCAGTTGGGCAAAGGGAATTCAACGGGGCGGATATGCAAGCAGCAGGACCTGGGCAAAACAGGTGATTGCCATCATTGACAAATACGAACTTTACCAGTATGACGATCGCCCTGCGGATTATGTTGAACCTGTAAAAGTGGTTCCAGTTGCCTTAAAAAAGAAACACCACCGCACTGCAACATACAAACGTCACCGAGCTGCAGTGAAAACATATACAGTAAAAAAAGGCGATAACCTCAACAGGCTCGCGGAATCACGTGGAACCACTGCAAAGGCACTAATGCGTAAAAATGGTTTGAAAAAATCAGCGCTGCAACCCGGGCAGAAAATCAGATTTTAATGAAACCATCATAAGCTTACCACTTACAACAGTAATGAATAAGCTTATGATAGCTTCATAACCATTAAAAATCAAATATATCCTGATGAAAAAATTACTTTTACTACTGTCCATAGGGATTATTTTTCTCGCTTCCTGTTCCTCACGGAAATACCATAAGAACAACAAGAAGATTGAAAATGCCGCAAACAAAGCTAATCCAAACTTTACAGACTTTACCACCCTAAGTTATATAGATGCTTTTAAGGGCGTTGCTGTAGAGGAAATGAATACCTATGGAATTCCCGCAAGTATTACCCTGGCACAGGGAATTATCGAATCGGGCAGTGGTAACAGCAGTTTGGCGAAATACGCAAATAACCATTTCGGAATCAAATGTACTTCCGAGTGGAAAGGTAAGGCTTATTACAAAAATGACGACCAGAACAACGACTGCTTTAGGGTATACAAAGATGCCAGGGAGTCTTACAAGGACCATTCGGAGTTTCTGAAAAGGAAAAGGTATAGCGCACTATTTGAACTGGACAAAAATGATTATGTGAACTGGGCTAAGGGACTGAAACAGGCTGGATATGCTACAAATCCAAGATATCCGGATATGCTGATCAACACGATAGAAAAATACCAGCTGCACCAATATGACCAGCCGGAATCGGAACCAGATAAAATAAAGCGTGAAGACCGTGTGTTTACGGAAATCAATGCCAATATTCCAAAGGAAGTTAAAAAGTTTACACCGGTAGAGACACCACCATCCAAACAAATCATCAATACAACTGAACCTAATTACACGGTTCAGAAAGGTGATACGCTGTATAACATTGCAAAACGGTATAACCTGACGGTGGATGAACTTAAAACGCTGAACAGCATGAGTGACGAACGAATTAAGATTGGCCAGAAACTGATTGTAGTTAAATAATGTTAATCTCCCGGAATTAGCTCTGCCTATTCGTAATTTTGCCGGTCAATGAAACTGTTAATACTATTATTATTCATTTCCACACTTTTTGGAGGACTGGCGGCGGCGCAAACCAAGCCTGTGCAGGGTTTTGTGATCGACAAAGATTCCAAGCAGCGTCTGGCAAAAGTATATATCTTTAACTCACGCACGGATGACGGCCTTTATAATAACAACAAGGGGGAATTTACCACTCAGGCGTCTGTTGGCGATACACTTTTTGCTGCCCTACAGGGATACGGCTTTGACACAGTGGTATACAAGGGAAACAATACAATTTATTTTCAACTTAAACCCCTGGCCGTACAGATGAGGGAGGTTGCTATTATTGGCAGCTCTATTACGCCCAGACAAAAATACGACCAGACACTGAGGGATTATAAGTATGCGACAGACAGGGGAAGTTCTAAAGACCTGCTCAATTTAGGTTCCAGGGGGGTAGGATTGGGCATTGATGCGATCTATAACCTGCTGAGCAGAAAAGGACGTAATGCAAGGCACTTACAGGAGATCCTGGAGCGTGATTACCGTGAGCAAATTATTGACTACCGGTACAATGCAGGGTTTGTGGGAAGGGCCTTGAGAATAAAAGACTTTGAGCTTACGGATTACATGCAGCAGTACCGCCCAAGTTATGATTTTGTACTCGCTGCATCAGATTATGCTTTTATTGTATTTTTAAGGAACAATTATGCTTCTTATAAACGCAATCCGAAAGCATTGCGCCTGAAACCGCTTCCACAAATCAAGATTGATAAACTATGAGGTATTGGGCCATCACTTGCAAAAGACTGCCTGCAACTGCGATGGCACTGTTCCCTTTTATGTTATTTAAACGCGCAGCGCTCAAAAAAGAACCATTACTGATTAATCATGAAAAAATTCATTTTTATCAGCAACTGGAATTGTTAGTCCTGCCATTTTATGTGCTGTACCTGATCAATTATCTAATCAATCTGATCAGGTTTAAAGACCATAGCCGCGCATATTTTAATATTTGTTTTGAAAGGGAAGCTTATGCCAATGATCGAAATATCAATTATTTAAAAAAGAGACGCCCGTATTCCTGGTTACGATTTTTATAAGGAAGCTTTTTTAACGTATAAACCATTTAGCATTAATATTTTTAATCATTTTAGAGTTCAATAAGAACATTTTTCTTTTCTTTGTATCAATGAGAGGTATATACGCATGTTTAATTCTCCTATTTGTTGTTTCAGCGCAAGCTGTTGCACAGGATGTAGATTCGATTCCAATCAATATCAGGGATTTTGACCTTAAACTCAAAAAAAGCCCCCTTCCATCTTTAAGGGGAAATATTATATTTAAACCCGTTGAAATCAATCCCGTAGTGATCAGTTCTAAGGTGAACTATTGGAGGACTTCAACATCTATCGGTATCAATATCAACCAGGCTTCATTCAGTAACAACTGGACGGGTGGTGGAGTTAATTCACTGGCTGTCGGGGGACTGGTAAACTACAAAGCCGATTATGTGAAGGAGAACTATAGCTATTCAAGCGAGGTGAACCTTCAGTACGGAAAAATAAAAAACAAAGACCAGTTACAAAAGAAAAGCCAAGACAGGATTTTCTGGGATAATAAAGTAGCCTTTCAATTGTCGAGAACCTGGTATTTCTACGGGGCATTAACTTTTGAATCTCAGTTTGACAATGGTTTCTCTTATGATACCGATGCGCTGGGAAATGAAAGGGCAACGCTTATCTCCAGGTTTATGTCGCCAGGGTATCTGACAGAATCTGTCGGTCTGGAGTATAAACCAGTAAAGTATTTTTCTACCAGGATTGGTTTGGGAACTGCAAAACAAACGTTTGTGCTTGACAATGATGACATCACCGCTGCAGCCCTTGACAGGGATCCAAATGCGGTAGTGATTGATAACTACGGTGTGCCTGTTGGCGATACCTTCAAGAATGAGGCGGCCTTTCAGTTAACCGCCAATCTGGACAAAGACGTTATGTCTAACGTAAACCTGAAACTGAGGTACAATCTTTTCATGCCTTACAATGAGATTAACTATACCTCTCACCGTTTAGACATAACCGTTACTGCAAAAGTTAACCGCCTGATCAACGTGTCTGTTACCGGCGTTGGGTTATATGACAGGAACGTTACCTCAAAAATTCAGGGTAGCCAGGTGCTGGCCATGGGATTTGGTTTCGTATTTCCAAGGTAACGGGAAATCATCAGATTTTAATGTTTGATTGTTACTGAAAATGTTTGCAACTTTGCATACAAATACCACTACAGATTAAGTAATTGACTATCAATTGATATATAATGTTTGAGAATTTACAGGATAAACTAGACCGTGCGTTTAAAGTTCTAAAGGGACAAGGAAGCATTTCAGAAATCAACGTGGCTGAAACCATGAAGGAAATTCGTAAAGCTTTACTGGATGCCGACGTAAATTATAAGACTGCCAAAACCTTTACAGATGATGTGAAGGAAAAAGCTTTGGGCCTTAATGTGCTTACGGCTGTTTCTCCGGGACAATTGCTGACGAAGGTAATGAACGACGAACTTACTGCTTTAATGGGCGGTGAGGTGACAGAATTAGACCTTAAAACAAATCCTACAATTATATTGATTGCCGGACTTAACGGTGCGGGTAAAACCACCTTCTCTGGAAAACTGGCAAATTACCTGAAAAGCAAAGGCAAAAAACCGCTATTGGTTGCAGGTGACGTGTACCGTCCTGCGGCGGTAGACCAATTGCAGATTCTGGGACAGCAGGTTGGTGTACCGGTTTATGCCAATAAAGACTCTAAAGATCCTGTAGCAATTGCACTGGAAGGTATTGCACAGGGAAAGAAAGATAATAACAATGTGATTATCATTGATACTGCCGGCCGTTTGGCCATTGATGAGCAGATGATGAATGAAATCGCTGATGTTAAACTACATACTAAACCGCATGAAATCCTGTTCGTAGTTGATGCCATGACCGGACAGGATGCGGTTAATACAGCAAAAGCATTTAACGACAGGCTTGACTTTACCGGTGTTGTACTGACTAAACTGGATGGTGATACCCGTGGTGGTGCCGCCCTCTCAATTAAGTCTGTAGTGAACAAACCGATTAAGTTTGTTGGTACTGGTGAAAAAATGGAGGCGCTTGACGTTTTCTATCCGGACAGGATGGCTTCACGTATTCTTGGAATGGGTGATGTGGTTTCACTGGTTGAACGTGCACAGGAGCAGTTCGACGAAAAAGAAGCAGCAGAACTTCAAAAGAAAATCCGCAAGAACAAATTCGATTTCAACGATTTCTACAACCAGATTCAGCAGATCAAGAAAATGGGTAACATGAAAGACCTGATGGGAATGATTCCGGGCGTAAGCAAAATGATGAAAAATGTAGAGATTGAAGACGATGCTTTCAAAAATGTTGAAGCAATTATTCAATCAATGACTAAATATGAGCGTGAAAACCCTGACAGCATCCAGCAAAGCAGACGTCTGCGGATTGCCAAAGGATCAGGCAACAAAATAGAAGAGGTAACCAAACTGATCAAACAGTTTGAAGATATGCGTAAGGTGATGAAACAATTCTCTAACCCAGCAGCTGCGGCTAAAATGATGCGCGGTATGCCTAAAATGCCACAAGGCAGAATGTAATCCATTTAAACGCAAGAAGTATAGATCCTGGCCCCATAAGGCCGGGATTTTTTATGTATTGTATTTTAATTTTACAATTAATTAATTTTTAAGTAAATTAGCATTCATATATTGAAACAAAATGCTGATTAAAACTTATGGGAGCGCTGTGATCGGTGTTGACGCAATAACGATTACTATTGAGGTCAGCATTGGCAGCGGAAACAAATACCACATCGTTGGCTTACCAGATAATGCTGTTAAGGAAAGCCTGAGAAGAATTGAAAGCGCTATACAGTCGTCAGGCCTGAGGATGCCCAGGCAGAAAATTGTAGTTAACCTTTCACCCGCGGATATCAAGAAGGAAGGAACGGCGTACGACCTCCCGATTGCTATTGGCATATTGGCCGCTTCAGGTCAAATCCCGGTTGAAGTGATAGATCAGTTCGTTATGGCGGCAGAACTGTCACTGGACGGCGGATTACAGCCTGTAAAGGGCGCGTTGCCTATGGCCATCCGGGCGAGGTCTTCTGGATTTAAAGGGTTCATCCTGCCTGAAGGCAATGCAAGGGAAGCGGCAATAGTGGAAGATCTGTTGGTATACGGAATGAAAAATCTGGAAGGGCTGATTGCCTTTTTCAATGAAAAAGAAAGCTTTAAACCCGTAGCAGTTGATATCAGGGAGCAGTTTAACAGCCGGGTGAACCTTTACGAGCAGGATTTTTCTGACGTAAAAGGACAGGAGACCATCAAGCGGGCTTTGGAGATTGCCGCCGCAGGAGGCCATAACCTCATCCTGATTGGCCCTCCAGGGGCAGGAAAAACAATGCTGGCCAAGCGACTGCCAACGATACTACCACCACTAAACCTGGACGAAGCGCTGGAAACTACCAAGATCCACTCAGTTGCAGGCCGTTTATACGTAGCGGACGCACTGATTACAGAGCGGCCTTACCGCAGTCCCCATCACAGTATTTCTGATGTGGCCTTAGTTGGTGGTGGTATGAACCCACAGCCTGGAGAAATTTCACTGGCGCATAATGGGGTACTGTTTCTGGATGAGCTGCCCGAATTTAAAAGGAGTGTACTGGAGGTGATGCGGCAGCCACTGGAAGACCGCAGGGTAACTATATCACGATCACGCCTGAGTGTAGAGTACCCATCAAGCTTTATGCTGATTGCTGCCATGAACCCCTGCCCCTGTGGATTTTATAACCATCCTGAAAAAGAATGCAGTTGTGCGCCCGGTCTGGTCCAAAAATATTTGAGTAAAATATCAGGCCCCTTGCTGGACAGGATAGATCTGCACGTAGAAGTGGTTCCAGTAGATTTTAACGCATTGTCATCATTGAAACCTGCAGAAAGAAGTGCAGTAATCAGGGAAAGGGTAATTGCTGCCAGGGCTATACAGGATGAACGTTTTGCCGCATACCCTCAACTGCACTACAACGCACAAATGAGCCCGAACATGGTGAGGAAAATATGCGATATCAGCGATGAAGGCCGGGCATTGATTAAAAAGGCAATGGAAAAACTCAGTTTATCTGCCCGTGCTTACGACAGGATACTTAAAGTTGCACGCACAATAGCGGATCTGGAAGGCCACAGCAGGATTGGAACTACACATTTGGCAGAAGCTATCCATTACCGCAGCCTTGACAGGGATAACTGGGCTGGTTAAGAAAGAAGATCGTCGTCCTCTTCTTGTTCAGCATCCTCTTCTTCCTCTTCAGGGACATACGCAACAATTTCTCTCCCAATAGCATTTACCTCTTCGTCTTCTCCAAAAAGGGGCAAAGCCGTTTCTGGATCCAGCTTAAGCCATTGCGAATCTGTATCTTTCTGAATCTGCAGATATTCTTTACCTTCTTTAAAAATGACGTAGGTATCATTTCCTTCAGGAAATACTGCATAGTCAATATTTCCGATTGTAATGTCAAATGGTTCTTGCATAATTTTCTTCTTATATGGCCGAAATGGGCTAAAGCCCCAAAGATACTATTTCGTAGTTTTCAGCTTGTCAATAAATGCTATAAATTTCTGGTTCGAATAATCTGCCGCACCAATCTCGTTATAGGCAACCCGCCCGCTTTTATCAAAAACCACAGTAGTAGGTAAAGATCCTTTAAAAAGTTGTTCCGGAATTTCACTCGCTACGGCATAGACTGGTAATCCAAACTTTTTTCTATCCATAAACACCTGCGATTTTTTTAAATCCCCGTCTGCATCAACCAGGATAAAAACGACTGATCCATCGTTTTTAAATTTTTCGTGCAGCTTGTTGATCGCAGGCATCTCTGCAATACAGGGAGGGCACCAGGTAGCCCAAAAATTAAGAAAAACTACTTTTCCTTTTAAATCTCCCAGGTCTACCGTATTTCCTTTGCCGTCGGTAAACCTGATACCGGACAGATCACGGGGTTTGCTGCCGCTGGCATTTATTGTTGAAGTTTCGGGTGCCATGAAGCCTATCTTCATCAGTCCTTCCAGCATGAGCGCTTTAGCAGAGGGCACAAAAATGAGTGCAAGGAACAGTACTGTCAGAACTGCATTAAATATCTTCTTTTTGTTCAACATCACTTTTGACCAAATAATATTGTTGTCCATCGTACCAGTATGATTTAACCGCAGGTGATTGCCAATTTACTAACAAGGTTGGATTTAGGATTCATCAGATAATTGACATCATCATTATTTAAAAACAATGAGACTCTTTTCCGTTCGTACTTTTGTTTAGTTTAGCTTTATCCTGCGTTGCAAAGATACACAATTGAGGAGGATCGCCATTACTGGCTATCCATATGTTGACAATGTAATGAACAGGAGCTGATATAAAATTTAGATAAATGAGCAATTATCAATGGCCGAAGCTGCAGGCGCCGGTAGCAGAAATTAAACCAAAAGACAGAAACATTCACGGGGATACCGTTACCGACAACTATTATTGGATGATAGACTTCTTCAGAGAAGGCCCGGATAGTGCGGCTGTAGTAAATTACCTGACTGCGGAAAATACTTACCTGGATGAAATGATGAAGGGTACGAAAAAATTGCAGGAAGATCTTTTTAATGAGCTGAAAGGCCGTATTAAGGAGAAAGACGAATCGGTACCGGTATTTAGAAACGGTTATTTCTATTATTCGCGGACGGAGGAGGGTAAACAATATTCCAAATATTGCCGTAAAAAGGGAAGCCTGCTTGCCGATGAAGAAATACTGCTGGATATTGATGAGCTGGCCAAAGGGCACCCCTACTACAGCACTACAGGTTATAGCGTAAGTCCTGATAACTCTTTACTCGCCTATGGGGTAGATAACGTATCCAGACGCCAGTATACAATCTACATCAAGAACCTGGAAACGGGTGAATTATTGGAAGATACCATTATCAATACTGAAGGCGACCCGGTATGGGCGGCTGACAACAGGACTATATTTTATACAGAAAAGAATCCTGAGACACTGTTAAGTGAAAAAATAAGAAAACACAAACTTGGTGAAGATTCGGCTGCTGATCTGATTGTTTATGAAGAACAGGACAAATCAAACTATATTGGGGTAGATAAATCAAAATCTGGCAAGTATATTTTTATTTACTCCTCGGCTACGTTATCCTCTGAGACCTGGATGATCCCTTCAGACAAACCAGACTCAGAATTTGTGGTCTTTCAGCCCAGAATGAAAGAAGTACTTTACAGTGTGGTTCCCCTGACTGATAAATTCCTGATCGTAACCAACTGGGAAGCGCAAAATTTCCGTCTGATGGAATGCCCACTGGACAAAACGGGGATAGCGAACTGGAAAGAAGTAGTCCCCCACCGTAATGATGTATTGCTGGAAGGTGTGGAAGAATTTAAAGACTTCCTTGTGATCTCTGAACGTAAAAACGGACTGGCAGAATTACGTATCAGGAATGCTAACGGAACAGAGCATTATATTGACTTTGGAGAACCGGCCTATACAGCGGTTGTTGGGTCAAACCCGGAATATGACAGTACAACAGTTCGCTACATGTACACGTCTATGACTACCCCAGTATCGGTTTATGATTACGATATGGCTGCAAAAACGAAAACGCTGATGAAACAGCAGGAGATTGTGGGCGGATATAACAGGGAAGATTATAGGACTGAACGTTTATATGCCAGGGCAGCTGATGGCACTAATGTTCCGCTGTCTGTCGTTTATAAGAATGGCTTAAAGAGGGATGGTTCCGCGCCGTTGCTATTATATGCCTATGGCTCTTACGGGCATAATATAGATCCGTCGTTTTCCAGCAGTAGCCTGAGCCTGTTGAACAGGGGATTTATTTTTGCTGTTGCACATATACGTGGGGGACAGGAAATGGGGCGCCAATGGTATGAGGATGGTAAACTGATGAAAAAGATGAACACTTTCACTGATTTTATTGATTGTGCTAAATTCCTCATTAATGAAAAGTTCAGCAGTCCGGAACACCTGTACGCACAGGGAGGAAGTGCCGGTGGCTTGCTGATGGGTGCCATAATTAACCTGGAACCAGAATTATGGCATGGAATAATTGCCCAGGTGCCCTTTGTTGACGTGGTAAATACGATGCTTGATGAAAGCATTCCACTTACGACGAATGAATTTGACGAATGGGGAAACCCAAAAAATGAGGAGGCCTATCACTATATGAAGGCTTATTCCCCGTACGAAAACATAGAGAAAAAAGCTTATCCGAATATGCTGGTGACAACAGGCCTGCATGACAGTCAGGTTCAATATTTTGAGCCTGCCAAGTGGGTAGCTAAGTTACGGGCCACCAAAACTGACAAAAATATCCTGTTGCTGAAGACAGATATGGATTTTGGTCATGGAGGCGCCTCGGGAAGATTTGACTACCTGAAGGACATAGCGCTGAACTATGCGTTCCTGCTTAGTCTGGAAGGAATAACCGGGTAAATTAAATTAAGAGATAATAGCCTCAATAGTTAATAATTAAAACCTGCGAATTCAGATTTTGTTACGGTATGTACAATCAATCTGAATTCGCATGAAAAGCAACGCATATATCGAAATCGCACCGGGGGTGTGGAGTATGAAAATTGTATTTGTCAATATTTATATGGTCACCACCGGAATAGATGAATGGGTACTGGTAGACACCGGTTTGAAAGGTCAGACCGGGAAAGTTATTGAAATGGCAGAAGAGCTGTTCGGGGAACAATTCCCCCCATCTGCTATTATCCTCACCCATGGCCATTTCGATCATGTTGGCGGAGTAAAGGAACTGTTAAAAAAATGGCCGGTAAAGGTGTACGCCCATCCGCTTGAGCTACCGTATTTAACAGGTCTATCATCCTACCCACCACCTGACCCTACTGTTG
>Ga0308164_10002616_pt1 | contig 17543 bp, 16 predicted proteins | sample PhyTR2_FD_201031 | JGI IMG/M metagenome (GOLD analysis project Ga0308164, IMG submission 201031) | Phyllosphere microbial communities from UC Gill Tract Community Farm, Albany, California, United States - DLSLT.R2 | ecosystem: Host-associated > Plants > Phyllosphere > Unclassified | place: USA... | reverse complement strand
ATGGTTGAACGAGAAGACCATCACCGGAATCGCCAGCCACAGCGTGTGCAGCAGCGCCGACGGTGCCGGAAGGCTGCTCGCGGTGGTGAGAATGCCGCCGTTCCAGTGGGGAATCAGAAACACCGCGAGGAACAGCAAGGCCACGATGAACGGATACACCATCAGGCTCATCGCCTTGACGATGATCTGCTCACCGCAACGCACCACCGCCAGCAAGCCAAGGATCAGCACGAACGCCAGCAGCGCCCGGGGCGGCGGCTGTACATGCAGTTGGTGCTCCATGAAACTGCCCACGGTGTTGGTCAGCGCCACGCTGTAGATCAGCAGGATCGGAAACACGGCGAAGAAATACAGCAGCGTGATCAAGGCACCGGCTTTCTTGCCGAAATGCTGCTCGACCACCTCGGTGATGTCCGCGCCATTGCGGCCCGACAGCACGAAACGGGTCAGCCCGCGGTGCGCATAGAAGGTCATCGGAAACGCCAGCACGGCCAGAATCACCAGCGGCCAGAACCCGCCAATACCTGCGTTGATCGGCAGAAACAACGTGCCCGCGCCGATGGCGGTGCCGAACAGCCCGAGCATCCAGGTGGTGTCGTTGCGGTTCCAGGTCGTTACGCTAGCGGGTGCTGCGTCGACGGTGCGTTCGACGCTGTTGGCCTGATCATTCATCCGGTCGATTCTCCGTTGCCGGTGATAGCTACATGGTCAAAAGCGCGTCAAAAAACGTGGCAGTCGGCGCCCCTGACCGGTTCTCTACAGGGAAAGGGGCGCGATTGTCCGGGATTGGAGAGCAGAATCAAAGGCTTGTCGGACCAAAAGCTCGCGGGACCGGATGATGAAAGATTGAAACCGACTCAACTTCCTGCACAAACCAACAACGCTTCGTACTTATCAAACGGGACACTTCCTACATCGGAAACGGACGAACCAATTCGCGAAACGAATTGTAAATTCACGACCGTACAACTTTCTTTCCTCCTCCATTAGGCTCTCGACCCACATTCAATCGCCAATGGAAGGCAACTCATGCTCAAGACTTTCGCTGTTATCACATTGCTCACTGCCAGCGCCTTCGCAAGTGCAAACAACGTCTCCGTTCAATGCGCAACACTTGACAAGCAACAGGCGAAAATCCTGTTCGAACGCTGGAACACAGCCTTGCAAACCGGCGACCCAGGCAAGGTTGCGGCGAACTACACGGCAGATGCCGTGCTGCTGCCGACCCTCTCCAACCAGCCCAGAACAGACCTTGCTGGCAAACTCGACTACTTCAACAAGTTTCTCAAGAACAAGCCGGTCGGCACTGTCGATAGCAGCACTGTTATGACAAGTTGCAACAGCGCAATCGATACCGGCACTTACACGTTCCGTTTCAGCGATAACTCAGCCGTCAGCGCGCGTTACACCTTCACTTATGCATTCGTCGACAACCAGTGGTTGATTACATCGCACCACTCTTCAGCCATGCCGGAGTAACGGACATTCAGCCAACAGTCGGCCTGACGTCAAACGCCAGACCGACTCACATTTCAGACCCTTCCCACACGTCACTCGCCTGCGACATCGCGCCGCAACGGCATGCTCAGCTCCACCCGCAAACCGTCCTGACGGCTGTCGAAGCGCAGCGAGCACGCGCAGCGTTGAACGATGGCCTGAACGATCGCCAGTCCCAGGCCCGCGCCGGGGCTTTTGCCGTTGCGCCAGAAGCGTTGGGTGAGCTTGTCCAGGTCCGGCTCGGGAATCCCCGGGCCATGATCGCGAACGCGGAAATGCGCCTGCCCGTCGAAGGTTTCAACACTCAGCTCGACTTGCGCTGCGGCCTGGCTGTGGCGCAAGGCGTTGTCCAGCAGATTGCGCAACGCGGCCACCGCCAGCGCCGCAGGCATCTGCACGGCGGCGCTGGACAACTGCGACGGCAGGATCAGTTCGATGCGCTGCTCGTCGCCGTGACTGGCGTCGTGAATGGCCAGCCGCGCGACCTGCTCGGCGTCACACTGCACACCGTCATCGAACGACAGGCTGCCCTCGACCCGCGCCAACAAAAGCAGCTGTTCAAGGGTACGATGCATGCGGTCGGCGCCCTCCTCCGCATGGGCCAGCGCCGTGTCGCGTTTCTGGCCGTCGGTCATGCGCGCCACCTGCAGATGGGTCTTGATGGCGGTGAGCGGGCTGCGCAGTTCATGGGCGGCGTCGCCGGTCAGCCGCCGCTCGCGCTCCAGGGTCTGGGCGATGCGCTGAAACAGCTGGTTCTGGCTTTTCAGCAGCGGCTGCAACTCGCTGGGCAAATTGGGCACGTCCAGCGGCTCGACCGAGTCGGCGCTGTGCCGATTCAAGGCATCGCGCATGCGATTGAGCGGCGCCAGCCCGCGGCCGATGCCGAACCAGACCAGCACCAGGCTGCCGAACAGCGCGACCAGCACCGGAACCGACGCCGCCAGCAACACCGAGTGCCCGAGCACGTCGCGTTCAATCTGGCGGTCGGCAGTGCTCACCCGCACGTTGCCATGCATCATCGTGTACACGCGCCAGTGGTCGCCGTTGATCATCTGGTCATGGAAGCCGCTGGCGTCAGCCTTCAGCGGTTCGCTCGGCGAGCTGTCGGTGCGGGCCAGCACCTGCCCGCGCAGGGAGCTCAACTGACACGCCATGCCGTTGGGCAACGCCGGATCGTCCGCCCGCAGCGAGCGGGTGTCGCTGCCGGTAGGCATCTGCATCTGTTCGAGCAACCCGGCCACCATCCGCGCCGAGGCCTCAAGGCGTTGATCGAGGGACTGCATCATCTGCGTGCGCAAGTCGCGCAGCATCCACGCCGCCGCCAACACCCAGATCAGAATGAACGCCGAGCCCAGAATCAGACTCAGCCGCGTGCGCAGGCTCATCATGGCGTGGGCTCCGAATCATGGCCGGCCGGGCCGAGGCGATAACCGAGCCCGCGGACGGTTTCGATGATGCGACCGCCCAGCTTGCGCCGCAGGTGATGGATGTGAACGTTGAGGGCGTTGCTCTCGACCTCGTCGCCGAAGCCGTACACACAGTCCTTCAACTGCTCGCCCGAAAGCACGCGGCCACTGTTGTTCAGCAGCGCTTGCAGCAGGGCCTGCTCGCGGCGGGACAGATCGACCGGCTGACCGGCAAGGCGGGTTTCCCGGCTGCTCGGGTCATAGCTGAGCACGCCATGTTCGATCACATTGACGCTGCGCCCGGCCATGCGACGCACCAGGGTGTGCAGGCGCGCGCTGAGTTCACGCAGGTCGAAGGGCTTGAGCAGGTAATCGTCAGCGCCGGCCTGCAAGCCGTCGACGCGGTCGGTCACCGTGTCGCGAGCGGTAAGAATCAGCACCGGGATTTCCACGCCCTGCTGGCGAATCTGGCGCAACAGCTTCAGACCATCTTCATCGGGCAGGCCGAGGTCGAGAATCATCACGTCGAAATGCGCAGCCGAGAGCATCGCCCGCGCGGAGGAGGCCGTGGCCACGCGATCCACCGTCAGGCCCTGGGCATCAAGGCCTGCGACGATGCCGCTGGCGATCAGGTCGTCGTCTTCACAAAGCAGTACGTGCATGGTCGGCCCCGAAAAAAAGGCGATTGAAGCGCAGAGGGATTAACGGCGGATTATGCACGAGCCGCCGCAGGCACGACGCGCCCCCGAGCGTTAATCGACAGTTAATCGCCACTGCGCAGGATTCGCCCCATTCACAGTGGCGGGAAGGTGTGCATGGGCAAGGTGTGGCTGATGGTTCTGATGCTGGTCCCGCTGCTGGCGCAGGCCGTGCCCGGTGGAGACCCCTTCCTGGCAAAGTCCGGCCCCTCACTCCTCAGCGAGAAGGCCGACTTTCTGTCGGCGAAGGACGCCTTCATCTTCACCTCGGAACACCTGGTGTCCGGCGAAACCCGCCTGTACTGGCAGATTGCGGACGGTTATTACCTGTATCAGCAACGGCTCAAGTTCGAAGGACTGAGCCAGCAACAGCAACCCGTGCTGCCGAAGGGCGAGGATCATCACGACGAGTATTTCGGCCAGCAGCAGGTCTATCGGCAGGGCCTTGAACTGACAATCCCCGCTTCGGCCTACGGTCAAATCAACGTGAGCTGGCAGGGCTGCGCCGATGCCGGCTTGTGTTATCCACCGCAAAGCCAGCTCGTCACTGTGGCCAGCGGCGACGCGGAACCGGCCAGCTTTGAGAAAGGAAATGACGTCGGCAATCAGGCCGAGGATCAGGCACTGGCCAGCGGCCTGGCGCAACGTTCTCTGGCCCTGAGCCTGCTGGCGTTTTTCGGGCTGGGTCTGCTGCTGGCGTTCACGCCGTGCTCACTGCCGATGCTGCCGATTCTTGCCGGCGTGGTGGTCGGCAGCGGCGCAAGACCCGCACGGGGTTTTGCGCTGGCCAGTGTTTACGTGTTGAGCATGGCCCTGATCTACGCCGGGCTGGGCGTGGTCGCCGCACTGTTGGGCAGCAACCTGCAATCGACCCTGCAACAGCCGTGGCTGCTGGGCAGTTTCGCGGTGCTGTTTGGGGTGCTGGCGCTGCCGATGTTCGGCCTCTTCGAGCTGCAGTTGCCGGGCTTCCTGCGCGACCGTCTGGAGAAGGCCGGGCGTCAGCGCCACGGCGGCAGTCTGTTGGGCGCATCGGCGCTCGGCGCCCTGTCTGGACTGATGATCGGCCCGTGCATGACGGCGCCTCTGGCCGGCGCCCTGCTGTATATCGCCCAGAGCGGCAATGCGCTGCACGGCGCGCTGGTGTTATTCGTCATGGGGCTGGGCATGGGCCTGCCGTTGTTGCTGCTGGTCACGGTCGGCACGCGTTTTCTGCCAAAACCGGGGGCCTGGATGAACCTGGTCAAAGGCCTCTTCGGCTTCCTGTTACTGGGCACCGCGTTGGTGATGATTCGGCCGCTGCTCGCCGACGTGCTGTGGCTGGCGCTGTTCGGTGCACTGCTGATCATCTTTGCCTACAGCGCCATCATGCAGACCCGATCGCTGCCACGCGCCTCGCTCATTAGCGCTCCCTTCGGTCTGGTCGCGGGCCTGTGGGGCGTGATGATGGTGATCGGCGCGGCGGCGGGCGGCGACGATCCCTGGCAGCCGCTCAAAGTCTTCAGCGGAGCGAAGCCATCCAACGCAAGCGAGGGCCACGACGCGTTTATCACGATCAAGGACCCGTTGGCGCTGGACCGGGAACTCGCCGCCGCAACAACTGCCGACCAGTGGGTGCTGGTCGACTACTACGCTGACTGGTGCGTGTCCTGCAAGATCATGGAAAAGACTGTGTTCGCCAACGCTGAAACCCTGCAGGCGTTGAACGGCGTGCGCCTGCTGCGCCTCGATGTCACGGCCGACAACGACGCCAGCCGCGCGCTGCTCGGTCGTTTCAGCGTGCCGGGGCCGCCGACACTGGTGTCGATCGCGCCGGACGGCAGCGAACGACGCGACCGGCGTATCACCGGAGAAGTAGACCTCGAATCCTTTTTGAAGCACTGGCAGACGACCCGGGAGGATGGCTGATGCTGAGTTTTTCCGTGGGGCCGTTCGCCCTGTCGCTCAACCATCTGCTGCTGCTCGTTGCCCTCGCACTGGCGACGTTGGTCGGCTGGATCAGTGGCCGCAAGCAACGAATCAACCCGGAACGCGCCGTCTTCGGCCTGTTCATGCTCGGACTGCTGGTGGCGCGTCTGGCGTTCGTTGCGCGCTACTGGCGGCAATACGAAAGCGACCTGCTGCGCATCGTTGATATCCGCGACGGCGGCTTCAGTGCCTGGCCCGGTGTCGTCGCCGTGGTGGCCGGTGCCGCCATCACGGCGTGGCGGCGGCCGTTGCAGCGCAGGCCACTGGGGTTGGGCGTTGCCAGCGGGTTGCTGTTCTGGTGGCTGAGCAGTCTGGCCGTCGAAAGCATTCGTCGGGATGTTCCGCTGCCGGATCTGGCCCTGCGCAATGGCGCGGGCGAACGCGTGCAATTGCGCGATTACACAGGTCGCAAACTGGTGATCAACCTGTGGGCGACGTGGTGCCCGCCGTGCCGGCGGGAAATGCCCGTTCTGCAAGCCGCGCAAAAGACCAATCCCGACGTCGTGTTTCTGTTCGTCAATCAGGGAGAAAGCCCACGTGAAGTGACGACCTTTCTCAGCAGCCAGGGGTTGCAACTGGACAACGTGCTGTTCGATCAGAGCGTTGAGTTGGGTCGACTTGCCGGCTCGACCGCTCTGCCCACTACGCTGTTTTACGGCGTGAACGGCCGCCAACGGGACGGGCATCTGGGCGAACTGTCCAGCGCCAGCCTCACCCATTATCTGGACGGTTTGAGCCAGCCGCCGAACGCTTCTTCGCCGACTTCTTTCCCGCCGTCCTCACAGCCTTCTTCAAAATAAGGGACCACCCCATGAACTTCATCCGCCCTGCGCTCATCGCCGCCGCCGTTTCGCTCTCCCTGCCAGGCGCGCTGGTCCACGCCGAAGACCTGCCCGCCCCGATCAAGGCGCTGCAAGCCAAGGGCGCGACCATCAAAGGCAGCTTCGACGCGCCGGCAGGACTGAAGGGCTACGCCGCCGAGTACCAGAATCAAGGCATGGCGCTGTACCTGACCCCGGACGGCAAGCATGTGCTGGCCGGCAATCTGTTCAATGAAAAGGGCGAGGACCTGAGCACCGCGCCCCTGCAAAAGCTGGTCTATGGGCCGATGGCCGAGGCGATGTGGAGCCGCATGGAAAACAGCACCTGGATTGCCGACGGCGCCAAGACTGCGCCGAAAGTCATCTACCTGTTCAGCGACGCCAACTGCCCGTACTGCAACCTGTTCTGGGAGCAGGCGCGGCCATGGGTCAAATCGGGGAAAGTGCAGTTGCGCCACATCATGGTCGGCGTGATCCGCGAGGACAGCGCCGCCAAGGCCGCGAGCCTGCTGGCCGACACGAACCCGGAAGTGGCCCTACAGACCCACGAGCAGGCGGGCAAAGCCAGCACACTCAAGGCCATGCAGAACATCCCCAAAGACATCCAGGCAAAACTCGACGCCAACATGAAATTGATGGAAGACATGGGGCTGTCCGCCACACCGTCGATTTTCTACAAGGACGAGGCCGGTCACCTTCAGCAGCAACAAGGCGCGCCCGGGCCTGAGGCGCTGGCGAAAATGATGGGCCCGAAATAGCCGGATATGCGCTGTCGTGAGCGGTCAGTGGTGGACGGAGCGCTCTGACCGGTGGCGGCACGCGTTTCAACGCGGGTACTGCACCGGCGTGTCATCCGTGTAAAAATGTCGACCACCATTTCAAGAGCCACGCCCGGGAGGCTCGCTCCATGCGTTACGCCGAAGACCACAAAGCCCAGACCCACCAGCGCATCCTTCAGGAAGCCGCCGCGCGCTTTCGCCGTGACGGCATCGGCGCCACCGGGTTGCAGCCGTTGATGAAGGCACTGGGCCTGACCCACGGTGGTTTTTATGCCCACTTCAAATCCAAGGACGACCTGGTCGAGAAATCCCTGCGCTGCGCCGTCGACCAGCTGCAGGCCTCACGGGCCGAGAAAATGGCCGAAGACAGCTCGACCCAGGCGTTCATCAACTCGTACCTGTCGACCGCCCACCGCGATCACCCGGAAAAGGGTTGCCCGTTGCCGACCATGGCGTCCGAGCTGGGCCAGCGCGGGCAACCGAGCGAGATTACCGACGAGTTGATCAACCGCATGCTCGCCACCCTCGAAGCCGGAATGCCGGCCGATGGGCAAAGCAGCGACAAGAGCGTCATGTTTATGTCTGGGCTGGTGGGAGCAATGGTGCTGGCGCGCAGCGCAAAGGATCCGGCGCTGGCCGAGCGGATTCTGGAGACCACCCGCGATCAGCTTAAGCAGCTGATCGAAGGCTGACGCTCACTTCCCTGCCCTTTCTCGGCAGGGATGCGTCACGCTTGTTTCACTGATGCCTCTCAGGGATGCCAGCGACGGAACAGCACGCTGGCGTTCACACCCCCGAAGCCGAAACCGTTCGACAATGCGTACTCGATGTTCATGGGACGCGCCTTGCCGTGGACGATGTCGATGCCCGCAGCCGCCTCGTCGGGGTTCTCCAGATTGAGGGTCATCGGCGCGATCTGATCGCGGATCGCCAATGCCGTGAAAATCGCCTCAATGCCCCCCGCTGCGCCGAGCAAGTGCCCGGTTGCGGATTTGGTCGACGTGACGGCCACGCCATTCTGGTCACCAAACACCGTTTTGATCGCGGCCATTTCGCCCCTGTCGCCCACCGGCGTGGACGTGGCGTGGGCGTTGACGTGCTGCACGTCGGCAGGCTGGATGCCGGCCTGGCGAATCGCTGTCTGCATCGCTCGACGCGCGCCGCTGCCATCTTCTGGCCCGGCGGTCAGGTGATAGGCGTCCGCGCTGGTGCCGTAGCCGACCAGTTCGACGATGGGCGTTGCTCCGCGGGCGAGTGCGTGTTCCAGGGTTTCAATGACGATGATCCCCGCGCCTTCACCCATGACGAAGCCGTCGCGGTCACGGTCGAAGGGCCGTGAGGCGCGCTCCGGCGTGTCGTTGAAGCCATGGGAGAGCGCACGGGCGGCAGCAAAACCGCCCAGGGCGACGCGGTCGATGCAGGCTTCGGCGCCACCGCAGATTGCCACGTCCGCCTCCCCGTTGCGAATCAGCCGCGCGGCATCGCCGATCGCCTGAACCCCCGCCGCACACGCGGTCACCGGCGCACCCAACGGGCCTTTGAAACCGTGCTGGATCGACACATGCCCGGCCGCCAGATTGACCAGGAACGACGGAATGGTGAACGGCGACAAGCGCCGCGGCCCACGGCTGTCCGTGATGCGCACGGCTTCGGCGATGGCGCCAAAACCACCCACGCCGGCACCGATGATGGTCGCGGTACGCTCGCGCTCCTCCTCAGTCGATGGCGCCCAGCCTGCCTGCTTGACCGCCTGTTGCGCAGCGCCCAGGGCAAACAGGATGAAGCGGTCCATCTTCTTCTGCTCCTTGGGCGGCGCGGCGGCGTCAGCATCGAACCCGGCTTCAGGGTCTTGCTCCAGGGTCGGAACCGGGCCGCCGACTTTGCCTGCCAGATCAGCCACCGTCTGCTCAGGCAACTGCACAATCCCGGAACGGCCTTCCAGCAATCGCTTCCATACCGCTTCAACGCCGGTGCCCAATGGCGTCACCAGCCCCATACCCGTCACTACAATGCGACGCTCACTCATGGGTTCACCTTTCCTCATTCTTGGCAGTCGCCGGCACCCTTAGGCGCCAGCCGTTTTGTAACGTTGCGCCGCGTGCTGCAGCGACAGATTCGGGCCCAATGCAAAACGTGCCTGGGTGAAGGCCTTCCAGTCAGCGGCATCCGGCAGCGACGGAATGGTCACCAGCTCCCTCTGATCAAACCCGGCCAACGCGGCGTCGACCATTTCGTTGACGTCCATGACCATTTCCGGCGGGAAGGCGTTGATGTCCATGCCCGCGCGCTCCCAGATTTCAGTACGGGTCGCGCCAGGCAGCACGGCCTGAACCTGCACACCCTTTTCGCTCATCTCGGCGGCCAGAGACTGGGTCAGGCTCAACACATAGGCCTTGCTGGCGGCGTACACCGCGTTGAAGCGCTCCGGCAGCAGTGGCACCACGGACGCGATATTGACGATCGCCCCGGTGCCGCGCGCTGCAAAACCGGCCGCTGCGGCGGATGACAAATGGGTCAGCGCAACGATATTGAGCTGGATCAGGCGATCCACTTCGCCCAGATCCGACTCGGCGAGGGGCGTGCTCAGTGCAACCCCGGCGTTGTTCACCAGCAAAGTGATCGACGCATCCGAGCGCAGACGCTGCTCGAGGACGCTGACGTCGGCGGGCTGGGTCAGGTCGGCTTTCGCCACCTCGACGTTGATTGAATGCTTCGCGCGCAGATCCGTCGCCAGCGCTTCCAGTCGCGCCTGATCGCGGGCCACCAGCATCAGATCGAATCCGCGCTGAGCCAGCCGGTCCGCGTAGGTGAAGCCAATGCCCGACGAGGCGCCGGTGATGACAGCTTTGCCTTGAGTCTGAGTCGTCATGAACGTTCTCCGTGGGAAAGTAAGCGTAGCGGCGGAGAGATATTACATCCGTAATTTTAAAAATAATATGTCAGTCGACATTTTTCCATTCGGTGCGTGATTGTCCGGCCCCGATTTATCCCAGGCATAAAAAAAGGCCGATCAGTGATCGGCCTTGGCTCATGGGTTTCAGTCAATTGACAGCTTGTCGCGGTTCTTGTCCAGAAGCGCCTTGCCGATGCCCTTCACTTCGATCAACTCGTCCACGGCTGTGAAACCGCCGTGTTCTTCACGGTAAGCGACGATGGCGTTGGCCTTCGCGGCGCCAATGCCGGACAGCTCTTTCTGAAGGGTTTCAGCATTGGCGGCGTTGAGGTTGACCTTGGATCCCTGCACACCCGCCGGCGCGGAGATGGCAGGTTTGGTGGCGTCTGCCGGGGTGGCGGCAGGGGCGGCAGAAGTCGCGGCAGTCACAGCGAGGGACGTACCCGCCAGCAGCGCGAAGATCAGGGAGGAGAGATAAGAAGTACGCATGAGTCATGCTCCATGGGCATCGTAAGTGGAAGCAGCATTCCTGAGCTGCTTCCCAAACCTAGCCGATGGCGGCAGTGAGTCAACGCCGGGATCGGTGACCGGATATGTACCGACTCGCAGGCCCCGTGGATACGGGCTCCGCCCACGTTTCAGTGCTGAATTGGCTGCGTAAGAAAAGGTTTCAGCGGGGTGCGCGCTCAGGGTTCCCGGCGACGCTGCTGATGAATCCAGTCGACGATATCGCCCTCGGGCGCGTAACCGCTCACCGAGTCGCCAAGGATCTGCCGAACGCGGGTGTAATCGTCATCGTCCAGCGCCTTGAGCAACTGCGAAAGACTCTGCTTGAAGACATCCCACGCGAGGAAGTCTTCCTGGGCGCTCATGATCATCGGGTGGCGAGTCGCCGCCACGTTGTTGCCGATCAGCAGCTCCTCGTAGAGCTTCTCGCCAGGCCGCAGCCCGGTGAACTCGATGGCGATGTCGCCCTGGGGGTTGTGTTCCGAGCGGATGCTCAGGCCCGACAGATGCACCATCTTCTCGGCCAGCTCGATAATGCGCACCGGCTCGCCCATGTCGAGCACGAACACGTCGCCGCCCTGCCCCATGGAACCGGCCTGAATCACCAGCTGCGCAGCTTCCGGAATGGTCATGAAGTAGCGGGTGATTTTCGGGTGCGTGACCGTCAGCGGCCCACCGGACTTGATCTGCTGATGGAACAACGGAATCACCGAACCGGACGACCCCAGCACGTTGCCGAATCGCACCATGATGAACCGCGTTTTGTTGACCTGATGCACATTGGAGCGGTCGCCGAACATCACCGGCGCGGTTTCCCGGCTCAGCGCCTGCAACGTCAGCTCGGCCAGGCGCTTGGTGCTGCCCATGACATTGGTCGGGCGCACAGCCTTGTCGGTGGAGATCAACACGAAGTTCGCAACGCCCGCCTGCAGCGCCGCCTGAGCGGCATTCAGCGTACCGACCACGTTGTTGAGCACGCCCTCGGCGATGTTGTGCTCGACCATCGGCACGTGCTTGTAGGCCGCCGCGTGGTAGACCGTATTGACCTGCCAGGTCTTCATCACGTCCAGCAGCTTGGCGTGATTACGGATCGAACCCAGAATCGGCAGCAACTTGACCTTGAGCGACTCGCGAGCCACTCGCCGCTCCAGCTCGGTGAGGATCGTGTACAGATTGAATTCGCTATGATCGAGCAGCAACAGGGTGGTCGGCTTCAACAGCAGGATCTGCCGGCACAGCTCCGAGCCGATCGAGCCCCCTGCCCCGGTCACCAGCACACACTGGTTCTTGATGCAGTGCTCGAGCAATTCTTCCTGGGCGGGTACGGCGTCGCGGCCGAGCAGGTCGGCGATGTCGACTTCCTGAAGATCGTCGACCTTCACTCGGCCGGCGGCCAGATCGGAGAAGTTCGGCACGCTGCGAACATGCAGCGGGAAGCCTTCGAGGAAGCCAAGGATTTCCCGGCGGCGCGCACGGGCGGACGACGGAATCGCCAGCAGGATTTCCTGGGCGCCGGTCACGTCGATCATCTGCTGAATGTGCTTGGGCTTGTAGACCTGCAGCCCGGAGATGACCCGGTTGGAGATCGAGTCGTCGTCATCGATGAACGCAACAGGACGCATCGAACGGCCCATGCGCAACGCGGCGACCAGTTGATTGCCCGCCGCCCCGGCGCCGTAAATGGCGACTTTGGGCAGGCCATCGTCTCGGGTTGCGAACGGTACATGGCGAGCAGCAGAAAACCAGTCGCCGAGGAAGTACTGACGCATGGCCAGGCGCAGACCGCCGATCATGACCATGCTTAACCACCAGTAATTGAACATCACCGATCGTGGCACGACGTGCTGGTGGTTGCTGTAGAGGTAGACCACGACCCCAAGTATCAGGGCGGAGAGGCTGACGGCCTTGATGATCGCGATCAGGGCGTCGTTGCCGAAATAGCGCATGACCGCGCGGTACATGCCGAAACGAATGAACAACGGGATCGCCACTACGGGCGCGCTTGCGAACAGCCAGGTATGGATTTCCAGGGGATTGATCAGTTCATCAATGCCCAGGCGGACCACGAACGCCATCCACAACGCAAACCAGATCAGACAGACGTCTGCAGCGACCTGCAAGATCCGCTTGTGCCGGCGAGGCAGCCCCAGCAGCGAAGTGCGAATTTTCCCCATTGTCCCCTCAAGCACGCGTTCTAACTCCTTTCAGTCGACCCCTGGGCTGGCGTTTGATTCCTGTTGCGCACGGGAATCGGACCAACAGCCTCAGCGCCAATGTCCATGCTCAGCTTTTTTCAAGCGCCCCTGCCTTGAAGATGAATGCCAGGGCGAGCAATGGAGCGTAAGCAATGATCACGCCGAGTGCCCCGTCCAGCCCGAAACGGGTGACACACACAGCGACCGGCAACAGCCAGCACAGATTGATTACACCGACTGCGGACGTCACCGGAAGGTGCTTGCCAAAGCGCCGCGAGGCGAATTGATAAGCGTGACTTCTGTGAGCCTCATAGACCTTGTCGCCCCGAACGAGCCGACGGATGAGGGTTACTGTAGCGTCTACGATGAAAACCCCGAGGAGAATAAGCCATACCCACAAGAACTGCGAGGAAATCCACGCGCCCTGCAGTGACAGGCAACCGAGCATGATGCCAAGAAATCCGCTGCCGGCATCGCCCATGAAGATCTTTGCCGGGGGGAAATTCCAGAATAGAAACCCCGCGACTGCGCATGCCAGCAGCACCGGCAACCACACCAGAGTGGCAAAACCGCTCAGGGCGTAGATGATCGCCGCGCCGACGCAGACACAGATCGCCTCTACGCTGGCAATGCCGTCGATGCCGTCCATGAAGTTGTACAGGTTGAGCAGCCAGACGAGGTAGAACGCCGCCAGCACGTTAACGATCAGCCCCGGCGCGAGCGTCATGCCGAACACGCTGATCGCCGGAAGACCACCCAGCCAGAACAACGCCCACGCTGCGGCGAAGAAATGCCCCAGCAAGCGCCAGCGAGCGGCGATGTGGCCGTGATCGTCGAGAAACCCCAGTGCCGCGATCAATGCGCCCGCCCCGAACATGGCCAGGAACGGGTCGCGCCCTATCAGCCCTGCAGAAATCATCCAGACCAGCGCAGCCAGGTAACTGATGACAATCGCCACACCGCCGCCACGTGGCGTCGGAATCGTATGGGAGCTTCTGCCGTTGGGAATATCGAGCAGGCTCTTATGCAGCGCATACCGGCGCAATAAATGCGTCAGCGCAAATGAAAACACCACAACAGCAACCGCGACCCACCAATAATTCATGCTTGATCCGTAACCAGAAAATGCTCGACGGTCTTCTTCAGGCCGTCCTCTACCGACACCGGGGGCTGCCACTGCAACCGTTCGCGGTTTTTGCTGATGTCCACGCGCAGCGATCCCAACACCCGCTCGGCCGCCGATTTGCGGCCCAACAACGTGGCACCGAGCATGATCAGGGATTCGGGGACGGGAATAAGCCAACCCGATGCACGCATCTGCGCCTTGAGCCGGCTGGCCAGTTCGGTCGTCGACAGGTCCCGGCCATCGCTGACCAGAAAGACCTGGTTCGCGGCGGCAGGATGATCGATGCAGACGCGGATCAGGTCGATCAGGTTGTCCAGCGAGACCAGGCTGCGCGCATTGTTCACTGAACCGAGCGGTAACGGCACGCCTTTGCGCAACGTGCGCATCAGTTGCAGGAAGTTCGCTTTGACGCCGGGCCCGTAAACCAGCACCGGGCGGATGATCACCACTTCCATCGCACAGGTCTTCGCCAGCGCCAGAAGGCCCTGTTCTGCTTCGTGCTTGGAAACGGCGTAGGGATCGCTCGGATTGGGAGCGTCGTCCGCACGAAAGCATTCGCCCCGCGCGGTGGACTCGCCGTTGACCTTGATCGTGCTGATGAAGATGAAACGCCGGACGCCTGCTGCGGCGGCCTGCTCGGCCAGATTCAGCGTGCCGAGGGTGTTGACCTCCCGGTACAGCGAAAGTGGGTCAGCCGCGGTGTCGTGCATGACATGCACCCGCGCTGCGGCGTGAACGACCGTATCGACGTCGTGCAACACTGCCTGCCATGGGATGTCGGCAGTCAGCCCGGCAACAGTGGTTGTCGTGACGGTTGGAGAAGCATGGGGCATTGCCTGTCGGCTTACCGCGACAATGTCCGCGTCAGGCAGGTGTGCAAGGTGGTCAACCAGCGCTGTCCCTAAAAATCCCGAACTCCCTGTCACCAGGATTTTTCTGGTCATATCCGATCCATGCACTTAAGAATTCGTCGTCAATCAAGACGGCCGCTGCGAGGCAGCGGCGCCATTGTAGACGATTGGCTCACGGCCCTGCCATTCAGTCAGCAGAACCGCGCGCCCAGTGCATCACTTGCCGTTGATCAGCGCTTCGATCTCTTTGACCTTGGCTTCTACCAGGGCTGGATCACGACGGCTCTCGACGTTCAGACGCAGCAAGGGCTCAGTGTTCGAGCCACGCAGGTTGAAGCGCCATTCGGCGAACTCGAGGCTGATGCCGTCGGTCCTGTCGATGTTCGAGCAAGACGGCGTGTAGTGCTCCAGGATCTTGGCGATGATGGATTTGACGTCGTCGACCTTGTAGTTGATTTCGCCACTGCACGGGTAGGCCGCCATGCGCTCATCGACCAGCTGCGAGAACTTCTTGCCGGAGACGGACATCAGTGCAGCGACCAGCAGCCACGGGATCATGCCGCTGTCGCAGTAGGCAAAATCGCGGAAATAGTGGTGAGCACTCATCTCGCCGCCATACACGGCGTCTTCCAGGCGCATGCGCTCCTTGATGAACGCGTGGCCGGTTTTGCACAGCACCGGCGTACCGCCTGCCTGCTCGACCTGATCGATGGTGTTCCAGGTCAGGCGCGGGTCGTGAATGATTTTCGAGCCCGGGTGTTGCTTGAGCAGCATCTCTGCCAGCAGGCCCACCAGGTAGTAACCCTCGACAAAACGGCCTTGCTCGTCAAAGAAGAAGCAGCGATCGAAATCGCCGTCCCAGGCCAGGCCCAGGTCGCAACCGTGCTTGAGCAGCGCGTCGCGGGTGATGCTGCGGTTTTCCGGCAGCAGCGGGTTCGGCACGCCGTTAGGGAAGTTGCCATCCGGCTCAGCGTTGATGATTACCCACTCGAACGGCAGCTGGGAGCGGATCGCTTCGAGAGCTGGACCGACAGCGCCATTGCCCGGGTCAGCGAGGATCTTCAGTGGACGAAGATCGGCGTCTTTGACGTAGGTCAGCAGGTGCTGAATGTAGGCAGTCTTGTCCGGCTTGGACTCAACGCTACCGTGCTGAGCGGCAACCTGACCGAAATCGCCCGCATCGACGCGCTGGCGGATGGCATCAAGGCCAGTGTCACCGCTGATGGGACGGGACGACTTCTGGACCAGCTTCATGCCGTTATAACCCTTCGGGTTATGACTGGCCGTGACCATCACGCCGCCGTCTGCTTCGTAGTGACTGGTGGCGAAGTAGACTTCTTCAGTGCCGCACAGACCAATGTCGATGACATCCGCGCCGGCTTCCTGAATGCCTTTGATCAACGCTTGAGCCAAGGCCGGGCTTTCAAGACGCATGTCTCGGCCCACCACGATATTTTTGGCACCCAGTTCAACCACCATGGACCGCCCGATGCGGTACGCGATGTCGTCGTCAAGGTCATTTGGCACCTGGCCACGGATGTCGTAAGCCTTGAAACAGCGAGTCTGAAGAGCGGGATAGTCGGAATTCATGTGTAAAAACCTATGCGACGAAAAAAACCCGAAGGTTCCTCTGTTCAGTAGAAGCAGCTCGAATGGCGAACTGCACGCAACCCTCGCGCCTGAAAGCTTGAGGCGTGGGTTAGGCATTGAAAAAGGAGATTAGTTATAGGTGCGCTTGTAATTATCTTCAACGCAAGCGTTGAGGTGTCTGGCGCGCGGGGATTCTATCAGGGCAGACGTGACGCTTTGGGCTTCCTGCGCAGACGCGCGACGGAAACCAGGAGCGGGCCTAACAACATGCCCACCAGCAGTGCAAAGATCACCGGCACGGCGACAGGCAGCTCGGGCGCATTCCAGCCAAAGAATACCAGCGCAACAGCCTGCTGGTTTTCCAGCACAAATACGACGATCGCCGCTGCGATCAACAGGGCGATAACCAAAAAGATCAGACGCTTCACATTTCGCATGAGAACCCCTCAAAGAGCTATTGGAGCTCATGCTCCTCTTCTTCGTTCACCCGGTCGCGGAGCTCTTTGCCTGGCTTGAAGTGAGGAACGAACTTGCCGTCGAGGCTGACAGACTGACCTGTCTTTGGGTTACGGCCTACACGAGGCGCGCGATAGTGCAGGGAAAAGCTGCCGAAGCCGCGTATTTCAATACGGTCGCCCGTCGCAAGGCACTGCGACATCTGCTCAAGCATGGTCTTGATGGCCAGCTCCACATCTTTGGATGAGAGCAAGCCTTGATGGGTGACAATTCGTTCGATCAACTCCGACTTCGTCATATTTTTCCCTTCTTTTTCAAGCAGCTAGGTAAAGCGCTTGGAAGGTTTTAGCATGACCTGAAGCATTTGAACAGAGTATGTCCAGACTTAAATGAGCCGGGCTTGAAGATTGTCAACAGGGCATTGGCCGAAGGCGCCGCAAAAATACCCGCCCACAAAAAAGGGCGACCGAAGTCGCCCTTTTTCAATGGTCAGACAGAACTCAGTTCTGTTTTTCCATTTGAGCACGCAGCAGGTCACCCAGAGTGGTAGGACCAGTGCTTTCAGCGGTTTCAGGCTTGCTACGCAGGCTCTGAATCGCTTCTTTCTCGTCTTCAACGTCTTTCGACTTGATGGACAAGCTGATCACGCGGCTCTTGCGGTCAACGCTGATGATCTTGGCTTCGATCTCTTCGCCTTCCTTCAGAACGTTACGCGCGTCTTCAACGCGGTCACGGCTGATTTCGGAGGCTTTGAGGGTC
>Ga0308164_10002615_pt1 | contig 17543 bp, 17 predicted proteins | sample PhyTR2_FD_201031 | JGI IMG/M metagenome (GOLD analysis project Ga0308164, IMG submission 201031) | Phyllosphere microbial communities from UC Gill Tract Community Farm, Albany, California, United States - DLSLT.R2 | ecosystem: Host-associated > Plants > Phyllosphere > Unclassified | place: USA... | reverse complement strand
GTTCGCCCTGGAAGGCCGCAGCGCCTTCAGAGATGCGCTCGCACGAGGACGAGAGCGTGACAGCTTCGTGCGTTCGAGTAGCAGCTCAGCTGCGCGCACGACCCGAGAGCGAGCGAGCCAGGGTCCGAGAGCAAGCCGAGCTGCGCCTGCTCACTGTGACAAGCCCGTCTGGCGTGCGCGAGGCGCGGGCCGTGTCGAAACTCAGGCTGAGCTCGTCGTGGGAGTGCTTGTGCAGAAGCTGGCCGTCGATGCGGGTGCTGGGCGAGAAGGGTCGGGCGAGGAGGCAGGGCGGAGAGGGAGGAGGGCGTGGGAGGACGGGTGGTGGGTCGGGGGCTTCGCAGTTGCGGTCGTGGGCGCTCGTGCCGAGGCCAGCAGTGGCTGGGACCCAAGCTGAGCGGTCGAGAGGGAGAGAGCGAGAGCTGCCTCGGGCGACGACGACGATGAGCCGCTTGCTCTCCTCCATCCCGTTCGCTCGACTCTAGCGGCCAGCCTAACAGCCAAGATGCGCCTCAGTACTCTGCTCGGTCCGTCCCTGCTGCTCTCACGCTCTCCCACGCCGTTCTCGCTGACCCCTCCTCCTCCTCCTCCCCCACCTCGACCTCGCCCTCGCACGCAGCTCCCCTCTCCCTTGCCGCCCTCGCCCTCGGTGCGGCCGTCCCCTCGTCCGACGTCGAGGCCCTCATCAAGTTCCCCGACGCCAACCCTTTCGCGACCGTCCACAATGGCGTCTCGACCAACCTCCTCCACGTCCGCGTCCACAACCACGGCAGCGAGCCCGTCACCGTCACCCGCATCCGGGGACAGTTCCGCGAGGCTCACGGCCGCGAGCGTCCCCTCCGCAACGTGCGTCCCACTCTCTCCTGCTCGAGGGCTTGCCCAGGTCGAGCCGAGACTGACTCGGTGCGCTTGCTCGCAGACGACCGTCATGCCGCTCGGCCTCCCCGTCGGCCCTGGCCAGAAGTCCCCTCTCTTGCCGTACAAGTTCCACTCGGAGAACAAGAACGGCGACGTCGGCCTGCGCGTCTGGGTCGAGTACATGGACAGCACTCGCCGCACGCACTCGGTCCTCGGCTACGACTCGACCGTAAATGTCGTCGAGCCCAAGGGCTCCTGGTTCGACCTCGAGCTGTGCGTCCCCTCTTCCTTCCGCTCGTCCTCGTCTCCCAGCCCCTCTCGCTCGCTTCCTCTCCTCGTCCCTTTCCCTCCTCTTCCCTCGCTCTCCCTCGCTGACGCCTCCTCTTCCGCGCGCGCAGCCTGTTCCTCTACGTCCTCCTCGGCTCGGCCTTCTCGGGCGTCGCCTACCTCGTCTACAACGCGTACCTCGCGCCCGTCGTCGCGCCGGCGCCGGCCAAGTCGACCGGGCCTCGCCGCCCGCAGGCCGTCACGGCCAAGTCGTCGACGATCGTCGACAACACGGACGGCACGCGCACCAAGGTCGACGACGAGTGGGTCCCCGAGCACCACCTGCGCACGCGCAAGGCGCGCGCGGGCGGCGCGACGAGCGGCACGAGCGGCGACGAGAGCGAGGGCGCCAAGGGGAGGCGCAAGGCGAGGAAGTGAGCTGGCGGAGTTCTCTCGCAGTGCGGTTGAGCAGGTGCAGGTCAACGGGAGAGCAAGGGCGCCAGGGTGCAATGGCGCCGAGGAGCGACTAGAGTCGAGGAGGACGAGGAGGACGAGGAGGACGAGGTCGTCCAGAAAAATCCGTAGCGTCGCCATGCCACGCAGAGCCCTCTATGATCCCTTTCTCGAGCAGCTGCAGTGGTACCGAGAGGCGCAAGAGCTGCTGTGGCCGTCGTCGTCGTCTCCGCCTCGTCGCGGACTCGCTCAACCTCCTCATCTTCGCTCGTCGCTCCCGCCGCGACTCGAGCAGTGCATCCAGCTAGGATGGAGGCACCAGAGGTGGATGCCGAGGTACGCCCTGCGCTCCCACCGTCCTCTGCGGCCCTCGCTGACGCCTCATCTCCCCCTCCTCCCTCCTCCCCCCCCTCTGCAGTTCCTCACGCTCGCCGCGCCCGTCCAAGGCGTCACGGTGCGCCTCAGTGCCCCCTTCGACCTCGCTGGTGGCCGTGCCGAGCCGGGCAACGCGCTCGCCGTCAGCAACCACTTTGGCTGGGCCGTCGCGGCCACTCAAGGATCCGGTGAGCCGCTCTCTTCCACTCATGGGAGCTGCAGAGCATGCACTGCAGTCGAGACGTGAACTTGAAGAAGTCCGCTCACCCAGAAACTTCCCCGCAGGCCTGTCCCTCTTCTCGCTCGCCTCGCTCCGCTCGACACTCTCGTCCGCCGAGCCGCACTCGACGCCCGACGCCCAGCCGACGACCCGCATCTCCACCAGCGCACCCGTCGACTTCGTCCGCTTCGCCTGCGGCGATACGCTCGTGGTCGCAGGGCTGAGGGACGGCAGCGTTGCAGCATGGCGCCTCGCTGCTCTCGTCGGGGGAGACGTGCGTCCCTCTTTCTCCTCCAGTCCTACACAGCTGTAAAGACACTCGCTGACTCGACAACACATCCGCAGGTCACGCCGCACGCAACCATCTCGGCCGTCTCGCCCGAACCCCTCCTCGACCTGTGCGCCAACCCGGCGCCCGACTCGGCTCTCGTCGCCGTCCTGTCGCCCTCCGCCCCTCTCACCATCTACGACCTCTCGTCGCCCTCCTCGTCGCTCGCCCCGAGCGCCACCTTCCCCACGCGCGCGACCGCCGCCTGCTGGTCCGTCAAGGGCAAGCAGCTCGCCGTCGGCCTCCCGCCCTCGGACGGCGGCGCCATCGCCCAGTTCACGCCGCAGGGCGAGCACAAGGCGTCGGTCACGCGCCCGGCGAGCCTCGACGCCGACTACGAGGTGCGCGCGCTCGAGTGGCTCGAGAACCACGTCTTCGTCGCGACGTTCGCAAAGCCGCGCGCGCCCGAGGGCGCCGAGCCGCAGCACGAGGACGAGGTGTTTGTCCTCACGAGGGCGGGCGACGGGTCGGTGAGCGAGACGAGGTACGGCGACCCGGCGCCGCCGTTTGGCATGATGGAGCGGCAAGGGCGGCGCTGGATGGCTCGGTTCAAGGGCTGGTGCGTCCCTCTTTCTCTGCCTTGCTCTCCTCCACTCTCTGCAGCACCTCGTGCTGACGAGTCCTCGTGCACGCAGGGCGCCCTTCAAGCATCTCCTGTTCCAGGCGTCGGCCCCGTCGGGCGACATCGCCGTCCTCGCGCAGCAAGAACCCTCGCTCGCCATGTCGTACCCGCCCTCGGCCTCGGCCTCCTCGTCGAGCGGCGGCGAGTGGGCCACCCTGTCGCTCCCCGAGACGTGCCGTCCGACGCTCCCGCTCGGGCCCGAGGGCAACGACGTGTGCTGCATGGGCCTCGAGCTCGACCTCTCGGCGCCTGCGCCCAACGGCCCGGCCCTCATGGTCTACACGTCCGAGGGCGTCGTCGCCTACTGGGTCGTCGGCAACGACAAGGACGGCGCTGGGCGCTACTCGGGCATGGTCGAGGCGCAAGACATCTCGAGCGCACCCGCACCCGCAGCTGTGCCTGCGCCGAGCCAGCCCGCCGCCGCGCCGCCTGCCGCCGCCGCGCCGAGCGGCTTCGGCGCGTTCGCCAAGCCGGCCGCCGCGACCTCGCCATTCGGCGCGCCCGCCTCGACCTCGCCCTTCGGCGCGCCGTCCTCCTCACCCTTCGGCGCCTCCTCCTCGCCGTTCGGCAGCGCGGCCAAGCCCTCGCCGACGCCTGCATTCGGCACCACGTCGGCGTTCGGCTCGTTCGCCTCGCCCTCGTCGACCGCCGCGCCGGCGAGCGCCTCTACCTCGACCCCGCCGTCCAGCGGCGGCTTCGCCAGCGTACCGTCGAGCGGCGGGTTCGCCGCTTTCGGCGCAGGCGCAGCGTCGAGCTCGCCCTTTGCGTCGGCCGTCGCCGGCGCCAAGCCTGCAGCCGGCTCGCCGTTCGGCTCGGGCGGCGCGTTCGGCTCGAGCGCGGCGTCGTCCTCGTCGCCGTTCGGCGGCGCAGCGAGCAAGGCGCCCGCCTTTGGCTTGGCGTCAGCGTTCGGCGCTGCAGCAGGTGCGCCGTCGAGCACGTCCACCCCGGGCGGGTTCAGCTCGTTCGGCTCGAGCACGCCCGGCGGCGCGGCAGGCGGTTTCGGCTCGTTCGGCGGCGGCGCGGCGAGCAAGAGCAGCTTTGCGTTCGGCGCGCCGGCCGTCACGTCGCCGCTCGCGTCGTCGACGACGGGCGCCAAGCAGGGCTTCTCGTTCGCGCCGACGTCGACCGCGGCGCGCGGGCGCACGACGACCGGGTCCGACGACGACGGGTCCGACGACGACGACAGCGGCATGGCCGACGACACGGCGAGGGCCGACGAGCCGCCCGACCTCGACCCGACCCGCACCGGGCTCGACCTCGGCGACAGCATGCGCGAGGCGGCCGCGCACAAGAAGCAGACCGCGGCCGCCGGCGCCGCCACGGGAACGGGCGCCGGCCTCGAGCTCGGCAGCCTCGGGTTCGGCACGCCGTCGTCGGCGACGCCTGCCAGTGCAGCGCCGTCTGCGTTCGGCGCGTTCGCGGCGCCGAGCGCGGCGAGCAAGCCTGCGACGGCGAGCGGTTTCTCGTTCGCGCCTGCCTCGTCCACTGCGGCCGACACGGCCAAGCCGAGCGGCTTCGGCGGCTTCGCATCGTCAGCACCAGCCGCTGCAGGCACCTCGGCCGCCTCGCCGCCGAGCGCCAAGCCCGCGCCCGCGCCCATGTTCGGCTCGAGCGGCGGCTTCGGATCGTTCGCCAGCCCGTCGTCGTCGACGACCACGAGCCCGGCGCCCGTCTTCGGGCAGACGAGCGCGTTCAGCAAGCCTGCGTCCTCGCCGTCGCCGTTCGGCGCCGCCACTTCAAGCAGCACGGCGTCGCCCAAGCCTGCGTTCGGCGCGTCGGGCTTCGGCTCGTTCGCGTCGAGCAGCTCGAGCTCGAGTGCGGGCGGGCTCGCTGGGTTCGGCACGCCCAAGGCCGAGAAGGAGACGGCCGAGGTCAAGAAGGAGGAGCCCGCAACGGTCAAGGACGAGGTCAAGGCGGTCGACGCGCCCCAGGTCAAGCTCGAGGAGCAGGACGACGACAAGAAGGAGCTCGCCGCCACCACGGCCGAGGACGACAAGAAGGACGTCGTGTCCTCGTCGACGCCGACACCGGCTGCACCCGTTGCCACGGCCGCGCCCGAGCCCACCCCGACCGCCGATGCTCCATCGCCCTCCCCCTCCCCCTCTTCCGCCGCACCGGCTCCCGCACCGTCGTCGTCGACCGCGTCCAAGCACGGCCCGACAGCCCCGACCGCTGCCGAGCAGCCAACCAAGCCGGCCTTCTCGTTCGCGCCCAAGCCCGACTCAGCCGCCGTCGCCGCCGCCGTCAAGCAGGACGACAAGCCGACCTTCTCGTTCGCCCCTACCTCGACCGCCACCTCGACGAGCGAGACCAAGCCCGCTCCTGCGCCTTCGCCCTCGCCGTCGACCTCGGCGTTCGGCTCGTTCGGCGGCGGCTCGAGCACAAGCGCGGGCGGGGTTGCCAAGGCCATCTCGAGCGGCGGCTTCAGCGCGTTCGGGTCGTCCTCGCCCGGCGGCTTCGGGTTCGGCTCTGCGTCCAAGCCGAGCTCGCCGTCGACGGGCACGGGCTTCTCGTTCGGCTCGTCGGCCGCCAAGCCGCCGACGCAGTCGACCGGCGGCTTCTCGTTCGCGCCCAAGGCGGCGTCGCCCTCGTCCGCGACGACTCCCTCCTCGGCGTTCGGCTCGGGCGGCACGGCGCCCAAGGCGCTCGACGTGCCCGGCTCGCAGCCTCAGGCGGCGTCGAGCGCCAAGAGCCTGTTCGGGTTCGCGAGCAGCCCGCCTGAGGAGCGCAAGCGCGCCGACGTCGGGCTCGGCGAGGCGCAAGGCAGCCTCTTGAGCCGGCTCGGCGGGCCCGACGATGGGCAGGACGAGTCGGGCGAGGAGGGAGAAGAAGACGACGAGGACGAGGGCGAGTACGACGACGAGGAGCAGGAGGGCAGCTACGATGAGGAGGATGGCCAAGAGGAGGAGCAGGGCGAACAGGAGCAGGACGACGAGCGCGAGTACACCGACGACGAGGAGGGCGAGGCCCAGGACAACTCGCCGTCCAAGCCGTCGCTCCTCTCTCGCCTCAGCCCCGCCCCGCCTTCGCCCGCCGCCACCGACGCCGACGCCTCCTCGCCGACGCCCGCCGCCTCCGCCAAGCCGCCGGCCTTCAGCTTCGCCGCGCCCGCCCCACTGTCCCCCTCCCCTGCGCCCGCCGCCGCAGCCTCGACTACCTCGTCGAGCGCGCCCGCCAAGACGTCCTTCAGCTTCGCGCCTGCCGCCACCTCGGCTTCCTCGCCCTCGCCCGTCGCGAGCCCTGCCGCCGACGCCGCGACGACCAAGCCGCCGTCGTTCCTAAACTTTGCGTCGTCGGCGCCGAGGATGAGCTCGCCGCTCGCCGCGCCGCCGCAAGGCGCCCCGACGTTCGGCGGGTTTGGCAACGCGGCGCCCAAGATCAGCTCGCCGCTCGCGCAGCAGCCGCAGGCCGACGACAAGCCGTCGAAGCCGGCCTTCTCATTCGCGCCCAAGCCGACGTCGGCGCCGGCCTCGACCGAGGCGGCCAAGCCCGGCGCCGCTCCCGCGCCGTCGTTCGGCGGCTTTGGCGGCTTCGGCAGCACCTCGGCGGTACCGCCGGCAGCAGCCACGAGTGCGCCGCCCCCCGCCGTCACGGCCAAGCCGGCTGCGGCGCCGTCCTTCGGCGGGTTCGGCTTCGGCGCGCCCAAGGCCGACGGGGCCAAGCCGACCGCACCGTCTTTCGGCTTCGGCGCACCCGCGGCGGCGCCCAAGGCGCCCTCGCCCGCTCCTGCGCCAGTGCCGGCGCCGGCCAAGGCCACGCCGTCCGTCGTCGCGCCCTCTCCGACGCCACCGCCTGCGCCCATGCAGAGCCCGCTCGTCGAGGACAAGGCGCCCAAGTTCGGCGCACAGCTCGTCGCGGCGGGGAGCGCGCCCGTGCCGCAGGTCGACGACAAGGGCATGGCCGGCGAGTTCCTGCGGGCGTACCTCGGCGTGCAGAAGGACTTTGAGCGTGTGCGTCCCTTTCCACTGGACCCTCTTCCTCTCTACCCTCTTCCTCTCCAACGCACCGTCGCTGACTCTTGCTCGTCCTGTTCCTGCAGCTGCGCGACGACACGTCGACCGTCAAATCGTACTTCGCCGACCTCAAGAAGCCGTACCAGTCGTCTCGGCCCGGCGAGCCCTGCAGCTACGAGCCCAAGGACTGGGCGATGGGCGACCTCGCCAAGCTGCGCGATCTGACGGCGAGCGCCAAGCCGGGCGTCGACTCACTGCACGCCGCCGTCGTCGCCCAGAAGAAGCGCATCGTCGAACTCCAGAGCCAGCTCCTCAAAGGTGCGTCTCGCCTTCCCTCCTCGGACTCTCGTTCTCAGAGAATACCCGCTCATGCCCTCGTACGTCGTGCTCGCAGCCGAGACCAAGCGCGAGGAGGCGGCCCGCTTCATCCGCGCGCGCGAGGACCCGGCGTTTGCCAAGATGGTCCGGGTCCGCCAGCTCGGGCCCGAGCAGAGCGAGAACCAGCGCCGCATCCGCCTCCAGGTCGACGCCGTGCGCACCAAGATCGAGCAGCTCGAGGAGCACATGCTCGGCCTCAAGGACCAGCTCGCCAAGGAGAAACTCGGCCGCGCGTCGCTCAAGTGCGTCAAGTTGCTCTTCTCGTCGTGCGAGCCTCTCGCAAACTCAGAGCTGACTTGCCCCTAACCTCTTTCACCTGCAGGGCCCCGTCGCTCGACTCAGTCAGTCGTGCGCTGCGCAACATCACGGTCGCCGCGACCGAGAAGGTCAACGAGCTCGACGCCCTCACGTCGCGCGTCGACCGCCTGCGCCTCCACCCCGCCGAGCGCGGCACCACCCCTCGTCGCACCTCGACTTCATTCCTCGCCCTCGACCAGGCGCTCGACCGCTCCGTCGCCCCCTCGACGCCGACACAGTCGACGCCGGTGAGCAAGGCCGCCCCACCGCCGGTGGGCGCCGCTCGGGCCGCCAAGGCGGCGCTCCTCGCCGAGCGCTCTGCGGCGACGCTCAAGCGCGCTCTGCTCGGCGTGCGGGCTGCCGAGCCGCTCGTCAACGGGACGGCGTGCCGCGGTGCCGGGCAGGCCTCGTCGTCGGTCGGCGAGTTCCAGAGCGCGTTTGCCGCCGGCCCGATCGACCGCATCCCTCGCCCGAAGCGGTGGACGCCGTCCCCGCCTTCGTCGCCGCCTCGGGCTTTGTCGCCGCCGCCTGTCCTGCCAACCGTGCGACCGTCGCCTGCACCCTCGCCCGCCCTCGGCTCGTCGACCGCCACCCCGAGCTCGTTCAGCCTCTTTGGCACGCCAACGCCGCACGGGCCGGGCTCGTCAACGCCTACCTCGACGTCGGCGCCGACGTTCGCGCTTAGGCCAGCTGCGCCCGCCGCCGCACCCGCCCCTGCGCCAGCCGCACCGTCGTTAGGCGCCGCGCCCAGCTTCGCGCAGGCCACGTCGACCGCAGCAGCCGGTCCTCCTGCCCTGACGTTTAAGGCCATGCCGTCGTTCGCGTTCGCGCAGCCCGTCGCGACGAGCATCTCGACGGGCGACTCGCCCGTCTCGCGCGGCTCGGGCCGCCACTCGTCGTCGCGCGCGCACAGCTCGGCCGTCGCGCTCAAGCCGAGCACGGGCAGCGCACCGTCGCCTGCGGCGAGCTTCGACTGGGGCGCGCTGCCGTCGGCGGCGACGCCGTCCAAGCCGGCCGCAAAGTCGTCGGGCTTCTTCTCGCTCGCGCCGCCGTCGTCGTCGCCCTCGAGCACGCCGACTGCCACGCCGACCAAGCCGCCCTCGTTCTCGCTCGGCGGCGGCGGCTTCGGCGGCCTCGGCTCGACGACGCCGACCGCAACGCCCAAGCCGGGCGCGACGAGCGGTTTCTCGTTCGCGGGCTTCGGTGCACCGGCGTCAAAGCCGAGCGCGCTCGGCGCCCGGGACGAGTCAGCGGGCGAGGGAGAAGACGAAGAGGAGGCCGAGGAAGACGATCCGCCGGAGAATGATGAGCACGAGGACGAGGAGTGGGCAGAAGAGGACGGCGAGGAGGAAGGCGAGGAGGACGAGGAGGACGGTCTGAGCGCGATCGACGAGGAGGCCGAGGAGGAGGACTCCGAGTAGCAGCGCGAACGGTGTGCAGTCGAGTAACTCTTTCTGCGCGCCCAAACGAGAGCCAGACGAGCGTGCAGCCAGCGATGCGGTCGAGCCGAGCGCGCCTCTCCTTGCTCTTGTCCGTCTCGCTCGCTCTCGCCCTCGCCCCGCCCGAGTCGCCGCCGAGCCTCGTACAACGCCTCGAGAGCGCACCATGCACGCCTCGAGGGCCAAGGTCAAGCCTAGAGCCGCACCTCGGCGCCACCGCCCTCCCCTCCCGGACGAGCTCGTCCTCGACATCCTCGAGCGAGTCGCCGCGCTCGAGCCAGACGAGACGCCCCGCAGCCACAAGCTGCGCCGCAAGACGCTCGTCGCCCTGTGCCGCCTCGCCAAACGCTTCGTCGCCGACGTCAAGCGCAAGCTCTACGTCCGCGTCACGCTCCGCCTCGTCCTCCCGAGCCAGGTCGTGCGCGGCAGCGTCCAGTACGTCCTCGACCGCGAGCCGCACCTGCGCAAGGTCGTCAAGGCGGTTCACCTCACGGGCGACAAAGCGGCGGTCGGCGAGCCGCGCGTTCGCGAGCTCCTCCGCGGCCTCGTCAACGTCGACGACATGTACTACGGCGGCCTCTCAGGCGCAGCGATCGAGGTGCTGCGCAACATGCCAGCCGGCCAGCTGCGGCGCCTGCAGGCCCCGACCGGGTTCCACGTCCACGAGGTCGTCGACTTTGAGCGCGCGCGCGCCGTCTTGTCGGGCGTCACCCATCTCACGCTCTGGGATGTGCACGGCCTCGAGCCTGTCCTCGTCTACCTTCCCTCGCTCCACACCTTCTTCGTCGCCGGGACGGCGTTCCCGGGCCCAAGCCTTGACCGGCTCGCCGAGTCGACCAACGCCGTTCGGTGGCAGCTGTCGACGATGCGCCTGCCGATCGGCGTTTTCGCGTCGTGGCACTACGACCTGTCGATCTACGACAACCTTGCGCACTTCACCCTCGGCATCGACGCCGTCACGGCACCCTCCTTCGTCGACATGATCCCCCGCATCGTCCGCACCCTCGAGAGCCTCGAGTGGCTGGCTCACCTCCAGTCGCTCACCCTCGAGGGCTGCGTCGAAGCGTGGCAGGACCGCACGCCCGCCGGCCGCAGCACGGGCCGCATCCTCGCCTCGCAGGCCGACATTCCTCCCTCGACCAACGACATCCTCCTCGCCGTCCCTCCCCAGATCCGCCGCCTCTCCCTCCTCACGCCCTGCCTGCGCACCGACGACGTCGCACGGTACCTCCTCGGCATCTCGCGCCCGCCGAACCTCGAGTTGTTGCAGGCGGGCGACCGGCTCGGGAGGAGCCTGCGCAAAATGCTCGGCGGCGGCGCGGGCCCGTTCCGTGGGCTCGCCGGCGCGCTCGCGCGTGCGGGCATCAAGGTTGCGATCGTCGAGTGAGCGACCCCAGGCGGGAGTGCAGCGAGGGCCAGTTGAAGGGGAGCACGGTCGAGCGAGCAGCGGGTTTCCTTGCAACGAGCGAGCGCGCGGTTTGCCCAAACGTTTGAAGCCTTCGAGAAGCGGTCAAGAGAGTCAAGGAGATTGCATCTCCCCTACACCGCTCGAGCGATGACAGCCGAGCTCGTCGCTGCGCTGCGTCGGTGGAGACGAGCTGCTCTTCTCCGTCGACAACCTTCGCAAGGCGCAACTCGGCAAGCCGTCCCTTCTCCCCGCTCTTTTCCCGACCTCGCCCTCCGTCGAGCAGCCCCTCTCGTTCGCTCGCCGTGAACAAAGAGCGCCAGCTAGTTACACATCTCAATTGCTCGGACACGCTCGGCTACAGGCTCGCCTGGATCTCGGTCTCGGGCTTGGGCTCAGTGAGCTGGTGCGCCCTCGCCTTCTTGACCTTGCGCGTCAGCACCTTGGCGTTGTGCCGCACCCACCTCAGCGACCCGCCCTTGCGCGAGCGCGTCCCGTCCCGCTTCGGCTCGATCTCGACCGCCGCACCGCCCGCGCCGCCCGCATCGGTCGCCGTCTCCCAGTCCTCGCCCTCGGGCGCGTGCTCGTCGGCGGCGGCGCCGCTCTGGTCGGCCGAGGCACGCAGCTGCGCCTCGTAGTCGCGCCGGTGCAGGTAGAGCTGGTAGGCGGCGCGGGCCGAGGACGAGGCAGAGAGGACGACGTCGGCGTGGAGGGACGAGAGGCCGGGGATGAAGCGGGCGCGCAGGGCGAGGAAGATCGGCGGGGCGTTGTCGTCCGGCTCGTCGTCGCGGCGAGACGGCGAAGAAGACGGGCCGGCGCGCGGGCGAGAGGAGGAGGGGTCGTCGCGGTTGTCGTCGTCCTTGCCCTTGAGCGAGGGGAGCGGACCCGGCTCGGGCAGGACGGCCTTCTTGTCCCTGCGCGCGACGACTCGAAGTCAGCAGCGCGTTCATGAGAGTGCGGGAGAAAGAGCGAGAGCGACGCACCGACTGAGCCGAACGGTGATGTCGACCGTCTCGCCCGAGCGCACGTCGCTGACGTGGATGAGGCCGCTCGCGAGCGCCGGCCGTGAGTGCTTGAGCCCAGCTGCGACGCCTTGGACCGAGACCTTGATGGGCGCAATGCGCGACAGGACCGGGATCGACGCCGGCTTGGACGAGAGGTCGAACGAGATGGCATCGTCTGCGAGCGTGCGCACGGACCGTCAGTTTGCGGTCGGGCAGCAGGATAGAGCAGCGAGGGGGACGACGCACCGTCCTCTCCCTGACGTTGCACCGCATTGACGCTCGCCGACTGGCCCTCGTCGGGCTTGAGGCTGAGCCGGCCGGCGAAGTTGCGCTCGCCGAGACCCTGGAGCGACGCCTCGACGATCTGGACGGTGCCGACCGACCACTCGCGCAGCGACGGCGCGAGGTCGAGCGCGAGAGGCTTGAACAAAAGCGAGAGGCGGATGCGGCCGGCGCCGGAGCCGCCGAGGAGGGGGAACCACCTGCGCGGGAGGAGGTTGGCATCAGCGAGGCGACGGCGACGGCGAGAAGCGACCGCGAGGACGGACTTGGAGAGCTGTGCCTGCTTCGAGAGGACGTCGTGGAGGTTGATCGAAACGTAGCCGACGAGGACATCGTGATCTGCGGGCGGCGAGAGTCAGCGCGGCGAAGCAGGAGTAGAGGAGCGAGAGCGGACGCACCTCGGTCGCGGTAGTCCATGACGGCGAGGTTGAGCATGCCCTGCGTCCAGTCGCGCACGAACGTCTCGCTCCCACTGTTGAACGTCGGAGCTGTTTCGGGTCACGTGGCGTCAGATCCTGCCCGTCTCCCTCGAGGACGACGAAGGGGGAGGAAGAGGACGACGCACCGTTCGAAAACGGCGAGAGCTTGGTGCGGAACACCATCTCGTCATTGAGGATGGCCTGGACGTACGTGCTCGGGAGCTCTGCGCGGTGCATGGCCTTGAACGTCGTGCCGGGCTTGAGGCGCTTGAGGCCGGCGTGGACGGCGCCGACGCGCTTGTCGAGCTCGAGGTCGGCGACCGAGTGGATCTGGTACGAGAGGATGCCCGACGGGTGCGAAGGCGGGGCGGACGGGTTGCCGGCGAGCTGTCGCGGGCGGGCGAAAGCGAGGGTCAGTGCGCGGCGACGAGGGGGAGGGGGCGAGAGAGAGCGACGCACGAGATCCTTGACGGCGTCGAGCCGGGTGCGCTTCTGCTGCTCGTGCTCGTCGGCATCGAGCTCCTTGCGGTGCTCGAAGTCGACGTCGGCCATGAGGTCGGGCTTGTTCTTCTCGGCGTTGCTCGCGCCCTCGAGCTTCTCGAGGAGCGGGAAGAACGCTGCGGGCGAGGGCACTCGTCATTAAGCGGACGACATGGTACAGAAAGGAAGAGAGGAAGAGGGACGCACCGACGCTGTACTCGATCTCGCCAACTTCCTCGTCCTCCTTGCCCCTCTCCGTCTCTCCCCTCGCCGCGTCCGGAAGCAGCTTCTCGCGCTTGTGCGAGCGCCACTCGCCTGCGTGGTCGTGAAGAGCGCGCACAGGGAGGTCGAGGTAGCCGAGCGAGCTGCGCGCGAGGACGGCGGGTGAGCGAGTGGTCGAGGAGGTCCGAGCGGGGAGGAGAGGACGCACTGTGAGGCGCCGATCCGCTCATGGTCGAGGACACGCAGGCGGATCCTGTGCGTGCGTGAAGGGCAGAGTAAGCACTCGAGCAGGGCAGCACGACAAGAAAGAGAGAGGGAGGGGGACGCACTTGGCTCCGTCCTCGACAGGCTCGAGCGGCACCCGCACGAAGCACATCTCCTCCCACCGCGCCTCGCCGCCGTCCTCCTTCTTCTCGCCGACGTCGCCCCTCGCCCTCGCGCCGACGGCGTTGCCCAAGCTCACGCCGCGCACGACCTTGGTCCGGTACAGCGCCTTGGCCATGCCGGCCCAGCTCGCCTCGACGTACGGGTCGACCGTGCGCCGCGCGCGTGAGATCGACAGCGCAGCGGTGGCGCCCCGCGGCTGCGCAGAGGTCGACGAGCCGGCGTACGAGGGGAAGGCCGAGAGGTGCGCGCGGTGCAGGACGAGGACGACGAGGCCGATCGTGCGCGTTTCTGCGAACAGGCGAGCGGGCTTCAAGTCAGCTCTTGTCTCGCAACATATCTGGGAGAAGAGCAGAATGAGAGAGAGGGGCACGCACTGACAGCGACGTCGCCGCCAAGGAGGAGCTTGCGCACGTCGATGGCGTACCGCCTCGGGAGGACGAGGTTGGCGAGCGTCGCGCGGATCGCCATGTCGACGAACGTGCGCACGATCGGGAGCGGGACGACGTCCCACGAGCCCTGGAGCGGCTGTGTGCGGTGCGAGAGGGGGCGAGTCAGGGACGGTCCGTGCGCTAGGGGAGGGCGAGAAGGGGACGCACATGAGCTGTGACCTCGACGACGGGCATCTCGCGCAGGCTGACGACGGCCGTCTTGACGAAAGGCAGCTCGGGCGTGAACGAGAGGCGGATGCGGGCGGCGCCGCGCAAAGACGAGACCGACATGAGGACGGGGAAGGGGACCGTCGTGAGCTTGCCCTGCGCGCGCGAGTGCGAGAAAGTCAGCTCGTCGTCGTTGAGATTGTCGAGCACGGCAAGAGGGAGGAGGAGGGGCAAGGAAGAGGGGAGTGGAAGAGGAGGAAGAGGAGGACGCACGACGCCGATGCCGAGGTAGGCGACAAAGTGGATGTTTTCGGTGGGGTCGCTCGGCTCGACCTTGCCCTCGCCCCTCTCTGCGCCCTCCTCCTCCTTCTTCTCGACCCGCCGCCTGTACCCGAACTCGACCTCGAGCTCGATCGCCGGCCGCCCCTCCTCGCCCAGGTCGCCGCCGCCGACGAGCGCCTGCACCTGCGCCGGGTCGTCGGCCTGCTCGTCTGCGTCTGCGGCGAACGGTGCCGGGCGCGGCAGGGCCGGGTCGGCGAACGCGCTCGTCGTCGAACCCGCGGCGTCGTTGGTGCGGGCGTTGCGTGCGCGGGTGAAGGGCGGGGCGGAGAGGTGGACGGGGTCGGGCGAGGGCGCTGTCGCGGACGAGGACGAGACGTGGAAGTTGGACGCGGTGGAAGGGTCGGTCGTCTGAGGAGGGAGGATGCGCATGCCGAGGAGCTGGACCGGGTGCGTGCCCTGCTCGAGCGAGGTGATCTTGACCGAGTGCTGCGGGCGGGCGGGCTTGGTTCGTCAGGTACAGGCTCGAGCGAAGGACTGACTCGCTCGTCGTCGAGAAGCAGATGGTAGGGAGAGAGGGAGCAGGACGCACGATGATGGACGGCATGAGCGCCATCATCTCATCCTCCATGAGGTCGACGGCGGCGACGAAGAGCTGGCGGTCGACGATGGGCCAAAGCTTGAGCATGAGGCCGTTGAGCCACTCTGCTGACTCGAACTCGACCTGGTCGTCGGCCTTGTCGGTGACGGAGGAGGCGGGCGGAGGATGCACGAGTGGCTCGCGCAGGTTGGACGCGAGGTGGGCGGCGTAGTCTTGCGAGAGGCCATGCAGGCGCTGGGTGAGGGCGTGGTAGCAGCATCCTGGGGCGTAAGGGCGTCAGCATATCGTCGTCGTGCGAGTGCGCGCGTGCGGAAGAGGGGTTTCGAGCGAGGGAGACGACGGACCAGCGACGACAAGGCTCAGGACGACGCGCTTCTCCCACGAGTTGACGAGGACGTTGACCATGACGACGATGAGGATGGTGAGGGACGCCATGTAGATCGACTGCGAGCGAGGTGGGTCGAGGTCAGCGGGGAAGAGCGAGGAGGACGGGAAGGAGGAGGAGAAGAGGAGGGGAGACGCACCTTGTTGCGCACGTCGCGGGCATAGTCTCGCTGTTCGAGCTCGTGGCTGAGGATGGCCTCTGTCTCGTGGCGGCGGTTGACGACGCGGATAGCCTCGTCGAGCTGATCAGGGTCGTCCTTGTTGGCGGAGGTGGTGGAGCCCTTGTCGCCGCGCTTGCCCGAGTCGGGCATGGTCGCAGGTGAGGCTCACAGCCAGGGTGAGTGGCCGGAGTGCGAGTGGTGCTGGTGCAAGAGCGAACGACGACGAGGGCGGCGAGTTTGGCGAACCTCGGAGATGACGCCCGAGAGGTGGAGGAGGCGTGGCCGGCATCGCGGGAGGACAGGGGGTGAATGGTCGCTGCTTGATCTAGAGCGGGCGAGAAGGCTGCGCGACTCGACTGCGGCTCGGTTCGAGGACGAGGGCGGCGACGACGAGCACCGCCTCGAGAACGAGGACGACCTCGCCCTCGCTCCTGCTTCCCTCTCGACCTCTCGCTCCGGCAGAACAGCGCGCACCCGAGACCTGCTCCTCAGCACACGCACACCCACCGCACCCAAGTTCAGCCGTGCCGCCCCGCCGTCTCGCCTCGCCCACCTCGTCCTCCTCCCCACACCTCGACTCCGGCAACCTCGGCTCACAAATGCCCACCACCCTCGTCGTCGGCGGCCTCCCAGTCACCGTCTACGGCCTCGATGGCCTCACCCCGGTCCCGTCCGGCCAGCCCGCGCCCAAGCCGGTCGCCGTCGCCTTCCTCCTCCACGGCCGCGGCCAGCGCTCCGACGACAAGCTCATGGTCCGCTTCGCCGAGCGCCTCGTCCAGTACTCGCACGACCAGCCCGCAGCCACCAAGGACCTCGTCGTCGTCGCCTTCGACCAGCGCAACCACGGCCACCGCCTCGTCGCCAAGGACCGCCAGCTCGGCTGGCTCGAGGGCGGCAAGCGCCGCGCCCAGGAGCGCCTCGACCGAGGCCTCGAAGCGCACGACCTCGACAACCCGAGTCACGCCGCCGACATGATGGCCATGCAGGTCGGCACCGCGCGCGACGTCTCGTTCCTCGTCGACTTTCTCCCCGCCGCCTTGTTCCCCGACGACGACCGCACCGTCGACGACTGGTACTGCGCCGGCATCTCGCTCGGAGGTCACGCTACCTGGCTCGCTCTCGCACACGGTGCGTCCCTCCTCTCTCGCTGGCGCGCTCACTTCTCGAAGGCCTCGCCCTGACCCTCTCTTCCTCCCGCTCGCAGACCCGCGCATCTCGCTCGGCGTCCCCATCATCGGCTCGCCCTCGACGCACAGCCTCCTCTCGCACCGCGCGGCCAACCTCCCCGCGCCCGCCGGCCCTCTCCCGCTCGCGCCGCCCTACTTCCCCGCCTCGCTCGTCGCCCTCTTTGCGCGCGAGGATCCGGCGTGCGTGCCGCTCGAGCGATGGGACGGCCGCAAGGTCCTCGTCCTCAGCGGTGAGGACGACGCGCTCGTCAACTATGTGCACGGCGGGAGCGAGGCCTTCGTCGGGCGGCTCGAGAACGAGGCCAAGGGGTGCAAGGTCGAGGCGTGGGTGCAGCCCAAGACGTGCGTCCTCCTCTTTCCCCCGCTCCTCCTCGTATCATCCCTCCATCCATCTTCGTCTGCCCTATCTGGGCGGCTTCGCGCCGTCCCTCTGCGCCGTGCCCCTCGCTGACGCCCTCTTCTCCCTCCTCGCCCGCAGCGGCCACGCCTGCACGCCCGAGATGATCGAGCGCACGTGCGAGTTCATCTACCGCGAGGGGCTCGCTGCGACTTGTCGAGGAGGAGCAGGAGAGGCGGCGACGAAGAAGGGCAAGATGTAGAGCGCGAGCCGGGGCGGAATCGAGAAGGTCGTGCTCTCGGACCTCGGCGGGCTTCCTGTGCGCATCTCGCTGGTCGAGAGAGCTCTGCAGCTTTCGAAAGCCTCGTCGATACTCCTCGCCCGTGCTCAAGTTGACTGCGCTCTTTCTCTCGACGACCGTCGTTCGTGCGCCCCTTCTCGCTCGCGCGCTCTCGACTCGCTCGACAACGCATCATCGCAAGCTCCTCAGCTACCAAGCCCCTCGCCTCGCCTCGGGGAAGAATTCGCTCGGCGCCGCTCCCACCTCCCTCCTCCCGCGAGCGCGATCCACGCCCAGCGACTGCTGCACGAGAGGCTCGTGCGCCGCGCCGT
>Ga0308164_10002613_pt1 | contig 17553 bp, 11 predicted proteins | sample PhyTR2_FD_201031 | JGI IMG/M metagenome (GOLD analysis project Ga0308164, IMG submission 201031) | Phyllosphere microbial communities from UC Gill Tract Community Farm, Albany, California, United States - DLSLT.R2 | ecosystem: Host-associated > Plants > Phyllosphere > Unclassified | place: USA... | reverse complement strand
GTGATGGATTTTTACAACGCCATTATTTCAGAGAAGGAAAACGCCACCGTTCAAGTGCACAAACTTGCCGACGGAAGCGTGCAGACCCGTTCGGGCTCTGGCGAGGCGACGATCGACAGTCTCGCGCTCTACAACGAACTCGATGCGCCGGTCGAATTCGTGTCCGTCGGGCAATCACTGAGCTTGAAAGTAAAGGTCAGCGTTAACAGCCCCATTCCAGAGCTGGTGGTGGGCTACATGATCAAAGATCGCCTTGGTCAGCCTATCTACGGCACCAACACCCATCATCTGGACAAGAAGAGAGGTGCGCTCGAAGGGGGTACCCAATTGGAGTATGTCTTCAGGTTCGACGCCAATATTGGCGTTGGCTCATACTCCATCGCTGTCGCCTTGCATACGGCAGACACTCACCTCAACGCAAACTACGAATGGCGAGATTTGGCTCTGGTGTTTAACGTGATCAACGCGGACAAAATTCCTTTTGTGGGCTCAGCCTGGATACAACCCACTGTGGAGTGCATTCAGTGACTGAGCAGTTCTATCGCGCCTTCGAAGACAAGCACCGTGGCTCGCACGAAACCATCAAGCAGCGACTGCAGGTGTACCTTCCGTTCATCCTTCCGCTGCAAGCTCTGTATGACGATTGCCGCGCGCTCGACGTAGGCTGCGGCCGCGGCGAGTGGCTAGAGACGCTGGTCGAGAACGGATTCAACGCCACTGGCGTCGATCTCGACGACGGCATGCTGGAGGCCTGCCAGGCTCGCCGGTTGCCTGCTGAAAAAGCCGACGCCCTGGTTTATCTGCGAAGTATGCCAAGCGACTCGCTCTGCGTAGTCAGCGGCTTCCACATCGTGGAGCACATTCCATTTGACGACCTGAAACTGCTGGTTGCAGAAGCCAACCGGGTGCTCAAACCTGGCGGGCTGTTGATCCTTGAAACGCCTAACGCAGAAAACCTGATTGTAGGGACGCAGAACTTCTACCTCGACCCTACGCACGAAAAGCCTATTCCGCACATGCTGCTGGAGTTTCTCGTTTCTTTCAGCGGCTTTACTCGTTCGAAGTTGTTGCGCCTGCAAGAGAACCCGGCACTGGCGGACAGTCCTAAGGTTGGGTTGATGGACGTGATTGGCGGGACCAGCCCGGATTACGCAATCGTTGCCCAAAAAGATGCGGGAACGCTGGATGTGTCGGCATTCGCACCTGCGTTTGAAGCGGCTTACGGGTTGAGCCTAGATGAGCTGGCACGTCGCTTTGAACAGGCTCAAGCGGCAAAGCTCGACGAGCTGCAATCTCGTCTCGAAGCCAATCAGGTAGCGAATCTGCAGGAGCAGCGGGAGATCGTCAGCAGTACAGCCGCGATGCTGAATCATCGTGTCGATCACGTCGCGCTAGAGTACTCGGCGATGACTAACCAAGTGCAAGACGTCAAAGCTGCGGTCCTCGATTTCAAGGTAGACAAACTCAAGGCCGCTAATGCCTCGCTGGAAAGTGCCAATACTTCGCTCGAGTTCGCTAACGCCTCGCTGGTCAAAATGCTCGATGAGTCCTCCCGAAACGCGCACACGTGGTACACCGAGGCAGAGAATCGGCTGGGTCAGATCAATGCGCTGAAGGACGATGCTTTTCAGAAAGACGAAAGAATGAGAGCGCTGACTGCCGAGCATCATTCCCTGAGCGAATACTTGGCTCAGATGAAAAACAGTACATCGTGGCGCGTCACCGGCCCTTTGCGTGGCGGTGCGATGTTGGGCAGATCGATGACTTCGTCGCCCTCCCGGACACTCAAACGAGCCATCAAGAAAGCCCTGAAAGGCGTGCTCAACCGACCCGGCCTGCGCAAGAACATCAAGCGCGTGCTGTTCCGAATTCCCGGTTTACAGGCCCGACTGCAAGCCCTCGCTGCGCGTCTCAGAGCCGAAGCAATGGTGACGCCGCAGACTGTTCAGTATCCGGAGTCCACACCGGTCTACACCCCTGATCGGAGTGACGCCCCGCCTCCGCCGGGTCACCTGACTGAAAACGCGAAGGCTATCTACAACCGCCTCAACAGCAACGAACAACGTAAGGATACGAATTGATGCGCGTCGTTATTGACCTTCAGGGCGCCCAGGCGGAAAACAGGAATCGGGGCATCGGGCGGTACGCGCTGTCGTTCACCAAGGCCTTCATCAAAAACCGTGGCGAGATCGAGGTCTTCGTCGTCCTGAATGCCCTGTTCGGCGACGCTGTCGATCACATTCGGGACGAGCTTTATGGCCTGTTACCGCCCAGCCATATCCAGACATGGACGCCGAGCAGTAAAGTCAGCGCGCTCAACCCGGAGAATGCCTGGAATCGGCAGGCATCCGAGCTGGTGCGTGAGGCGTTCATTGCCAATCTGGACCCGGACCTTGTCCTGGTCACCAGCCTGTTTGAAGGCCTGGTGGACGACGTGGTGACCAGCATCAAGATGCTGAACTCTTCGATCCCCACAGCCACGATCGTTTACGACCTCATTCCCTACATCAATCCCGACGCTTACCTAGCCTCACCGCCGGTTCGCAGTTGGTACGAGACCAAGCTTCAGCACTTGCGCCGTGCCGATCTGGTGCTGGCGATATCCAGCTCATCGCGTTCGGAAGTCATTGACCACCTCGGGTTCACACCCGAGGAAGTCGTCAATATTTCCACCGCTATCGACACCGACCATTACCGGCCGAAGCTGGATGAACAGCAGGACGCAAGCCTGAAAAGCCGCCTGGGGGTCGAACGCCAGTTCGTCATGTACACGGGTGGTATTGATCCGCGCAAGAATATCGAAGGCCTGATCAGCGCTTTCGCCAAGCTGTCGAAGCCGGTCCGCCGCGATCATCAGCTGGTGATTGTCTGCAACATTCAGCCGGACGAACGCTCTCGTCTTCAGGACCTTGTTGTCTCAAGCGGTTTGAAGAAAGCGGACGTGTGTTTCACCGGTTACGTGAGCGAAGACGACCTGATCGCGCTGTATAACGCGTGCAAGCTGTTTATCTTCCCATCGCTGCACGAAGGCTTTGGGTTGCCTGCGCTGGAAGCCATGTCCTGCGGCAAACCGGTCATCGCCTCTAACACGTCGAGCCTCCCGGAAGTGCTTGGCAACCCGGACGCGCTGTTTGACCCGTATCAGATCGACTCCATCACCGCGAAGCTGGAACAAGTACTGGTTGATGATGCGCTGAGAGCTAGGCTGGCAGAGTTGGCCATTCAGCAGTCCGGCAAATTCAGCTGGGACGAGACGGCGATTCGAGCAGTGCGAGCGATCGGAGAACTGATCGCTGGCCGCCGTTCGATCCCGAATCCGGTGCGTGCTCCGAAGCGACCTCGCCTGGCCTATGTGTCCCCGCTCCCGCCTGCCCGTAGCGGGATCAGCGATTACAGCGCCGAACTGCTTCCTGAACTTGCCGCCCACTACCAGATTGACGTGATCGTGGCTCAGGAGTCTGTCTCGCCCGCCGATGCCGGAATCAATTACAAACTACGTTCGGTGGCGTGGTTTGAAGAAAACGCACACGTGTTTGATCGCGTTATCTATCATTTCGGCAATTCCTCCTTCCACGAACATATGTTCGGCCTGATCGAAAAAATCCCGGGGACAGTCGTCCTCCACGATTTTTTCCTGTCGGGGATTGCGGCGCACATGGAGGTTCATTCAGGGCATCAAAGCTTCTGGACCCGTGCGCTGTACCTCGGTCATGGCTACAAGGCGGTCAGCCAGCGTGTCAACGGCGCTGATACGGCCGATGCGGTGTGGAAATACTCGTGCAACTTAAGAGTGCTTCAGCAAGCCGAGGGGATCATTGTTCATTCCCATTACTCGATTCGGCTGGCACAGCAGTGGTATGGGGAAAACTCTGGCCTGAAGTGGGCCCAGATCCCGCTGCTGCGTACGCCTCGCTTCCCCAACGCGCGCACCCACGCAGCGACTAAGGAAAAACTGGGTTTCTCTGAAAGCGACTTCGTGGTGTGCAGCTTCGGCTTGCTCGGCCCGTCCAAGCTTAACAATCGTCTGCTGGACGCCTGGCTGGAATCCGAGCTGGCGCAAGACGAGCACTGTCATCTGGTCTACGTGGGCCAGAACAGCGAAGGTGAGTTTGGCGAAAACCTGCTCAAGAAGATCAACGCCAGTCCCTGCCGGGACCGTATCAAGATCACCGGCTGGGCGGACGCCGACATGTTTAAGGCCTATCTCGAGGTCGCCGATGCGGCGGTACAGTTGCGGACGCTGTCACGCGGGGAAACCTCCGCCGCCGTACTCGATTGTCTGAATTACGGCATTGCCACGATCGTAAACGCCAACGGCAGCATGTCGGACATACCGACCTCAAGCCTGGTCAAGCTGCCGGACGATTTCGACGATGCCGAGCTATCTGACTCATTGAATCTCCTGCGCCAAGACTCTGCCGCCCGCGAGCGCATCGGCGCACAAGGACAGCAACTGATTCACACCCGACATTCTCCACGGGCTTGCGCGCTCCTCTACCGGCAGGCCATCGAGAAGTTTCACCAAGACTCCTACCACTCCGTATCAGAGGTTGTAACTTCGATCGCAGGTCTGGAAAAACAAGGCTTCAGTTATGAAAGTTCGATGGCCATTGCTGAGTCCATTGACCAAAGCCTGAAGCCGACGATTTTCAAACCGCAGCTACTCGTGGATATTTCCGAACTGGTTAATCGAGATGCCAAGAGCGGAATCCAGCGCGTTGTTCGCAGCATTCTTGAGATATGGCTGTCGACGCCTCCGGGCAACTATCGGGTCGAACCGGTCTATGCCACCGAGAACGCCGATGGCTACCGTTACGCACGACAGTTCACCTTGGGTTTCCTGAATTGCCCTAATCATCTTCTTCAGGATGAGCCGGTGGTTTACCACTCCGGCGATCACTTTATCGGGCTGGATCTGCAACCCGCCATTGTACCAAGACAGCGCCAAGCGCTAGCAGAGATGAGGCGCCATGGCGTCACTGTGCAATTCGTCGTTTATGACCTGCTGCTCAAAAAGCTGGCGCAGTGCTTCCCTGCCGGGGCGGCCGACATGCTGGATGGCTGGCTGGAAACCGTCTCCGAGTCGGACGGTGTGATCTGCATTTCTAAATCTGTTGCGGATGAAATGGCTGAATGGGTTGCAGAGCATCGCAAGCCTTCCAAGAGGCCTTTCAATATCTCGTGGTTCCATCTGGGGGCTGACATCACTAAGCCAACCAGCGCCGAAGGCACGTCAGCCATTCCCAAGAATGTGCTAAGCAGCTTGCAGACCCGTCCGTCATTTTTGATGGTAGGTACTGTCGAGCCAAGGAAAGGTCACGCTCAAGTGCTGGACGCTTTCGAGTTACTTTGGGCAAACCAGCAGGACGCTAATTTGCTGATCGTCGGCAAGCAAGGCTGGATGGTGGAGGCTTTGGTCAAGAGACTGAAAAACCACCCGGAAAGCGGCAAGCGGATGTTCTGGTTCGAGGGCATCGACGATGATTATCTGTGCAGCCTCTATGCACAGTCGGATGCGTTGATTGCTGCATCGCTTGGTGAGGGTTTCGGGCTGCCGCTTATTGAGGCTGCACAATACGGGCTGCCGCTGATTGCAAGGGACATACCTGTGTTCCGCGAAGTGGCCGGTGAGCATGCCTTCTACTTCAAGGGAGAGGATGCGCAGTCACTCGCAAAGAGCGTTACGGCGTGGCTCGAACTGCATCGCAGTGCCGTGCAGCCGAAGTCTGATGGAATGCCGTGGATGACGTGGGAGCAGAGTGCGGGACAGCTGTTTCACTCATCACAGGCGCTCGCTGAATAAGCACCGGGATTTCCTCCCCCTGGCTTGATTGCAGGCAGAGGGAGGATTCTGTTCCTGGACCCTGTCCAGAAGCCCAAACGCGGCTTATAGGTGAAAAAGCTGCAGTAGCCCTTGACGCTGGAGGCAGCGCCAAGGGTCAAAGGGCAAGATCACTTGTCACTAAGGATCCGCATGGATACAAACCCGATGCCAAGGATCCGGTCGTCCGTACTCCCGGTCAGCTTCTTGGGCGAAATTGGCTTAGGTGGGATGAAAGTTATACGGTCAGCGCTTGAGCCCTCCAAGTCCACATCCACCCGCACTTCCGATGTGCCTTGAGGAATCTGAACGCTATAAACACGACTGCCTATCTCGACGCGAGTCGGGTCGGTCGCGTTTGGCCCATAGGGCATAGCCTTCAGCACAAGAGTAAATTTTTGAGGCAGTGGATCGGTAAAATCGAACACCGCCTTTGCAGAAGACCAACGCCCCCACGGTTCAACATCGTAAAAGCCCTGAGCGGCGCTTATAAACTCAGGCATCCCGCTGCGGGTGAAATCAATTCCGGTCGCCAGGTTACCGCTGTAACGTCCCCCCATAGAGTCGACAAAAAAGCCCGCCTGCCGCTGAATCTGTTTTGTGGAGAGACGGCTTAAATCGGGGTGCTCGCTGCCATCGAGTTTGAAGAAAACCAATTCTTTGTTATCGCTTTGAAGCAGTGGCTGTTGCTGCAGCAGGCTAGAAAGCTCCTGCACCAGTGCTTGGCCGTTATCTGCATAACCTCGGCGGTCGATGTAAATCCCGTCAAAACCCAGCTTGCGAATGACTTCAAGCTGACGCGTCATCGGTTCTTGCGCAAGTCCGCGATAGAACAGATCACCTGGCCGGCCCTTCATACCGCCAAAGCTCCAGTGCAATGCCTTAGATTGCAGCACGCCCGCCAGAAGCTGATAGTTGGAAAGGCGGTTCATGATTGGCTCTTCTGGAAAGCCTATATAGGGCAGCTGATAAACAGCACTGCCCGCAGGAAGCGTATTTTCGATTGCCGCTACAAAGCGCTTATCGCTGTCGAACGACTCTTCAACGGCTGCATTGCAATGCTTACAGACTGGTGCAGTCTGGTCGTATAGGCCGACGAAAAACAGCACTGCGCAGATAGCCATTGAGTATTTGGAGAACTGAGTGGCTTTCTTCTGCAAAATGAGTTGCAGCGAGATGAAAAAGAACAGCAACGCGCCGCACGCTATGAAAATGCTGATCCTGTTCCATCCCCTGATTGAAGGGGAAACTAGCATCGCGAACAGCGAGCCTAACCCGCCAATCGTCGCGAATAGAAACAACACCAGGGTAACGGCAGACAGCAGGCGCAGCCTACCGTCAGCCTCCGAACGAGCGGGGGCAAATATCAAATACAACAAGGCCAGCATGAAGCCCGCTGCACCGATGATACCCAAGGGCGCGAACGAGTTTTCGTTGATCAGCGGCGAACCTTGGTTATATTGCAAACCCACCTGCCCCAAGCGACCAACGCGATGGTCCGGGCGCGGCATGAGGAGTTGCATCATCTTCAGGCCTAGAACTTCGGACTGGCCGAACGAGCGCTGAGCGACTTCCAGGTTAGGCCCGTTTCTATACGTTCCAAGCATATTGGGTGCGATATTGATAAACACACCGAACACAATTGCAATACTCAGCAGCACTGCTTTTTTCACGCCGTGAACGTTCTTCCATCTGACGGCACTCAATACACCAGCCGATGCCAGAATGATCAGGCCGAACAGTGCGTAGTACACGCCAAAGGAGGCCAGCACCACCATGCACAACGCGGTTAGAGAGAGTTTGCGTAACACAGACTTGATGGGAGCTTTGGCTTGGGCCGCGTGCGTGTTGTAGATATCGAGCGCCAGGTAGAAAAACACCGGGGCGACGAAGTACCAGGTATAAAAAAGGTGATTCAATCGGAAAAAATGGAACGGGATAAACGTGTAGAGCACGCTCATGGTGGCCGCAAACTTGGGGTTCAAGCCGAACGCCCGCGCGGTTATGTAGGTGCCGACAAAGCAGGATGAAAAGCTGAGCAGATAAAACAGCTTTACGCCGGCTGGCCAACCACCAGCGATAAGCGCGAGCACTTTGATCAATAAATGGTCAGCAGAATCCGAGCCGGGAAAATCAAGGAAGCTCGAACCGAACGGATAGCCACTGCGCGCGTTATCAAACAGCCAGCCTTCCGTAACCCGCTGAGCCATCCAGGCATGAAACATCCCATCCGCTTCGTACCCATATGGCCGGGATAGGTCCGGGATCAGCCCGTGCAAGCCGCTCATGAAGAAGCTGGCGAGGAAGAATGTAGCAATGGCACCAACGAGTAGGAGCTTCCACTCGCAAGCAAGCGTCGTCCGCCACGTAGGGAAACCGCCTATGTCGTCAAGGCGGTGCGGACGTGTACTGATTTCTGAATTCAAAGTCTTTCGCTCGGATTATTTAGTCAAAATTTACGCGTTCGCTTTCGACCACGAGCGGCATATTGCGAATTTTGGTATGAACCGAACCCAGATACTCACCAAGCATTCCCAGGAACAAAATCTGAACCGAGCTGAAAAAGAACAGTGAAATGAGCAGTGGAGCGATACCCACCTGGAAGGAGTTCCAGAACACCAGCTTGGCGATCAGGAAACCAAACGCTGCCAACAGGCTTAACCCTGCAAGCAAGGCTCCCCCCATCACCATCAAACGCAAAGGTACTTTGGAATGGTTGGTGATACCCAGCATGGCAATGTCATACAAGGTATAGAAATTGTTGCTGGTGATGCCGCGTAGGCGCCGTGGTTGCTTGAACGGCACGGTTGCAATCGGGAAGCCGATTTCACACAGCAGCCCACGGAAGTACGGATACGGGTCGTCGATCTTCTTGAGAATGTCCAGGACCGCCCTGTCAAACAGGCCTGCGCCCGTTGCGTTCTGCACCAAAGGCACTTCGGAGATGCGGGTGACGAAGCGGTAGTAGGCTCGGCGTGCGATGAACATCAAGCGCGACTCTTCGCTCTCTGGCTTCACTGCCATCACGGTCTTGAAGCCCTCCTCCCACTTTTTGACGAACTCTTCGATCATCTCTGGCGGGTCTTGCAGGTCGGAGGCGATCAGCACGGCCGCGTCGCCCCGAGCCTGTAGCAGGGCGTAGTAGGGCGAGCGGATATGACCGAAGTTTCGGGCATTAAGGATCAACTTGACCCGGTTGTCCTGCGCAGCCAGTGCGCGCAACTTCACGATGCTGTTATCGGTCGAGCAGTTATCAATGAAGATATGTTCGTAATCGTAGTCAAGGCGCGACATCACCTCGACGATGCGCTGGTGCAGCTCATCAATATTGGCTTCTTCGTTGTAGCAAGGGGTCACTATGCTGATGAGCTTACGCATAATTGAAAACATACCTGTTATTAATGACGAATGAGAGTAAAGCCATGGGCACGATCAGAACGATGCCGGCTAAGTAGGGGTTTACGCCCAGCAACTTCAGCGCAGCGATCCCGGCCACGTTGGCTGCGTAGACAACGGCGTAGCCGGCCACGAAACGAAAGATGAGTTTGTTGCTCTTCGAACCAAACACCAGGGCGCCAGTGCTCTTGAAGTTGAACAATACGCCCAGGATCGTGGCGAACAGCAATGCCATGCTGTAATGCAGACCGAGGTAAAGGAAGCCGGCAAAGCAGCCGTAGCCGAACGCGGCGTTCAACATCCCCACCAACGCAAACCGAACCAGTTTTATCTTGAGAAGCGCGTGAAGCCGTGGCCACGCTTTTTCAGTCTCTTGCATGCAGCGCCTGCCTGATTTCGCGCAACACGCCGCTCAGCGATGAATCGCCGGGGACATAGCCGAACAACTGCTCAGCCCTGCGATTGTGCGAGTAGTAATGAGCCTTGGGTCCCGTCGCATTCACTCGGGCCTGTTCACCGGCAACCGTAAACTTCAGACCGAATTCTTCTCTCACCGCTGCCAGCAATTCGAACTTGCCCACCGGCGCAAGGCTGTAGCAGTCGACTGCATCGTTACCGGGAGGTGCCTGCAAAACACGGTCGATCAACTGCATGAAGTCGGCAGGTGTGAGGTAATCCCGGAGCATGTCATCGGGAGCAACTTCCAGCACGGTGCCAGTATGCAGGGACCTCAGGATGTCACTCAGGAAGAACCGCGCCTCGCACGACTGGCGATGGCTGAAGTAGCTAAAGACTCGCACATCGGTGATGGCCGCCTCTGGCAGCGCTCGGTGGCGACATTCAGCCTGAAACTTGGCCGCGCCGTACCAGTGCTGTGGCTGCAGAGCGTTGATGGGGAAAACGGCGACCGAGTCCCCAGTGATAGGTGCCGAGAAGTTGGTGCCGTAGGCGGCGCCGCTGCTCAGGTAGATGTACTTGCAGGCAGGGTGGCTACGCAAATAGGCCAACGCCAGATTGTCGTACTGCTCCGTGACGCTGAAAATCGCCTGGCCCATCTGTACGGCCCGCGCCGGATCGCCTACTCCAACGAAGTTGATGATCGCATCGAACTCGCCGCTGTCATCGAAAGCGGCGTAGTCGAGAACCGGAAAGCCCTCGCGCTCCGCGATCGTTTGAACGCCTGCTTCCAGGGTGGCGGGCGTTCGCACAAACAGCGTGCATTTGTACGCCGTGGATTGAGCGAGACTGGCTATCAGGTCCTTGGCGATGTGGCTGCTAGCTCCAAGGATGGCAACCTTCATTGACCCAGGTCCAGCAACGGCGACTGCTCGTGGATTGGACGGCCGAACTCAAGGCGCGGTCTGCATTCGCGTGCGTCTGGCATTAATACTTCGATAAGCATCGGCTTGCCGTTTGCCAGGAACTCCACGACCGCGGATTTGAACGTGTCCAGGTCGATCACGCTTCGCGAATCAATGCCGTACGCTTCGCCCAGGGCTTTGAATTGCGAGGTATAGCCATCCCAGTACGTCGAGGAGTTACGGCCCTCGAAATACATCTCCTGAAAGCCGCGCACCATGCCCAACGAGTGGTTGTTCAGTACTACCGTCAGAATAGGCAGACGCTCACGGGCGATGATGTCCAATTCCTGAATGTTCAGCTGGGCCCCGCCGTCACCGGTAATCACCACAACTGGCTTGTGCCCAGCGATGCAGGCACCCACGGCCGCCGGAATGGCAAAGCCCATCGTGCCCAGACCGCCGGAGTGGTGCATGGCTTGACCGGCGTTCAGGCGCAAAGTGTGCGCGGCCCACATCTGGTTATTGCCTACATCGGCCACGTAATCGAGCGCCCGGCCTTCGGTCAATTTGTTGAGGGCACCGAACAAAGTGAAAGGGCTGAAACCCAAGTCGGTGTACTCGTCCTTGAACGATTGCTCGAACACCTGCGCCAAACTTGCATGCCAGGACGGCGGCGCGGACGGCAGCATCGGAGCGCGAGCAATGAAGGAGGCGAAAACCCCTTCAAGGTCGGCGTGGATCGACTGCTGCGCCTTCACCCTGTTATCCAGCTGAGCGGCGTCCAGATCGAACTGCACTATGTGCGCGTTTTGGGCGAAGGTTTCGGGCTTGGCACCGGTTTGGCGTACGTCCATGCGGCTGCCGAGAACAATCAGCAGGTCGCAATGCTGCACGGCGTAGTTGGCCGCCCTCGTCCCGTAAGCACCGAGCATCCCGATGTAGTGCTCACTGGCGGGCACCTTCTCGGCGCCCTTCAGGCTCGCAACGTGAGGGATGCCCAGTCTACGGACCTCGCTCAACCATTGGCTGAACTGAGGCGTATTCACGGCACCGCCTCCGATCAGGAAAAGCGGCTTCTGAGCTTTTTCCAACAACGCCCAGACGTCCGCATGCGAGTCTTTCAGCGCCGGCGCAATGTCCGACTCACGAGCCCATGCGTTCAGCAATGCCTCAAGCACAGCGTCGTCAACTTCGGCGCGCTGAACGTCCATGGGAATGTCCAGAAGAACGGGCCCTGGCCGGCCTTCGCGGGCGATAGTAATCGCCTTGAGCAAGCAGGGAATCAGTTCGTCAACATGGGTGACCTGGTGAGCGTACTTGGTGATGCTGCTCACCAAGGCGACGCTGTCCAGTTCCTGGAAACCCTGTTGGCGGATAGCCCGTTCGCCCTTCAGCTCATGGGTGTTGACCTGGCCGGTCAGGTACAGGCACGGATGGCTGTCCAACCAGCAGTCTGCAATTCCTGTGATCAGGTTAGTGGCACCCGGGCCGCTTGTGCCCAGTGCCACGCCCATCACTTTGTGATTCGTCGCGCGTGCGACGGCGGATGCAGCGAAGGCGGCGCCTTGCTCATGGTGCATGGATACCAACTTGGTCTTGCCGAGCAAGTTAATACTGTCCACCAAGTGGGCAATCATTCCACCGATGAGCTCGAAACCGTAGAGGACTTGAGTGTCCGCCAGAACCTTAGCTACTGCATCCGATGCTTTCATAGGTTAGAAACCGATCCCGAAGAACTCTTCCAGTTTTTCACCGACATAATCGAACTGCTCCTGACCCAGCGCAGGTTGCACGCCCAGCCAGAAAGTCTGATTCATGGTGCGGTCGGTGTTGGTCAGCTCGCCCACTACGCGGTGCTCCACGCCATGGAAATACGGCTGACGCGTCAGGTTGCCTGCGAACAGCAGACGGGTGCCAATCTTGTTCTGATCCAGGAACTTCAGCAGATCCACACGCTTGACGCCGGACGACTCTTTGAGAGTGACCGGGAAGCCGAACCAGGAAGGATCGCTGTTAGGCGTAGGCTCGGCGATTTCCAGGAAGTCGCTCAGGCTGGACAGACGCTCTTTCAGCAGCTGGAAGTTGCGTTTGCGGGTTGCGATGAACTCCGGCGCGCGGTCGAGCTGGGCCAGGCCGCAGGCCGCTTGCATGTCAGTGATCTTCAGGTTGTAGCCCAAGTGCGCATACACGTACTTGTGATCGTAACCTTGTGGCAGGCTGCCGAACTGCTGCCCAAAACGGTTGCCGCACGTGTCGTCGCAGCCTGGCGCGCAGTAGCAATCGCGGCCCCAGTCACGGAACGATTCAGCGATCATTCGCAGTTGAGCGTCATTAGTGAACACCGCCCCGCCTTCGCCCATGGTGATGTGGTGGGCCGGGTAGAAGCTGAGCGTGCCGATGTCGCCAAAGGTGCCGACCATCTTGCCGTCGTAAGTCGCACCCAGTGCGTCACAGCAATCCTCGACCAGCCACAGGTTGTACTTTTCGCACAGCGCCTTCACCTTGCCCAGATTGAACGGGTTGCCCAAGGTGTGAGCGAGCATGATGGCCTTGGTCTTAGGCGTGATGGCCGCTTCGATCAAGTCTGCATTGATGTTGTGGGTGTTCATTTCCACGTCGACGAACACAGGGATCGCGCCGAACTGAACGATCGGGTTGACGGTGGTCGGGAAACCCGCCGCAACGCCAATGACTTCGTCGCCCTTCTTGATTGCGCGATCACCCAGTTTCGGCGAAGTGAGGGTGCTGAACGCAACCAGGTTGGCCGAAGAACCAGAGTTCACGGTCAGCAGGTGGTTCACGCCCAGGAACGCAGCGAGTTTCTTCTCGAATTCAGCGTTGAAGCGACCAGTGGTCAACCAGCCGTCCAGCGAAGCCTCAACCATCAGCTGCAGTTCACGCGCGCCGATTACCTTACCCGACGGAGGGATGACGGTTTCGCCCCCGACAAAAGGTTTGGCCGCCAAGGCAGTCTGGGCGTACCGCTCAACGAGCTGGCTGATTTCCTGACGGAGCATATCGGGGGTCATAGTATTTCCTGCTCAAGCTAATTATCGGTTAGGCGCCAGTGGCATGGCTGCCATGTAGCTATTGATTTCTTCTACGCAACGGACATGCATGTCGGCACTCTCCATCCAGGCTCTGTGCCAGTTGACGATGCGAGTCAGCGTTGTTTCCAGGCCCCAGGTTGGTTCCCACTTCAGGTGAGCGCGGGCCTTGGATATGTCCAGTTTCAAATAGCGTGCTTCGTGCGGCTGTGGGTCATTGTCGAGCTGCCAGCTGGCGCCAGCACCCCACGCCTGCACCATGTGATCGAGTATCCATTCGACAGGTTGAGCGTCTTCGTCGCGAGGACCGAAGTTCCAGCCCTGAGCGAATGACTGGCCATGCTCCCATAGGTGCTGGGCCAGAACAAGGTAACCGCTGAGCGGCTCAAGCACGTGCTGCCAAGGACGGGTGGCCTTCGGGTTGCGCACCACAACAGGCTTGCCTTGTTCTACAGCACGCAAGATGTCCGGAATCAACCGGTCGTCGGCCCAGTCTCCACCGCCGATGACATTGCCGGCGCGCGCAGACGCCAGTGCAGCGGAGTGTTCGGTGTTAAAGAACGAGTTGCGGTAAGCGCTGGTGACCAGCTCTACACAGCCCTTACTGTTGCTGTACGGGTCGTGGCCGCCCATGGGCTCGTTCTCGCGATAGCCCCATTCCCATTCTTGATTCTCGTAACATTTGTCTGTGGTGACATTCACGATGGCACGAAGGCCGGGGCACTTGCGCGCCGCCTCCAACACATGAACGGTGCCCATGACATTGGTGGCGTAGGTTTCAACCGGTTCCCGATACGACAGCCGGACCAGCGGCTGCGCCGCCATATGGATCAGGATGTCCGGATTGAAAGCAACCATGCTCTCAGTCACGGCCTGCAGGTCGCGGATATCGCCGATCTGCGACTCCATGCCACGTTCAACCTGTGCCTGGTCGAACAGTGAAGGCGTAGTGGGTGGCGCCAAGGCGAAACCTTTCACTTGCGCGCCCATGCCCTGCAACCAAAGGGCAAGCCAGCTACCCTTGAAGCCGGTGTGGCCGGTGAGGAAAACCTTTTTGTCTTTCCAGAAATCAGCGGAGACAGAAGCTTTCATAGTTGTTCTCAGTCCCAGAATTTCCAAGGCGCGTCGCCGCTCTGCCACAATTTCTCGAGCAGATTTTTATCGTGCAGGGTGTCCATCGGTTGCCAGAAGCCCGGGTGCTCGAAGGCCATCAGTTGGCCCTGTTCGGCGAGGCTCATCAACGGACCTTGTTCCCAGACCGTGCTGTCGCCTTCCAGGTAATCCAGCACCTGCGGAGAAAGCACGAAGAAGCCGCCATTGATCATGGCGCCGTCACCTTTAGGCTTTTCCTTGAAGTTCAGAACCCGGCCTTCGGCGATGTCCAGTGCGCCAAAGCGGCCTGGCGGGAAGGTGGCGGTCAGCGTGGCGGCTTTGCCGTGGCTCTTGTGGAAGGCGACCGCAGCGCTGATGTCCATGCTTCCAACGCCATCGCCGTAGGTGAAGCAAAAAGCTTCATCATCGCGCACGTAATCCGCCACACGGCGCAGGCGGCCACCCGTCATCGACGTTTCGCCCGTGTCGACCAGCGTCACATTCCAGTCTTCAGCACGCTGGTCGTGAACCTTCATGGTGTTATCGCGCATGTTGAACGTGATGTCCGACGTGTGCAGGAAGTAGTTGGCGAAGTATTCCTTGATCATGTAGCCCTTGTAGCCACAGCAAATGATGAAATCATTGATGCCATGGGAAGAGTACATTTTCATGATGTGCCACAGAATCGGCTTGCCGCCGATTTCAACCATGGGCTTGGGCCGTGTACCAGTCTCTTCGCTTAAACGCGTGCCGAGCCCACCTGCCAGAATGACCGCTTTCATAACCGCTCCTTGTTAGTTCGAACTCACGAATGCATCGGAGTAAAAGTGTTTGACAGGCAACCCGGCACTATTCAGAGCTTCACGCGCGGAATGGATCATGCTTTCCGATCCGCAGGCATACACCACTGCATGATCAAGTTCGATGCCATCATCAAGTAGAGCGGTCTGGACGTAACCAGTTCGGCCCTGCCATTGCGCATCCGGCCGTGAGAGCACAGGAATAAATACCGCGTTCAGGCCTTCAAGATGAGGCGCCCAGTAGATATCGGTAAGGCTGCGCCCACCCCAATAGATGAAGATTTTCTTGCCCGCCGCCAGCTCCGGATTACCCTGTAACTGCTCAAGCATCGCCTTGACAGGGGCAATGCCAGTACCCGTAGCGAGGAAAATCAGAGTGCTAGCGCTCTTGTCACGCAGACAGAATGTTCCCAGCGGGCCTTCCAGGCGGAGAAGGTCATTGGGTTTGGCGTCGCCGAACCAGTAACGGGACATCGAGCCATGCTCGACTTGCCGGATCTGGAGTTCCAGCTTGCCGTCAGTGCGCTGGGCATTGGCAATGGAGTAACTGCGACGCAAGCCGCCCGCCCCGATCACGTCCAGATACTGACCAGGCAGGTAATGAAGCTTGCTGGCAGGCGGAACCCGCAGAATGACTTCAACCACGTTGTCCGCAAGATAAGTAATCGTGTCGATCCGGCAAGGGAGGGTTTTGACTTCGATATCGCCCAGCGCACCGATATCCTCGGCGTCTATCTCTACATCGGTTATCGCACGGCGGCAGCAGGTCAAAATCATTCCTGCAGCCATTTCCTCAGCGGTCAGTGACGCCTCTCCTTTGAGGGCCTCAGTGTCACCGCTGAGCACCATGGTTTTGCACACGCCGCAACGACCCGTGCGACAGCTGTACTCAAGCGTGATGCCGGCAGCTTTTGCGCTGTCCAGCAACGAGGCGCCAGACTCGGAAATGAATGTCTGCCCACTATGGAGCTTTACTGAAACCATGGGGTTACCGGATTCAAAATACTGAAAGGCTGCAGACGTTAACGTCTGGCAACGCCTGTGAAAAAGACTTGAGGCGACGAACATAACAAAAGCGACGGGCGGAAGATGCTTCAAGACCAACCACTACGGGCCGGGCCGTGAAGTACCGCGCACCCATTGACGGCTTCTGAAGTTGCTACGGGGGACGGAGTTTACACTCTGTGTGCCCGGTGTAGTGCAGGATTTTGCGAGCCGGGTTCTGAAGGGGGATGGCCCTTGGGCGGAAACTCACGCCGCAGGTGCAGGCAATTTCCGGAGGATAGCCGACAGGACTAATGAGGCTAGGCGCACACCTGATGGCGCCATTTGCGGTGCTGTTACTTAGATTGCAAAACCGTTGTAATGGGGATCCAGTGCTGCGTCTCGACTTTTGGAGAACAGTTTATCTGGCGCCTCTCGAGCCTATTGCCGGTTCCGTGTATATTTCCCGGCAAACAATTCGCGCGCGCCAGCGGTCGCTGCAACGCTGCCGGCTTTTCGCCACCAATACATAACTACCAACGGAGCTTGATCCCCGCATGAAAGCAATTGTTACCGGCATCACTGGTCAAGACGGCGCCTATCTGGCTGAACTGCTGCTTGGCAAAGGCTACACCGTCTACGGCACCTATCGTCGTACCAGTTCTGTCAATTTCTGGCGGATCGAAGAACTGGGCATCCAGAACAACCCAAACCTGCACCTGGTCGAGTACGACCTGACCGACCTGTCGGCCAGCATCCGCCTGCTGCAGACCACCGAAGCCACCGAGGTGTACAACCTCGCTGCGCAGAGCTTCGTGGGCGTTTCCTTCGAACAGCCAATCACCACCGCCGAAATCACCGGCCTGGGCGCTGTGAATCTGCTGGAAGCCATCCGTATCGTTAACCCGAAAGTCCGCTTCTACCAAGCGTCGACTTCCGAGATGTTCGGTAAGGTTCAGGCCATTCCTCAGGTTGAAGACACTCCGTTCTACCCGCGCAGCCCTTACGGCGTTGCCAAGCTGTACGCTCACTGGATGACCATCAACTATCGCGAGTCGTACGGCATTTTTGCGACCAGCGGTATTCTGTTCAACCACGAGTCGCCACTGCGC